>Ga0187893_10003886_pt1 | contig 29351 bp, 31 predicted proteins | sample MA1701074metaG_FD_139574 | JGI IMG/M metagenome (GOLD analysis project Ga0187893, IMG submission 139574) | White microbial mat communities from a basaltic lava cave in the Kipuka Kanohina Cave System on the Island of Hawaii, USA - MA170107-4 metaG ...
CGCATGGCTTCGCGGGCGAGTTCGTCGATCCGCCGGCCGACGTTGCGCTGATACCGCACCAGCGCCGCGTAGCAGTGAACCTGCGCGTCGTCGTTCCACACGAGTCGCCGCAACTCGCTTTCGAAGCGCGCGTAGTCGCGCCGCGCGCCAAGCGAAAGCAGCCACTCAAGCCGCATGCGGTCGGCCACTAGGCTGCCTTCGTGGCGCTTGAGGAAATCCGCGACCGCGTCGTCGGCACGCGCGGGATCGTCGCCGCGCAGGCGCGCTTGCAACTGCAGCTGCAACTGCCAGGATTCGACGTAGGACGCGAGCGGGTGGTCCGCGAGCTTGCCGGCGGCCGCGGCGAGGCGATCGCGATCGCCTGCCTTGAACGCATCGCGCGCGATGAGAAACGTGTCGTCGGCCGCCGACAACTTTATGTCAGCGTCATTACCGATGCGCGTTATGCGTGCTTGCGTGACGGAGGGAGCGGCGAGTGCGAGAGCCGCGCATACCAGCCAAACGGCGGTATGGACGGGCAACAAGGTGCGTAACAACATCGATCGGACACCAGAACCTATCTCAAAATCCCCGCTGACCGCGTTGCGAACAGAAGGCGGTGGATGCTAGGCAGCTGGCGAAGGACAGTAGCCGGGCTACGGCCGAGCCAGCCAACAACGCAGACGCCGCCTTCTGTTCGCAACCCTGCGGGGCGGGGCCGCATTGGGCGCATGGCGTTGTTGCGGCTCGGGTCCTTGCATCAGCAATGGACCCCTCGCCGCGCCTTGCCCTGGCCCCAATGCGACCCCGCCCGCGGTCAGCGCGGATTATGAGATAGGTTCTAGCACAGCAAGAGGCGAATCTTGGCCGAAATACCCGGGACGGACGACTGGAAATCGGAGCGGGCGGTACTGCGCGACAAGTTGATGACGGCGCGCCAGTTGATGCCGGAGCGCGCCGCGGTTGAGCGCGCGCTCGTCAGTCGCGTCGCGCGCTGGCTGCGCACCATGCCGGTCACACGGCTGGCTTTTTTCTGGCCGATCCGCGGTGAACCCGATCTGCGTCGGATCATTGCTGCTTGGGCAAACGAGGATCCGGCGCGCCGCGCGGCGCTGCCGGTGATGGTTGCAGGCAAGCTTCTCGAATTCGCGCCGTGGACACCCGATACGCCGATGGAGCATGGTCCGCTCGGCATTGCGGTCCCGGCGCGCCTGGCACGGCTGGCGCCGCAGTTACTGCTGATTCCTTGCCTCGGCATCGACAACGCACGCTATCGACTCGGCTACGGCGCTGGCTACTACGACCGCACGCTGGCAAAACTCGATCCGAAGCCGGTTGCCGTCGGCGTGGGATTCGATTGCGGCCGCGTGAACACCATCGCGCCGCAGCCGCACGATGTCCGGCTGGATCTGGCGATTACCGAGAGCGGGGTCCTTTGAAAGAACGTGACCGGTGACCGGTGACCGGTGGCTTCTTCTTCGCGCGTAGCGCGGCCGCATAGGCAAGCCGGCACCACTGCGTCATGTGGTCCCGGTCTTCGAGGCAAGCGGCCGGCGCGCGCCAATAGCTCATCTCGATCGGCTTACCTTTGCCGTCGTAGACAAACGGTTCCGATTTCGCTTCGATGAAACGCGGCTTCGTGTCGCCATCGACCTTCAGATACAGCGTGTCGAACGCCACCAACGCAAACATCACGCCGTCGCGATACAGACCGTGGCCACCGAACATTTTTCGCGCGCTGACTTTGCCCCACGGGTGCATCAGCTCGAGCAAGTGATCGACAAACTGACTCACGTGAATCGCTGCGGACCTTGTTCGAACGCCGCCACCAGCCATTGGCGGAACGCGGCCACATGCGGCGCGTCGCGCGACTCGGGGTTGTCGAGAAGATAGAAGCAGTAGCCGGTCTTCAACTTCAGTTTGGGAAACGGCGCGACCAGTTCGCCGCTCGCGAGAGCGTCGGTCAAAAACGGTGTACGAGCGAGAACGACACCCTGGCCACGCACGGCGGCCTGCATCGACTGGTCGACGAACGTAAATAGCAGCCGCCCGGCGCGCGGCTGGCCTTTGACCTGCGCGAATTCGAACCAACGTGGCCAGTTGCTGACGGCGGTCGTCGGCATGCCGTCATCCATCTCGAGCAGCGGCAGCCGCAGCAGATCGGACGGCTCGTTCAGGGCGACGCCGCATCTTTCCAACAGCTGCGGGCTGAGCGCCGGCGTGATTTCCTCCTCCAGCAGCAACACGGCAGTCGATGGCGCCGTCTGCGGGCGCGTCCAGCGAATGGCGATGTCGAATCCCTCGGCTTCCAGATCGGCGCGCCGGTCACCGGCGTCGATGCGGATATCGATGTCCGCGTGCGCGCGTTGAAACGCAGCCAGCCGCGGTACCAGCCATAGCGATGCAAATGACGCATACGTGGTCAGGCTGACCCGCGGCGGGCCGGTGAGACCGCGTATCTCATCGACCGTGCGATCGACAGCTGTCAAGGCCTGTCGCACTTGCTTTAGCAAGCGGTCGCCGCCGCTTGTCAGTTCGAGCGCGCGTGTGCGGCGGACGAACAGCGGCTGGCCAACCTGGCGCTCGAGCGCGGCCACCTGGCGGCTGATCGACGACTGTGTGAGATTGAGTTCGGTCGCGGCCAGCGTGAAGCTCAGCAAGCGGCCGGATGCTTCGAAACCGCGTAGCGCAACGAGCTGGATCGGACGGCGGGGTACGCGCCTCGGCGCGCGGCGGACGGGTCGAGCGGACATGCGGAACCATATCGCAGTTAGCGTCAAAACGCATGCAGCAATCGCATGCGTCGTGTGCAGACGTTTCGTTTGTTCAAAGCACGCGGCGCGGCTCTAATGCCATCACTCGCATCAGCACTGTGCTGAAGCGGATGCAAAGAGAGGTTGAAGATGGACTGGGGACCAATGACAACGCGGACCGTCGATCTCGGCTACGACCAGCTTTTGATGCTGCAAGGACGCCCCGGAACGCGCGTACGCGTGATGTACGGCAGCCTCTGGCTGACCGAAGAGGGCGTGACGCAGGACATGTTTGCGGCCTGTGGCGACGAGGTCGCGTTGAAGTCGCGCGGCCTTGCGGTGCTTGAAGGACTTGGGCTCGCGCGCGTGCAACTGATCGAGCCGGCGCATAACTGGCTTTGGGCGCGACTGCGCGCGTTGTTCGCTCGAGCGGTCCAGCGGCTGCGCGGTGCTCGGGGCGCGAGCGTCATTCCCATTGGCGCCCGCCGCAGCGCCGTGCATGGTTAGTGCGGATGGGCGGCGCTCGAGCGCGACACGCCGGTCCGTCGAGTGCGGGCCGCGCGGTGCTGTTCGGCACCAAGGGTGCCGGCTCGGCCGCCGTCGAGGCCGCGCTGACTCTGGCAGAAGTTCCGTTTGAGCTCGTCAACGCGGCGGAGTGGCAGCCGGGCCCAGGTTTGGAGCGATTGCGCAAGGTCAATCCGCTGGCGCAGATTCCGACGCTGCTGCTCGACGATGGCTCCGTGATGACCGAGAGCGCGGCGATTCTGATTCACCTTGGACTCACGCGGCCCGACAGTGATTTGTTGCCGTCGGCGCCCGCCTCGCGCGCGCAGGCGATGCGTGGCCTGGTCTATCTCGCGGCCAATTGTTATGCCGCGATTGGAGTCATCGACTACCCAGCACGATGGGTGAAGGACGCCGACGAAGCAACGGGCGCACGCATCCGTGCGGGTAGCCGCGCGCGCCTGCATGCCCTGTGGGAGGTGTTTGCCGATACGTTTCCGGCGCGCCCGTTTCTCGGCGGGGCGCAATTGGGAGCGCTCGATCTGCAGGCTGCCGTGGTTTCGCGCTGGTCTGGTGGGCGCGCACATCTGGCGGTAGCGCGGCCGAAGCTGCATGACTGCCTGATCCGCGTGGAAGCCGATCCGCGCATCGCTTCGATATTCGCGCATCACTGGCCGCCGCCTGCGTGTCCGAACGTTGAGGCGCCGTTGGGCTGAATTGAAACGATGAGCCAACCGCGTTTACTTCGGCTGGGGGTGCACGAGGGGGCCGCCGAGCCCCCTCGTTGCGATCCTCGCAGTTCGCGCGTGACGGGTGCTTAACCCCGACTCGGGGTCGTCGCGTCATCGAAATCACGCTTCTTGGAGAGCAATTCGACATGAAACTTGTGATCGGCAACAAGAACTATTCGTCGTGGTCGTTGCGGCCGTGGGCGCTGCTGCGGCAGGCTGGCATCGCGTTTGACGAGGACAAGCTGAGTTTTCTTTCGCCGACGTTCAAACGCGACGTGCTGGCGCGGTCACCGGCCGGACGGGTGCCGATCCTGATCGATGGTGAACTGACCGTATGGGACAGTTTGGCGATTGCCGAATACGTCGCGGAGAAACTTCCCGACAAAATGCTGTGGCCGGCGGATCGCGCAGATCGCGCGCACGCACGATCAATTTGCGCTGAGATGCACTCTGGATTCACCTCGGTGCGCACGTATATGCCGATGAACGTGACCGCGCAACTGCCGGGTCGCGGATGGAACGTCAACGTGCAGAAGGACATCGATCGAATCGCCGCGATCTGGACCGGGCTGCGCGCGAAACACTCGGCGGCAGGCCCTTTTCTGTTCGGTCGTTTCGGTGTCGTGGACGCGTACTACGCGCCGGTGGTCTTTCGCTTCAATACGTATCGTCCGGAGCTACCGGCCGCCGCGCGCGAGTACGTGCAGCAGATGCTGCAGACGGTCGCACTGCGGGAGTGGGTTGAAGCTGCGGCGGTCGAAAACGAGTGGGTGCCGGAGGACGAGCCGTATCGAACCAAGGCGCGTTGAATCGCGGAAGCGACGGAGGAAAGATGTCCCGACTGCATGTAGCTCAGGTCAACATCGCGCGAATGAAAGCCGATCTCGAAGACCCGGTGATGGCGGGCTTCGCTGCCAGGCTCGATGAGATCAATGCGTTGGCGGACGGTTCTCCCGGCTTCATCTGGCGACTGCAAACCGAGGCGGGCAACGCGACCTATCTGCGGCCTTACGACGACGACCGGATTCTTTTCAATCTGTCGGTATGGGAAAGCATTGACGATCTGCGGCGGTTTGTTTTCCGGACGGTGCACGTGGAGTTGATGCGGCAGCGGCGCGCGTGGTTCGACAAGCTCGATAGCGCCTATCTCGCGTTGTGGTGGGTTCCGGCCGGACATGAGCCGGGCGTGGACGAAGCCAAGAAACGGCTCGCGCATCTACAAGCCCATGGACCGACGCCGTTCGCATTTTCGTTTCAAACGAATTTTCCGCCGGACGAAGAATTCGTTCACGGCGTCGACTGGTCGTCGTTCGAGCCGTGTCCGGCGGCGTAGGGAGGCTCCTTGGCGGCTGCTACCTCGGTAGTCCCAGGCGCTTCCACAACTCCAGCGTCGCATCCGCCATGTTCATCGTGTAGAAGTGCAGACCGGGCGCGCCTTCATCGAGCAATCGTTCGCAAAGACTCGTGACGACATCGAGGCCGAAGGCGCGGATCGAGTCGCGATCGTCGCCGAAACTGGCCAGTTTCAGCCGTATCCAACGGGGAATCTCGGCACCGCATGCATCCGAGAATCGCGCAAGCTGCGAAAAATTGGTGATCGGCATGACGCCGGCGACGATCGGCACCGCGCAGCCAAGTTGTCGCGCCCTTTCGCAGAAGCGGAAATACGCGTCCGCGTTGTAAAAGTACTGCGTGATCGCGGAATTCGCCCCGGCCTTCACCTTGCGGACGAAGTGCTGCAGGTCTTCTTCCGGAGACCGGGCTTGTGGGTGATATTCCGGATAGCCGGCGACTTCGATATGAAACCAGCCTCCGGTCGTGCCACGCACGAATTCGACGAGTTCGTTCGCGTAACGGAATTCGCCGCCGCCGAGACCCGCTCCCGACGGCAGGTCGCCGCGCAGGGCAACCATCCGGCGGATGCCGGCCGCCTTGTATTCCTCGAGCAACTGGCGGGCGGTCGCGCGCGTCGTACCCATGCACGACAGGTGCGGCGCCGCGTTGTGACCCTCGCGATGGATTTCCAGGATCGTATTGCGCGTGCCTTCGGTCGTTGATCCGCCGGCGCCAAAGGTCACCGAAAAGAACGCAGGTTTGACCGCGGCCAGTCGAGCACGCACCAAGCGCAGTTTGTCGGCGCCCTCCGGCGTCCTGGGCGGAAAGAATTCGAAGCTGAAGGTGCGATCGGTCTTAGTCATTTTTCTTCGGCAGCAGCCCCGACAAAGCCCAGGTCAGCACGCTGTAGACAAGCGCGCCCAGCACGCCCCACCAGAAACCATCGACGTTGAAGCCGGGCAACAGACTCGCAACGGCCCAGAACAACAGGCCGTTGATGACCAGCAGAAACAGTCCGAGGGTGAGTATCGTCACCGGCAGCGTCAGGATCACCAAGACCGGCTTGACGATCGTGCTGGCCAGACCGAGCACCAGCGCCGCGATCAGCGCGCTGGGCCAGAACGGTCCGACCTGCACGCCGGGAACGATGTACGTCACGAGCAGCAAGGCAACGGCATTCAACAGCCAGACGAGGAGCAAACGGATCATTTCTTTTCCTCAAGCAGGTGGCGCACCGTTCAGCCATGGCTTTAGCGCGGCAAAGATGGTCGCGTTGACCGGAACCGCGATCTTCGCTTCGTTGCCCATGCGCGCCACCGCGCCCGCGAGCCACGGCGCTTCGAGCGGCTTGCCGGCAATCAGATCGTTCAGCATCGAAGGCCGCATCGCGGGCGGCAACTCATCGATGAAGCTCATTTCCTTGCCGGCGAAATCGTCGGCAAATGCGATGCCCTGCGTGCGTGCCACAGCAACGGTTTCCAGCATCGACGCCAAGAGTGTGGAGCGCAGTTCTGGCTCCCTTCGCACGACTCCTATCGGCTGTCGCGCCAGCGAGCACACACCGGACATAGCGACCAGGAGAACGAACTTCTCCCAGAGCGAGCGCGCGATGTCGGGCACTGCACTGATATCGATGCCGGCGGCGCGACCCGCATCGGCGAATGCGCGCACCTGTTCCGGCGTTTCACCGTTGAAGCTGCCTACGCGCAGGCGCGCCATCGAGCCCGTGTGCGCGATGACACCCGGTGACCTGATGGTCGCGGAGATGTGCGCGACGCCGCCGGCTACGCGTTCGCCGCCGAGCGCGCGGCGCAGGATCAGGTGGCTTTCGACCCCGTTCTGGAAAGGAATGACGACGCCGCCTTTGGCGAGCACGGGCGCGAGCTGAGCCGCGGCGGACTCCGCGTCCCAGAGCTTGACGCAGAACATCACCACATCGGCAGGCGCCGTAGCGAGAGGCGCTTCAACGGCATTCACCCTGGTCAGAGCGAGCGGCGCGATGCTGCTTTCGACCTTCAGCCCGCGTTCCTGCAACGCAGCCAGATGCGCGCCGCGCGCGACGAAGATGACTTCATGGCCAGCCTTCGCCAGTTGTCCGCCGAAGTAGCCGCCGACGCCGCCGGTGCCCATCACGACAATGCGCATAAGAGCCGCACCATGGGGTCAGATCCCATTTTCGGCGGAAACGCCCAATACTCGAAGTAGAACCGGCCAGCCGAAAATGGGCTCTGACCCCTCCATCCAACTAGTACCGGTAGTGCTCGGGCTTGTACGGCCCGGCCTTGTCGACACCGATGTAGTTTGCCTGCGCATCGTTCAGTTCAGTCAGTTGCGCGCCGAGTTTCTTCAATTGAAGGCGCGCGACTTTTTCATCCAGATGCTTGGGCAGAACGTACACGCCGATCGGATACTTGCCGGTGTTGCCGAAAAGTTCAATCTGCGCGATGACCTGGTTCGCGAATGAACTCGACATCACATAGCTCGGGTGCCCGGTTCCGCAGCCGAGGTTCACGAGCCTTCCTTCGGCGAGCAGGATGATGCGTTTGCCGTCGGGAAAAATCACGTGATCGACCTGCGGCTTGATGTTCTCCCACGGATACTGCTTCAGCCCGGCCACGTCGATCTCGTTGTCGAAGTGCCCGATATTGCAGACGATCGCCTGGTTCTTCATCCGCAGCATGTGTTCGCGCGTGATGACCTCGTAGTTGCCGGTGGCGGTGACAAAGATATCGGCCTTGTCGGCCGCGTAGCCCATCGTCACGACGCGAAAGCCCTCCATTGCAGACTGCAGCGCGCAGATCGGATCGATTTCTGTGATCCACACCTGCGCTGCCAGCGCACGCAATGCCTGCGCGCAGCCTTTGCCCACGTCACCGTAGCCGCATACGACGGCCACCTTGCCGGCGATCATTACATCGGTGGCGCGCTTAATGCCGTCCACCAGCGACTCGCGGCAGCCGTACAGGTTGTCGAACTTGCTCTTGGTCACCGAGTCGTTGACGTTGATGGCGGGAAACGCGAGCCGGCCTTCCTTTGCCATTTGATACAGCCGCTTCACGCCGGTTGTGGTCTCCTCGGTCACGCCCTTGATCTTCGCCAGCCGCGTCGAATACCACGTCGGGTCCTTGGCAAGCTTCGCCTTGATCGACTTGAAGAGCGACGTTTCCTCTTCGCTCGAGGGTTGCGCGATGCAGGCTGGGTCTTTTTCAGCCTTCGCGCCGAGGTGCAGCAACAGGGTTGCGTCGCCGCCGTCGTCGAGGATCATGTTGCTGTGGCCGCCGTCGGGCCACTCGAAGATGCGGTGCGTGTAGTCCCAGTAGTCGTCCAGCGATTCACCCTTGACCGCGAACACCGCGGTGCCGCGCGTGGCGATGGCCGCGGCCGCGTGATCCTGGGTCGAAAAGATGTTGCATGACGCCCAACGAACCTGCGCGCCGAGCGCCTGCAGCGTTTCGATCAGCACCGCGGTCTGGATCGTCATATGCAGACTGCCGGTGATGCGCGCACCGCGCAGCGGCTGCGCGGCGGCGTATTCGTCGCGGATGGCCATCAATCCGGGCATTTCCGTTTCGGCGATGCGGATTTCCTTGCGGCCCCAGTCGGCGAGCTTTAAGTCGCCCACGACGAAGTCGGGGGCGGTCGTCTGGGAAGTTTTCATTACGGCGCTCATCTCGCGCCCTCCTTTTTCATCCAGAGGTGGGCGAGCGCCGTTGCACCGCCGGCGAGGAACCGGCTGCTTCGAGCCTGGCGGGGCTGCAAGAACCCGCGTTGCAACGCTCCTCGAAGCGAAACAAATTCTACCTTGGGGTCAGACCCCAATTTCGCAGCCCGTCACTATCGAACTTCCGCTGCCGACCAGCGAAATTGGGCTCTGACCCCTCCATATCTAACCATATCAAATTAGCGCTGCATCAAGGCGCACACATTCAGCGAGTACGCTCGGACCCACGCGAGGAGCGAAAGGCGCCATTCATGCACCCGAACGAACAATTGCTCACCCGCTTCTACACCGCCTTCGCCGCCCGCGACGGCGCGACGATGGCCACGTGCTACGCGCCCGACGCAAGCTTCGACGATCCGGTTTTTTCGCTGCGCGGCGCGCAGGTGGGCGCGATGTGGCGGATGTTGTGCGCCAACGCGCGCGAATTCTCGGTGGAGTTCAGCGACGTCCGCGCGAATGGGACCAGCGGCAGCGCCAATTGGCAGGCGCGCTATCTGTTTTCGCAGACCGGCCGGCGCGTGCACAACGTCATTGCGTCGAGCTTCACCTTTCGCGACGGTTTGATTGCGGTTCAGCACGACATGTTTGATTTCTGGCGCTGGTCACGCCAGGCGCTCGGCGCTGCAGGCTGGGTGCTGGGCTGGTCACCGCCGTTGCGAGCGAAGGTGCGTGCCCAGGCTGGAAAGAACCTTGAGCGATGGATCGCGAACCAAGGTTCAGCGTAAGCGCCCAACCTCTTCTTCAATCGCTTGCCCGACCGCGGCACGTTGCGCGGGCGGCACATCGCGCAACACCGAATCGATTAGCTCCGCGCTCGATATCTTTCCCGCAACAAGCGACGCAGCTTTGTCGTTGGCCGCCCGCTGCGCGGGCAGTTTGTCGACCTTTTGTGTACGACCGCCCGCTATCGCGGGTTTAACGTCGACAAGGCCGACATTAGCCTACGACGAAAACATCCCAGGGGTCGGACCCCAATTTCGCAGCACCGTGTTTCCGAGCTACCACCGCCGAACAGCGAAATTGGGCTCTGACCCCTCCAATCCCAACGCCGTCTTTCAGGCGGCGCGGCGTTGCACGCCGGCTGCAGCGGCAAGCGCTGCAGCTTTGTCGACCTTTTCCCAGGTGAAGTCGGGGTCGTCGCGGCCGAAGTGGCCGTAGGCCGCGGTCTTTGCGTAGATCGGTCGCAGCAGGTCGAGCATCTGCACGATGCCGCGCGGGCGCAGGTCGAAATGCTCGGCGACCAGCTTGCCGATCCGCTCATCGGAAATGACGCCGGTGCCTTCGGTGTAAACGGTGATGTTCATCGGCTTGGCAACGCCGATCGCATAAGCGACCTGAACCTGGCACTGGCGCGCCAAGCCCGCCGCAACAACGTTTTTCGCCACGTAGCGCGCCGCGTACGCGGCCGAACGGTCGACCTTTGACGGATCCTTGCCGGAGAACGCGCCGCCGCCGTGCGGGCACGCGCCGCCATAGGTATCGACGATGATTTTGCGGCCGGTCAGACCGCAATCTCCCTGAGGGCCGCCCATGACAAATCGTCCGGTCGGATTGACGAGATAACGCGTGTTGCGCAGCCACTCGGCGGGCAGTACGCGCTTGATGATTTCTTCGATCACTCCTTCGCGAATCGTTTCGTTCGTCACGTCGGGCGCATGCTGCGTCGACAGCACCACCGTGTCGATCGAATGCGGCTTGCCGTCGACGTAGCGCAGCGTGACCTGGCTCTTGGCATCGGGGCGCAACCACGGCAGGCGACCGTCGCGGCGAAGGTCGGCCTGCCTCTCGACCAGGCGGTGCGCGTAGTAGATCGGCGCCGGCATGTACTCGGGTGTCTCGTCGCACGCGTAACCGAACATCAAGCCCTGGTCGCCCGCGCCCTGATTCAGGTGATCGTCGGAGGCGCGATCCACTCCTTGCGCGATGTCGTTGCTCTGCTTGTCGTACGCGACGAGCACCGCGCAGCCCTTGTAGTCGATACCGTATTCGGTGTTGTCGTAGCCGATGCGCTTGATCGTGTCGCGCGCAACCTGGATGTAATCGACGTGGGCGTTCGTGGTGATTTCACCGGCGAGCACGACCAGCCCGGTGTTGCATAGCGTTTCGGCGGCGACGCGCGATAACTTGTCCTGTGCGAGGACGGCGTCGAGGATCGCGTCGGAGATTTGATCTGCCACCTTGTCGGGATGGCCTTCGGAGACCGACTCCGAAGTGAAGAGAAATTCGCTGGGCACGTTGCCACTCCTGTCCGAGGATTTTGACCGCGTTGCCCTCACTCAGAGTGGCGACGCTTTAGCGGTGTCCTGTGTACGAACTCGCGCGCCGATCACCGATGCGACAATCCGGCGCGGCCCGCCGCTCGCCCCGCAATTGGTCATAAATCGGCGAGCGCGCGAATTCTAGCTTGGCGTTGTCGCGTGAGGCGACAAAAACGGCCGCGATTGTTGATGGTTCTCGCTCTATTCAAGGTACTCGCGCGCCTGCCGCTCGGCGTCTTACACGCCATCGGTGGTGCCTCCGGTCTGCTCGTCTATGTTTGCTCACGCCGGTATCGGCACCGCTTGCGCGACAACCTCGCACAAGCGGGTTTCGACGTCAACGCGATGGCATTGCCGGCCGCGCGCGAAGCCGGCAAGCAGGCGCTGGAGACGGCGTGGATCTGGCTTCGGTCGCCGGAAGATTTGCAGCGCGCCGTGCGATGGTCCGACGAAGCGGTGCTCAAACGCGCGCTCGACGACGGGCGCGCCGTGATGATTCTGACGCCGCATCTGGGCTGCTTCGAGGCCATTGCGCAAGCGTATGCAGTGCGCCCCGAGGCGCGCGCACGGCCGATGACTGCGCTCTTTCGCATTCCGCGCAAGGCGATTCTGCGACCGCTCGTCGAAGGTACTCGCGCAAAGGAAAACCTGAAGCTTGCGCCCGCCGATGTGACCGGGGTGCGCCTGTTGCTGCGCGCGCTGAAGCGGCGCGAAGTCGTCGGCATCCTGCCCGACCAGGTGCCGACGCGAGGCGACGGCGTATGGGCGCCGTTCTTTGGGAAGCCGGCCTACACGATGACATTGCCCGCGCGGCTTGCGCACAGCGCGAACGCGATTGCCCTTGTTCTTGGCGCCGAACGTTTCGGTTCAGGTTTTCGCATTCATGTTGAACCGCTGGCCGAACCCTTGAGCGGCGATGCCGAACGCGATGCCGCATCGATCAATCGCGGCATAGAAAAAATGATTCTGCGGTTTCCCGCGCAATACCTGTGGGGTTACAACCGCTACAAGTCGCCGGAGGGCTCAAAGCACAAGCCGGGACGTGCGACGAATCATGTGGCAGATTCCGCGTGAGCTCAGCGCTTGCCCGGCTGTGGATCGCCGCGATCGACGCCACGCACGGCTGGCCGCAAGCCGCGCGCACGCGACTTGCGAACGCCATCGGCACCTTGTTATGGCTGATCGTCTTTCCGCGCCGGCGCATCGCGGAAACAAACTTGCGTATCTGTTTTCCCCGGATGCCGGCGACTGAGCGTGCGCGACTGGCACGCAGCGTCTTCCGCAACATCGCCCGCGCCACGCTCGACCACTCGGTTCTCGCGTGCGCCGCGCGCGATGAAATCGAGCGTTACGTCCAGGTCGACGGCGAGGTGCGCTTGACGGACCCCGCCAACCGGCCGCTCATCCTGATTGCTCCTCACTTCGTCGGGCTCGATGCCGGCGGGCTGCGCATCAATACGCTGGCGCGCGGCGTGTCCGTGTACGCGCGGCAGTCCAACGCCAGTTGGGACGACTGGTTGCTTCGCATCCGGCGCCGCTTTTCCGACCCGTTGCTGCTGACGCGCGGCGGCCGCGACCTGCGCGTCGCCGTTCGCGCGATCGAAGATGGCTTGCCCTTTTACTACCTGCCTGACATGGACAACGGCGCGGCGCAATCGATCTTCGCGCCTTTTTTCGGTGTGCCCGCCGCGACGATTCCGATGGTTTCGCGGCTTGCGCGTATCGCGAAGGCGAAGGTCATGCTGGCGGTAACCGAGATGACGGCCGATGGCTATCGACTGCATCTCGAACCGCCGCTTGCGGACTTTCCCGGCGGCAGCGTTGAAGAGGACACAGCGCGCGTGAACCGTGAGATCGAGCGCTGGGTACTCAGAATGAACGACCAGTATTTGTGGACGCACCGGCGTTTCAAGACGAGACCGCCGGGCGCGCCGTCGCTGTATGGTTAGATTGGAGGGGTCGGAGCGCTATGTTCAGATATGGAGGGGTCAGAGCCGAATTCGACATGGCGCGCGCGCCAGCTCGGTGGTGTCCGGCCGAAATTCGGATCTGACCCCATGGCCTGGCTTCGCTTCACAAAAATGCACGGCGCCGGCAATGACTTCGTGATGTTGAACGGCGTGGTTCAACCCTTTCGACTGGATGAAGTACAACTGCGCGCGCTGGCCGATCGCCATTTCGGCGTCGGCGCCGATCAGATTTTACTGGTCGAACCGGCCACAGACGCCGGCGCGGATTTTCGGTACCGCATCTTTAATGCTGACGGCGGCGAGGTTGAACAGTGCGGCAACGGCGCGCGCTGCTTCGTCAGGTTCGTCCATGACGAAGGGTTGACGCGCAAGCGGGTCTTGCGCGTGCAGACGCTTGCCGGCGTCATCGAACTTGCGCTCGAAGACAATGGCGAGGTGACGGTCAACATGGGATTGCCGACGTTCGAGCCGGCGCGTGTGCCGTTTGACACCGCGGAGCTTGTGCCGCGAACGCAGGGCGCAGCGGAACTTTGGCCGCTCGCGATCAACGGCAGGCAGACTTGGTTCGCCGTCGTGTCGATGGGAAATCCGCACGCCGTGCAAAGGGTCGACGATGTCGACGCCGCCCCGGTGGGTGTCGATGGTCCGCTGATCGAGGATCACGTGCGTTTTCCGCGCCGGGTCAACGCCGGGTTCATGCAGATTGTCGATCGACACACGATCCGTCTGCGCGTGTGGGAACGCGGAGCGGGTGAAACGCTGGCATGTGGCACCGGCGCCTGCGCAGCCGCGGCATGCGGCATCCTGCGCGGTGAACTCGACTCGCCGGTTCAGGTGCGGACACGCGGCGGCCTGCTGCGAATAATCTGGAACGAAAAGACAGGCCCAGTTCGAATGACCGGACCTGCCGTCAAGGTCTTTGAGGGTGAAATCGAAATCTGAACCATGAACGCTTCGGACGTCGCGCGCTACCTGAGTGAACAACCGGATTTTTTCGAGCTGTATCCCGAGTTGATCGGCCAGCTCAGCATCCGCCATCCGCAGGGCGGCCAGGCGATTTCGCTGGTTGAACGGCAGTCGCTGCTGCTGCGCGACCGCGTCCGCGCGATGGAAGCCCGGCTGGCCGAGCTCGTGCGCAACGGCGAACAGAACGACGCGATCGCCGAGAAACTCGTGCGCTGGAGCTGCGCGGTGCTGGCGCAGAAGGAGGATGACGCACTGCCCGCGACCGTGGTCGGCGAGTTGCAGACGGTGTTCGACGTGCCGCACGGCGCGATTCGTCTTTGGTCCGTGCCGGCGCGGTTCGCTGCTTTGCCGTTCGCCGCCGCCGTCAGCGAGGACGTGATCCGGCTCGCGACCAGCATGGCTGCGCCGTTTTGCGGTTCCAACGTTGGCTTTGAGGTTGCAGGATGGATGAACGATGACAGCAATGTCGGTGCGAAGATTCAGAGTCTGGCCATGCTGCCGCTGCGCGATGCGTCGGCCGCCGAACCCTTTGGCCTGCTGGTGCTCGGCTCGCCCGACAAGGACCGTTTCCAGATCACGATGGGAACGGCGTTTCTGACGCGCATCGCCGCCATCGCCAGTGCGGCTCTCGCACGGCTGCACGCCTGATGTCCACGCGCGGGCCGGCGGCTGCACCGCTGTCAATGCGGCAAGCGTTACCGTCCTCGGCGCGCGAATTTCTCGAGGAACTGAAAACGCAGCGACGGGTATCGAAGCACACGCTGGCGGCCTACGAGCACGATCTGCGCGTGCTCGCCCGACTTGCCGGGCAGATTGAATTTCACAAACTGCAGCCGGCGGACATCCGGCAGTTCGCCGCGCGACTGCACGGGCAGGGACTGGCACCGGCGTCGATCGCGCGCACCTTGTCCGCGTGGCGCAGTTTCTTTCGCTGGCACACGCTGCGCAAACACGGTGGCGGCAATCCGGTCGCGGGCGTGCGCGCGCCGCGCCGCGGCGCAAGCTTGCCCAAAGCCCTCGCACCCGATGACGCCGTGCGGTTGGCCGCGCATGAAACCGACGGCTCAACGCTGCAACTGCGCGACCGTGCGATCGTCGAGCTGTTTTATTCGAGCGGACTGCGCCTGTCGGAGCTTATCGATCTGGACTGGAGATTTTTCGATGTCGACCCGAGTGCGCCGCGCTCGCGCGGCTGGATCGACCTTGACTCCGCCGAAGCGACCGTCACCGGCAAGGGCGACAAACGACGCACGGTGCCGATCGGCAAGGCGGCGGTGCAGGCATTGCGCGATTGGCTGACCGCGCGCGCGCGGCTTGCCACGGAGCGTGCCGACGCCGATCCGCGTGCGCTCTTCCTGTCGGAACGCGGACGCCGCATCGCGCGTCGCAGCGTGGCGCAACGGCTGGCGCAACTCGCGCGGCGGCTCGGTCTCGGACAGCACGTTCACCCGCACATGCTGCGCCACTCCATGGCCTCGCATCTGCTGCAATCGAGCGGCGATCTGCGCGCGGTGCAGGAACTGCTCGGACACGCGAGCATTGCGGCGACGCAGATCTACACGCGGCTCGACTGGCAACACCTTGCGCGCGTGTATGACGCCGCGCACCCGCGCGCACGCCGCAAGCTGAAGTAGGCACGTGAATCCCGCCGGTGAACTGCAACTAAAGCCGGGCAAAGAGCGTTCACTCGAGCGGCGACATCCCTGGGTGTATGACACGGCGGTTGCGCGCGTGAGCGGCCGCCCGGCGAGCGGCGATCTCGTTGCCGTTGTCGCCTCTTCCGGTCGCTGGCTGGCGTGGGCCGCGTATTCCCCGGCATCCACGCTGCGCGCTCGTTGCTGGTCGTTTGTCGAGTCCGACCACATCGACGCTGCGTGGTTCGCCGCGCGCGTGACCGAATCGGTCGCCCGTCGCGCTTCGCTGGCGGCCGACAGCAACGCGCTGCGCCTCGTCTTCGGCGAAGCAGATCGGCTGCCGGGATTCATCGCCGATCGATACGCGGATCAACTGGTCGTGCAACTGCAATCGGCCGGCGCCGACGCAAGTCGCGATGTTTTGCTCGATGCGCTGATGGCGGCGACAGATTGCCGAAACGTGTACGAGCGCTCCGATTCCGCCACCCGCAACCGCGAAGGCTTGCCACCGGCTAGCGGTGCGGTGCGTGGCGCTGAACCGGTGACGCCGATCGAAATTCACGAACACGGACTTCGCTATCGCGTCGACGTGCGGCGCGGGCACAAGACCGGCTTTTACATCGATCAACGCGACAACCGCGCAATCGCGCGGCGCGTCACGGCGCAGCTTGCGTCTGAACTCGGACGTGCGCCGCGGGTGCTGAACGGCTTCAGCTATACGGGTGGTTTTTCGCTCGCCGCTGCGGCCGGCGGCGCTGCCTCGGTGATGTCGATCGACTCGTCGGCCGAGGCGCAGGCGCAGGCGCGCGAACATTGGGCACTGAACGGTTTTGACGCGGTACCCGCGCGCTGGCAAGTGGCCGATCTGTTCGACACGCTGCGAGAGCTGCGCGCTGCCGGCGAGAGTCTTGACCTGATTGTTCTCGATCCGCCGAAATTCGCCGCCAGCCGGCACCAAGTCGATCGCGCGGCGCGTGCCTACAAAGACGCGAACCTCAACGCGTTGCGTCTGCTCGCGCCGGGCGGCCGACTGATGACGTTTTCGTGCTCGGGCGCGGTCGACGTTGTTTTGTTCCAGAAGATCGTCGCCGGCGCCGTCTTCGATGCAAAGATCGATTGCCAGATGCTCGCGCGGCTGTCGGCCGGCACGGACCATCCGCTCGCGATGACACATCCCGAGGGCGAGTACCTCAAGGGCCTGCTGATCGCTCGTACGTGACCCGCTGCACTAACGGCCTGTAACAGCCAATTGGCGAGTGCCTTGCGCGCCGGCGCGGCCGATTGCTTTGTCGCTCACCTTGCGCGTATGCGTCGGCTACGCGACGCGGCTCGCCGGGTTTGCAAATGAGGCACTCGGCGCGCAGGCACGCCTTTCCCTCACGAATCGACTGTTACAGGCCACTAGCTCTCCGCTTCGACTAAACTCGCGCCCCTTTCACGCAAGGCCGGAACATCAATGCAGGAACCGCATGTCCCCGTGACCGTGCTGACCGGTTTTCTCGGCGCCGGCAAGACGACGCTGCTTAACCGCATCCTGAGCGAGCGCCACGGGCGCAAGATCGCGGTCATCGAGAACGAGTTCGGTCCGGCCGGCATCGACAATGAGCTGCTGGTCACAGAGACCGACGAACAAATCGTCGAGATGAACAACGGCTGTGTCTGCTGCACGGTGCGCGGCGATCTCGTGCGAATTCTGGGGGAGCTGAAAGACAAACGCGCTGGCAAGGTACTCGACTTCGAGCGTGTGATCATCGAGACGACCGGCATGGCCAATCCGGGGCCGGTGACGCAAACGTTCTTCATGGACGAGGACATCGCGTCGTATTACCTGCTCGACGGCGTGATCACCGTGGTTGACGCGAAGCACGGCCACGCCACGCTGGACGCTCAGCCCGAGGCGCAAAGCCAGGTCGGATTCGCCGACCGGATACTGCTATCCAAGACCGATCTCGTCAGCGACGCCGAATCCGCATCGCTACGCGGGCGGCTCGCGCGGATGAACCCGCGCGCGCCGATCAAGCCGGTGCACATGGGCCAGGTGCCGATCGGCGACGTGCTTGATATCCGCGGCTTCAACCTGAATGCAGTTCTCGACGTCGATCCTGATTTCCTGGCAAGCGAACATCCTGATGCGGCGCGCGCTCGCAAAGGTAACGGTCATGTTCACGGTGAGAATCATGGTCACGACCATGAACATCATCATGACGATGCCATCAAGGCTTTTGTGTTTCAGTCCAGCCGGCCGTTCGATTCGACGAAGTTAGAGGACTACCTGAGCGCGCTCTCGCAGGTCTACGGCCAGGATTTGCTTCGCTACAAAGGTGTGCTGTTCATGAACGGTTCCAACCGGCGCATGATTTTTCAGGGCGTGCACATGCTGATGGGAGCCGATCTGGGCCGTCCATGGGGCAAGGACGAAAAACCGCACAGCAAAGTCGTTTTCATCGGTCGCAATTTGCCGCAGGAAGCGATACTCAAGGGACTGGAAGCCTGCCTGGCGAAATAACGAATAGGCAGGCATCCGCGGTCGAGGGATCAACAATGGCAGCAAAAGCAAAGGCGCCCGCCAAGAAAGCGGTCAAGTCCGCTCGGAAGGCGCCCGCACCAAAAAGGGCGGTCAAACACGGCAAGACGGTTGCCAAACCGGCGAAGAAATCGCCCGCCACGCGGGCGACCGCCGTCAGACCGGCCGCAAAACCGGCGACAAGAACCGGCTCAAGAGCGGTCGGCCGGCCGGCCGGACGGCCTCCGGGAAGACGGGCAGCGAAGCCGGCCGGCAGATCGATTCCTGCGGCGCCGGAGCGCGGCGCCCCAGCGATGATCTTGCCGAGGCCGACGCCGCCAAAGCCGGTGGCGCGCCCGGCAAGCGCCAAGGACATCGCGGCCGCCCACGAGTATCTGCTGACGCGTTCGGCCGGGCGCAGCGAAGCGCCCATCGTGGTCAACGGCAAGCGGCTTCCAACGGAAGAAGAACTGCTGAAAATGCCGGATGCTGCATACATGAACGACTCACAGCTTGCATTTTTCCGCCATCGGCTGCAGCAGCTGGAAAGCGAACTGCTATCGAACGCCGATGAGACGACCGAGCATCTGCGTGAAACCGTCATCGTGCCCGACCCCGCCGATCGCGCGACGATTGAAGAGGAACACGCGCTTGAGCTGCGCACGCGCGACCGCGAGCGCAAGCTGCTGAAAAAAGTGCAGGCGGCGTTGCGCCGGATCGATACCGGCGAGTACGGCTTCTGCGAGGAAACCGGCGATCCGATCGGCGTTCCGCGCCTGCTGGCGCGCCCAACCGCGACGTTGTCGCTCGAGGCGCAGCAGCGGCGTGAAATGAAGCAAAGGATGTACGGCGACTGACCCGGGGGTGGAAATCAGGGCAGGCACTTGCGCACCCCGACGCGCGGCGACCGGCACAACCGCCGTAGCAAATGCGCGGTAGCAAATGCGGGGTCGCTACCGCTCATTGCGGGGCTTTGATCGAGAGAAAGTTGTTATAGTTTTTTGCCTCGTCGGCGATGTCGCGAACTGAGGATCGGCGAACAGCGTAAGGTTCGGCGCTGGGGTTCGGCGAACAGCGCGGGCGCCGATTTCCTGTCGTCGGGCCCGCTCCGGGCGCCTTGCCGGCGCGCAGCCAACAACTTGCCCGCCACGGCGGACGCACGGCACACCGAGAAGACAACGCGTGGTTTTTTCTTTTTTCAAGAAAGATCCGAAAGACGCCAAGGACCGCAAGGCTAGTGCCAGTTCGCGTGGCACCACTGCGGGCAATCAGGGTGGTCGCGGCAACCGGCCCCTGGGCAGGCCACTGCCCGACCCGTCGAATCGTGTCTCGCCGGCGCGCCTACCGTCGCAACGCTTTGCCACCACCGAGACCGCGCTTCCCGAGCGTGATCTGCATCGCTCGCTGGCGATGGAAACCGCGGCGAAGATCGACAAGATCGAGTCCGATATGGCGCGCGACTTTCTGCGCCCCGGCGGCGAAACCACGGGGCAGCCGGCCGCCAGCGCCAATGCGGTCGCGTCGCCGTCGGCCGATCGGATCGCCATCGCATCAAGTGCGCCGGACGTAGGGGCGGCGCAATCGGGCGACGAATCCGCGGATCCCAACGACGAGTTTTTCGGCAGCGTCAACGCGATCGAAATCAACACGTCGGGATCCGGGTCAATCATCGACGAAACCGCGATCCTCTTTGCCAACGGACAAGACGTTGCCGCCGAACAGGTGTTGCGCGCGGGACTGGAAGGTGACGACCTCGGTCACGCGACCCACAACGCCTGGTTGCTGCTCTTCGAACTGCTGAACCAGCGCGGCGACCGCGCGGGCTTTGAGCAGTTGACGATGCAATACGCGCTGCGTTTCGAGAATTCATCGCCGAGTTGGGTCGACTACACAGGTCTCCCCGCGCGCGCTTCGGCCGTGGTCACCGCGGCCGCGCCGGCGGCCGGCGCACCCACGGTGCGGCTGCCGGCGCAGGTGGATGCGAACGTCGTCAAGGTGCTCGAGCAGTTGAAGACGCTGGCGGCATCACACGCTGCGTTGACGGTCGATGCCGGCGGCGTGCGCAGCATCGACTTTGTCGGCGCCGAACTGCTTCTGCGTGTGCTCAACGCGTTCAAACGTGCCGCTCACGAATTGGTGATCGCCGGCGCCGAGCAATTGCTGGTGCCACTGCGGGCATTGATCGAACCGGGCCGGCGCGATGCATCGGATGCCGGGTGGATGCTGTTGCTCGAAGTGCTGCGGCTGCTGAAGCGACAAACCGATTTCGAGGAAACCGGAATCCAGTACTGCATTACGTTTGAAGTTTCGCCGCCGCAATGGGAACCGGCGCCGCCGAACATGCGCACCGGTGGCGTCACCGGCGCCGCCGCCGAACCGGTCGCAGCCACGAGCGTGAATCCACTCGCTTGGCACGGCATCGTCGAAGCCGAAGGCGAGCCGTGGTTCGGCCGCCTGGCGGCCGAGGCGCGTACCAACAAGGAACTCGTCGTCGATTGCGCGCAGTTGCGTCGCATCGGGTTTTCGACGGCTTCCGGACTGCTGACGCTGGTGATGAAATTGCAGCGGGCCAGCGCCACGGTCGAGTTTCGCGAGGTCAACCCGCTGGTCGGCGCACTTTTCCAACTGCTCGGGATTACCGCGGTGGCCGCCGTGCAGGTGCGACGGCCCTGATGCGGCCGCCGGCGTCGGCTGGGACGGCGAACCCGATCTTGAAGCGGCGCGAGTGCGTCGCCATTTGCCGACAATGGACTCATTCCACGGCACCACGATAGTCTCTGCGCGCCGCGGCACCGCGGTTGCGATGGGCGGCGATGGCCAGGTCACGCTCGGCAACATCGTCGTCAAGCAAAGCGCGCGCAAGGTGCGGCGTATTTATCACGACCGCATCCTCGCCGGGTTTGCCGGCGCCACGGCCGACGCGTTTACGCTGTTCGAGCGCTTTGAAGCCAAGCTGGAAAAGCACCAGGGAAATCTGTTGCGTTCGGCCGTGGAACTTGCCAAGGACTGGCGCACCGACCGCATTCTGCGGCGGCTGGAGGCAATGCTCGCGGTGGCCGATCGCGAAACGTCGCTGATCATCACGGGCAATGGCGACGTGCTGGAACCCGAATGCGGTCTGATCGCAATCGGCTCCGGCGGTCCGTACGCGCAGGCCGCCGCGCGCGCGCTGCTGGAGAACACTGACTTCGCCCCGGCCGATATCGTCAAAAAGGCGTTGTCGATTGCCGGCGATCTGTGCATCTACACCAACCAGACGCATACGATCGAAGCCCTGGAATGATGACGCCCAAGGAAATTGTTCACGAGCTGAACAAGCACATCATCGGCCAGGACCGCGCCAAACGCGCCGTCGCCATCGCGTTGCGCAATCGCTGGCGCCGGCAGAACGTCACTGAGCCGCTGCGCTCGGAAATCACGCCGAAGAACATCCTGATGATCGGTCCGACCGGTGTCGGCAAGACAGAAATCGCGCGCCGCCTGGCGCGGCTGGCCGATGCTCCTTTCATCAAGGTCGAGGCGACCAAGTTCACCGAAGTGGGCTACGTCGGGCGCGATGTCGATTCGATCGTGCGCGACCTGATGGACATTGCGATCAAGCAGACGCGCGAAGCGGAAATGAAGAAGGTGCGCGCCAGGGCGGAAGACGCCGCGGAGGATCGCATCCTTGACATTCTGTTGCCGCCGCCGCGCGAGATCGGTTTTGCCGAGGCCCGTTCCTCCGATGGGAACGAGACGCGCCAGAAATTCCGCAAGAAGCTGCGCGAGGGCGAACTCGACGACAAGGACATCGAGGTCGAGATTGCCGTCGCCGCTCCGCAGATGGAAGTGATGGCGCCGCCCGGCATGGAAGAACTGACGCAGCAGATCCAGTCGATGTTCGCCAACCTTGGGCGCGAGCGGCGCAAGCCGCGCAAGATGAAGGTGCGTGATGCACTGAAGGTGCTGATCGACGAAGAGGCGTCGCGCCTCGTCAACGACGAGGAACTGAAGACCAAGGCGCTCGCCAACGTCGAGCAGAACGGCATCGTCTTTCTGGACGAGATCGACAAGATCGCGTCGCGTTCGGAGGTGCAAGGCGCCGATGTGTCGCGCCAGGGCGTGCAGCGCGACCTGCTGCCCCTGGTGGAGGGAACGACAGTCAACACCAAATACGGCATGGTGAAGACCGACCACATCCTCTTTATCGCGAGTGGCGCGTTTCACTTCGCCAAACCGAGCGACCTGATTCCGGAACTGCAGGGCCGGTTTCCGATCCGTGTTGAACTGGAATCGTTGAGCGCGCAGGATTTCGAACGGATCCTGACCGGCACCGATGCCTGTCTTACACGGCAATACCAAGCGCTGCTCAGCACCGAGGAACTCGAACTGGAATTTGCCGCCGACGGCGTCACGCGACTCGCGCAGATTGCCTACGCGGTCAACGAGAAAACTGAAAATATCGGGGCGCGCCGGCTGTACACGGTGATGGAGAAGCTGCTCGAGGAAATCGCCTTTGACGCCGGTAGTCGCGCGCGCCAGCGCGTGCTCATCGACGCCGCCTATGTGGACGCGCGGCTCGCCGATCTGGCGCGCAACGAGGATCTCGCGCGTTACGTACTCTAGGGGTCAGACCCCATTTTCGGCGGAAACCTGTGGCCACGGAGTACAACCGCACATCCGAAAATGGGCTCTGACCCCTCCATACCTAAGACCATATCTAGGGAAAGCTCTGCCTTGCGCGCGTGCGAAGTAAGTCACTGGATTCCGCCTTTCGCCGGAATGGCAGCACTCACACTTGCGCTCGCTGCCGCTGACGCGGCTGCACAGGTCGAGGTCACGGCCGCGTGGGCGCGCGCTACGGTCACGGGCCAGACCGGCTCAGGCGCATTCATGACGCTGACCGCGAAGGAGCACATGCGGATCGTCGGCGCGGCGAGCACGGTGGCCCGCGTGACCGAGATTCACGAAATGGCGATGGACGGCAACGTGATGCGCATGCGCGCCGTGCCGGTGCTCGAACTGCCTGCCGGCAGACCGATCGAACTGAAGCCGGGCGGTTATCACCTGATGCTGCTCGACCTCAAACGCGCTCTGAAACCCGGCGAAAAAATCGCGGTTGATCTGCGGCTCGAAACGAAAGACGGCAAACCGTTGACGCAGCCGATCGAAATCGATGTGCGTGCCGCAACGGCTGCAAGTTCCGGCGCGCACAAACACTGACGCGCGATGCCGATCCGGCAAACTCTGAACGCCGGCCGCGTGCCGGTGCACGTGTGGACCGACGACGTCGATCCGAAAACGCTCGATCAGCTGCGCCGCGTTGCCGAGCTGCCGATCGTGCACGGTCATGTGGCGGCAATGCCGGACGTTCACGTCGGCATCGGCGCCACGGTCGGCGCGGTGATCCCCACGCGCGCGGCAATCATTCCGGCCGCGGTTGGTGTTGACATCGGTTGCGGCATGAGCGCCGTGTGCACTACGCTCACCGCACGCGATCTGCCCGACAAACTGGCGCGGATGCGCGGTGCGATCGAGTCCGCCGTGCCGGTGGGCTTTGATATGCATCCCGAAGAGGCGATTCCCGGCCGGCGCGAATTGGGCGATTTGACGCCGCGCCTGCGCATCATTCGCAACAAGCACCCCGAGCTTGACCGGATGCAGAAAAACTTCTCGGAAACCTGGCGTCGCCAGCTCGGGTCGCTCGGCGGCGGCAACCATTTCATCGAGGTCTGTGTTGATGAGGCCGATCGCGTATGGGTGATGCTCCATTCAGGCTCGCGCGGCGCGGGTAACGCGATCGGCCGCTACTTCATCGGCAAGGCGCGTGATGAGTTCGAGCGGCGCGGCACCGGCGGCGAGTTCGGCAAACTGCCCGACCGCGACTTGGCCTGGTTTTCGGCCGGCACCGAATCGTTCGACGACTATCTGGAAGCGGTCGGATGGGCGCAGGACTATGCGCGCGACAATCGGGAGTTGATGCTTGCGCTTGTGCTCGATGCGATCGCGTATCAGGTTCCGGCCTTCGAACTTGACGGCGCGGTGATCGACTGCCATCACAACTACGTCGCCACCGAGACCCACTTCGGCGAGCGGCTGTTCGTCACGCGCAAGGGCGCCATTCGCGCCGGCAGCGGCGAACTCGGCATCATTCCCGGCAGCATGGGCGCGAAGAGCTTCATCGTTCGAGGAAAAGGAGAGGCGACTTCACTCTGCTCGTGCGCGCACGGCGCCGGCCGCCGGCTGTCGCGCCAGCAGGCGAAGAAGCAGTATTCGCGCCGCGATCTCGAGCGGCAGACCGTCGGTGTTGAATGCCGCAAGGACAGCGGCGTACTCGACGAGATTCCGTCCGCGTACAAGGACATCGACCGCGTGATGGAAAACCAGAGCGATCTCGTCGAGGTGATGCACACGTTGAAGCAGGTTGTCTGCGTGAAAGGTTGATGAGAATGGCGCGTTCGGTCAAACGCGCTCGCATCAAGCCACGCAATCCGCTGACAGTCGCCGCCAAACGTCGCGCCGCCGGACCACACGGGCCGAGCACAAAGGGCTTGCGTCAGCGCGCGAAACGTCAGTTGAAGAAGCTGCTCGACGAACACTGAAGCACCGCTGCTAGACTTTTTTCGATGAATCGCACCGCGCTTGCGCCCGAACTCAAGGCCGACATCCTCTCCGAGGCGCTGCCGTACATCCGCCGTTTTCACGGCAAGACGATGGTCGTCAAGTACGGCGGCAACGCGATGATCGACCAACAGCTGAAGGAAAGCTTCGCGCACGATGTCGTGCTGTTGAAGCTGGTCGGCATGAACCCGGTGGTCGTGCATGGCGGCGGACCGCAGATCGACGAGGCGCTCGAGCGCATCGGCAAGAAGTCGCAATTCATCCAGGGCATGCGCGTGACCGACGCCGAGACGATGGAAGTCGTCGAATGGGTGCTCGCCGGTGAAGTGCAGGGCGAGCTCGTCACGCTGATCAACCGCTTTGGCGGTCAGGCGGTCGGACTGACGGGCAAGGACGGCGGCCTGATCCGCGCGCGCAAGCTGCATATGCCGGATCGCGACGATCCGGGCAAGCTGCACGATATCGGCCACGTCGGCGCAATCGAGGCGATCAACCCGGCCGTGGTCAAGGCGCTGCAGGACGATGCCTTCATTCCGGTGATTTCGCCGATCGGATTCGGCGAGGACGGCATGACCTACAACATCAACGCCGATGTGGTGGCGGGCAAGATCGCCGAGATCCTGAAAGCCGAAAAGCTCGTGATGCTGACCAACACGCCGGGCGTGCTCGACAAGTCTGGCAAGCTGCTCACCGGGCTGTCGGCGCGCCAGATCGACGAACTATTCGCCGACGGCACGATCTCCGGGGGCATGCTGCCGAAGATCTCGTCAGCGCTCGAGGCGGCGAGAAGCGGCGTCAACGCCGTCCACATCATCGATGGCCGCGTCGATCATTGCCTGCTGTTGGAGATCCTGACCGATCAGGGTGTCGGCACGATGATCAAGAGTCATTAAGTCGCTGCGATCCTTTGCAGCGCGCTCGGACATCCACTGTCCGTCGCCCCGGCGCAGGCCGGGGCCCAATTGGGTCCCGGCCTGCGCCGGGACGACGAGGTTCGCGCTTGTAAGCTTGGCCCGCCGCTTTCGCTGGAGTTTCATCATGGCTGCCGGTCGTCCCGGATTTTTGCGCCGTTTTTTCCGATTCCTCTGGTCGTTGCTCGATCACACGCGCCGGCTGGTTGTGAACCTGCTGTTTCTTGCGATCGTGGTGACCTTGCTTTTCATCTGGCTCACCGAGTCCAAATTGAAGATCGACGAGAACACGGCGCTGGTTGTTGCACCGCGCGGCCGCATCGTCGAGCAGTACACCGGCAGTTCGTTCGAGATTGCGCTCGCCGAGGCTCTGAGCGGCGAAGAGCGCGAAACCCAGCTGCGCGACGTTCTCGACGCGCTGGACGCTGCCGCCGGCGATAAGAAGATCACCCGCGCGGTCTTGGTCCTGGACGAATTCGACGGCGCGGGATTGGCCACCTTGCGCGAAGTGGCCGCCGCGCTCGGCCGCTTTCGCGCGTCCGGCAAGCAAGTCGTTGCCTGGGGATCATCGTTTGACCAGCGCCAGTATTTTCTGGCCGCGCATGCGGGCGAGGTGTACCTGCATCCCTACGGAACGGTGTTGCTGCGCGGCTTTGGCGGCTGGCGCAACTACTATCGAGAGGCCCTCGACAAGCTCGGCGTATCGATCAATGTCTTTCGCGCCGGAAAGTTCAAGAGTTTCGCCGAGCCTTTCACACAGAACGCGCCGTCGAAAGAAGCGCAGGAGGACGAGGCGCTCTGGCTCAATGACGCGTGGGCGATTTACATGGCCGACGTCGAGAGCGCGCGCAATCTTCCCGCCGGCCACATCGCCAAGCTGATCGAAGAGCTGCCACAGCGATTCGCCGCCGCCGGCGGCGACGCTGCGAAACTTGCACTCGAAGAAAAGCTCGTCGACGGATTGAAGACCCGCGACGAGTTGCGCGCGCTGATCGAAAACCGCGGCGCACGCGATGAGCGACGCAAGAGCTTTCGCCAAGTCGCGCTCGGCGCCTACGTGTCAGCTCTGCCCGAGGAAAGTCGCGGCCCGGCGGTCGGCGTCGTGGTGGCGCAAGGCGAGATCATCGACGGCGAGGCGCCTCAAGGTTTGGTCGGCGCACGCACGACGTCTGAATTGATCCGGCGCGCGCGAGAAGACGATCAAATCAAGGCCCTGGTACTTCGGGTCGATTCGCCGGGCGGCGTGCTATTCGGCTCGGAGGTCATCCGGCGCGAACTCGAGCTGACCCGCGGTTCGGGCAAGCCCGTCGTCGTTTCGATGGGAGACACCGCAGCCTCGGGCGGCTACTGGATTTCGATGGCAGCCGATCAGGTACTGGCCGACGCGGCAACGATCACCGGCTCGATCGGCGTTTTTGCGCTGCTGCCCAACGCGACCGCGGCCTGGGACAAACTCGGGCTGCACACGGGCGGCGTGACGACAACCTGGCTCGCCGGGGCGGCCGACCCGCGCCGGCCGCTCGACAAACGGGTCGGCGACCTGATCCAGGCGGCAATCGATCAGAGCTATTCCCGCTTTATCGGAACGGTTGCGGCCGCTCGCAACCTGCCACGGGCGAAACTCGATCCGGTAGCACAGGGCCGCGTATGGACCGGCCGGCAGGCGCAGGAGCGCGGACTCGTTGACGGGCTGGGTGGATTGACCGACGCGATCAACTCGGCCGCCGAACGCGCCAAACTCGGCGACGAGTATCGCGTCGTGTACATCGAACGCGAGGCAAAAGGCATCGATCGGCTGCTGTCCGTTTTCTTCGGCGAGTTGACCGGAAAATTGCGCGCCGAGGTGGCGCGCTCGTTAGTGTCGGCGAGTTCGCTGAAGGCCGCGCAGGAAGTATGGCGTGACCTCAAGTGGATTCGGCAGGACGCCATGGACCCGATGACGACCTACGTGCACTGCCTTTGCGTGCTGCGCTGATGAGCAGCTAAGTCCCGCGTAAGTAATTCCCCACGTCGCGCGGGATTCCGGTAGATTCCCCGTCCCCTTCTCTGGCGTCCTTCGTTGGCGTTCACCGTGGCGACGATGGAACCCGCGGCACTTCAGCAACCGGCAGACGATCGTGGCGTCACGCGCCGGCGCAAGCCCGGTGCGCGCCGACTGCAGATACTGCAGACCCTGGCAACGATGCTTGAGGATCCGCGCGGCGAAAAAGTGACTACCGCTGCGCTCGCCGCAAAGTTGTCGGTGTCCGAAGCGGCGCTGTACCGCCATTTCGCCAGCAAGGCGCAGATGTTCGAAGGGTTGATCGAGTTCATCGAGACCACCGTCTTCGGACTGATCAACGATGTGGCCAGCCGCGAAACCTCGGGGCTGAAGCAGGTCAGGGCGATCGTTCAGATGCTGCTCGAGTTCGCGCAGACCAACCGCGGCATGACGCGCGTGCTGATCGGCGATGCGCTGGTCAACGAGAACGACCGGCTGCAAGAGCGGATGAATCAGTTTCTCGACCGCATCGAAGCGTCGCTTCGACAAAGCTTTCGCGTGGCGATGAGTGCGGCCGAACTGCCTGCACAGTTCGATTCCGTCGCGCGCTCAGCGCTGGTGGTGGCGTTCGTTGTCGGACGTTGGCACCGCTTTGCCAAAAGCGGATTCAGGCGCGCACCGGCGGAGGGCTTGGAAGCGCAATTACCTGCGCTGCTCGTCTGAGCAGTTCGCAAGCGTCCCGGCAATCCCGCTTTTTGTTCTCCTTGCAAGGCACAACGGGATTCGTTCCCTGGGTGCCTGCGCACCGGCGTCGAAATCGTTTACACCGCAAAGAGACGCGGCGGAGACGTTTGAAACACGCCGCACATATTCAATGAGATGAGCGATGGCAAAACGAACGGCATAAGTCTTGCGTCGATGCGCATCGCGCTACTTCGGCGTCTTCCTTTGTTCGGGGGAACAATGTCACTCAAGAGCATCTCTACCTTGTTTGCGGGACTCGCACTAGTTGCGGCTGCACAGGCCAACAACATCAACACCATTCTCGGGACCGGAGCCGCTGAGTTGTATCCGGTGATCGTCGCAGGCGCTCCACCGGACAGCCCGGCCAACCGCGTTGATCCGAACGTTCTTACATCTGAGTTCACCGGCGTCGTCAGCATCAATATCCGGTTCGCCAACGGTGACAGCTTCATCTGTTCGGGCACGGCGATTACGCGATATCACGTGCTGAGCGCCGCGCACTGCGTCGATTCCAACGGTCAGGGCGTCGTCATCGACATCACGCAGGCGGGCAACGACGTGCGCATCGTTGTCAACGACGACGGTGTGTTCAACGCGGCGACGGATCTGATCACCGCGAACCAGGTCACGATCCACCCGGACTATGAGGGCTTCGGCATCTGCCCGGTAGGCGTCGCGGGCCAGTGTGTGAACGACGACATCGCAATCATCCGGCTGTCGCAAGCGCTGCCGTTGACCGTGGCGATTTACGACATTGCTCC
>Ga0187893_10003887_pt1 | contig 29347 bp, 27 predicted proteins | sample MA1701074metaG_FD_139574 | JGI IMG/M metagenome (GOLD analysis project Ga0187893, IMG submission 139574) | White microbial mat communities from a basaltic lava cave in the Kipuka Kanohina Cave System on the Island of Hawaii, USA - MA170107-4 metaG ...
CCATTCGTCATGCCCGTCATTGACGTGCATCCTGGGACGGAAGGGAAACTCATGACCGGGGCCGTCGTGACGGTCGAAGACATTCGTGTTCATTTTCGGAATCTCCCCATAGAGTGAGTCGCTCGGAAGGCGACCGCCCGACGGGTCTCGAAATCGTCAACCCGTTTGCGTGACACCGGGTTTTCCCTCTACGTGCCTTCCCCGGCGCGCCGGGACTTCGGTTCTGCTTCTGCGTGCCTACGTGCCTTCGTCCCTACGTGCCTTCCTTTGTCACTTCACCCGCATGATCCAGACGACGGTCATGTTCACCGGCCGGAACGAAACCCATCGAACTGCCGCCGCTGGCGGAAAGGCTTCAGCAGTCGCAGTACTTGCGGGACCCTCGTCGGTAAATCCGTCATAATTCCTGGGGTGAAAGGGCCGTATTCTGCTTAGATCCGGCTGAACTGCCATCTCCGTCGCGGCCTCGAGCCCTCCGGAGGAGCTCCCGCCTCGCAAAAAGCGCCGCTCACCATTGAGATTCGGCAGGGTCGCGCCGTCGTAGGGACTCTTCGGGTCATTAAGAGTTTGACCGTTGCACTCCGCCCAACCTTCGGGCAGCGCAGGCGTATCCGGAAAACTCTTGTGCCATGCGATGATCGATCCAATCGGCGGCTGGAAGGCGGCCTGATGGGAATACGGTGTACTCGTCAGCGGATGCGGATCAAACTGTTGAATCCCGTTCACGCCGTCGTTGAACCAGACGCGAAGGGCCGCGTTGCTGTCATTGAACACCGACGGTGGGATGACATTGGTCATCCCGGCCAGCGACGTGTCCCCCAGGCGCACCGAGTAAACGCCGTCGGTAACCGGAATCGGCACATGCGCCGTCGGCGTGCCCGGGCCCGGAACAAACGTGTTGTCGTTCGTCCAGTAGTTCTGCCCCGTGTCGGGGTCAAAGATCGCAAACCGAAACTGTCCCGTGCCGGTGAACAGGTCCCCCTGAACCCGGATCACGCCTTGATGATTGATCTGCCCCGGCACGGCCGCCCACGCACACGGCGCCACGAGCAACCCGATTAGCGAAACGAATCGTCCCCGTCGAACCATTGCACCTCTCCTTTTCGTTTTTGCAAACCTGTCCTCTGAAAACCGGGAATCCATCCTACGGGGGGGGGGGTTGCAAGGAAAAAATCCGCAGTCGACAAGAAAATATTGCATCCCGTCTTGCCTCCGAACTTCGCCGTCCTCCCCCCCAGATTTCCCATTCAGCCCATCTTTCTAGTTACTTGGGGACGGATCCCAGAACACATCAGGTCGACGCTCGTTTCGGCAATTCAGGTCGAGAAAAGGCGACTCTACGACGCAGTTTCGACGGACGCCCGCCGCACGGCTATCTACTCCCTGCATGACGAAGGTCGTCGAAGCCATTTACGAGGACGGCGTTTTGACTCCACTTGAAGAGCTTGGCCTGGCTGAACGTCAGCGGGTCGAAGTAACCGTGCGGACAAAGTTCGATGATGCGGACTCCTGTCCCGGTTCCTGGCCGGAAACGGAAGCGACGCCGGAAGCTCGGCTAGCCGCGCTGGACTCGGTTTTCGATGAGATCGACCGGACCAACCTTCAGTTGAGGCTGCGAATGCCCACTCGCGACGAGCGGCATGAACGCCGTTGACACGAACGTGCTGCTCTACGCTTGCGACCGGTCGGATGTTCGCAAGAACGCGATCGCCAAACGGTTGTTGCGCCAAACGGCGGGCGGCGTCCTGCTTTGGCAGGTTGCGGTTGAATTCGTGGCCGCATCGCGCCGCCTTGAATACCGCGGGTTCACGCCGGCCATGTCCTGGGCGCGGCTGCGCGGATTCGCCCGGGGTTTTGGGTTGGTGCTTCCCACGCCCGCAATCCTGAGAGTCGCGGAAGATATTCACTCAAACATCAGTGGTCCTTCTGGGATGCCATGATCGCCGCCGCGTCTCTTGAGGCTGGCGTGACCCGCCTGTGTTCCGAGGACCTCCCCGGAAGGACACCGCCCGACGGCCTCGAAATCATCAATCCGTTCGCCTAGTGCTCCGACGCAGTTCATTCTTCGAGTTCGCGCCAGTCGTTTTCCGCGAGCGTGCGCTCGGTGGTCAACGTATGGCCGGCGAACCAGCGCGGTCCTAGGATTCGATCATGGGCCGTTACACCAGGATAAGGGCGTCGCTACTGTGCATCTTGCTCGTCGTGATCGGCGCCCGTTTGCTTCAGTCCCGCCCGGGCGAGCGATACCTGCTCGCCGAGCCTGAACGGAACAGCGGAGAGTTGACCCCCGCGCACTGGTATGATCGGGTCCTGCGGCAGTTCGACAAGGCCGCGCTCTGGAAGCCGTTCTCCGATTCATTGGAAGCGAGCGATCCTCGGTTTGCGTTGGCCCCCTTGATCGTAGGAGAAATCCCGGACACGCCTCCGACCGGGGAATCCGGTGCACCCATTTCGACGGCAAGACCGTTCGACACAGGGGCCGTCAACGCGGAAACAAGCCACCCTCGCGGCACGCTTTCGGTTTCTTCCGGCACGGTGAGCATCGCCGGAGAGGAATACGAACGCTACGAATACGCGTGGATGGAAGAGACTCGACATCTGAGTTTTCGACACCGCCTGATTCGCATCACCGCGGACGCCGACGGTTTCCCCATGATTGTCGAGGTCGTCGCCGACCATGAGGCGGATTTGATTTTCGTTTCTCGGGCCCTGGAGTCGGCGGCCCGCGAGGCATTTGGAGAACCTCTGCCGCATCGGAGATTCTCGATCGAGAAGAGCGTAGCACAGGCCCCGCAGACCGTGGTGGCTCGAGTTCTGGAGGACGGCCCGGTCCCCATGGGACCGTACGTTTACGTCGGCAAGGACAACCGGGTCACGACGCTCCTGTGCCGTTGCAGCCCGGCTCAGGTCAAGGAGTTCGCGTGGACCGCAGAGTACACCATTCGGGCAGGAACCGGTCCCCGCCGATTGCAAGCGGCGAACGAAAAGCGCGACGTCGCCTGCGAAGATTTTAACGGAATCAATCCCTACGTTCACATGCCGCTGGAGGAACGGCTACGATTCCCGCCTGGGTTCGGGAAACGCGAGAAGTGAGTCGCGCTCCAACGCCACCAGGTCGTCGTACGTCTCACGTCGGCGGATGAGCCGAGCGCTCGATCCTTCGACAATCACCTCGGCCGCGCGCGGGCGGGAGTTGTACTGACTGCTCATGACGAAGCCGTAGGCCCCGGCCGTGAAAATGCACAGTAGATCGCCTCGCGAAACCGGAGGCAGCCAGCGATCCTTGGCGAGAAAATCGCCGCTTTCGCAAACTGGGCCGACGACATCGGTGAGCACGGTTCCTTCCAGCCGCAGGTTCGCGCTTCGATGCGGCGGAACCGCCCCGTCATTCGGACGCACCGGCCAGACAAAATGAACCGCGCCGTAGAGCACCGGGCGGACAAGGTCGGTCATGGCCGCGTCCACAATGATGAACCGCCGGTCGCCCGAACTCTTCGTGTACAGCACGCGGGTCAGCAGAACTCCCGCGTTGGCGGCGATGCTGCGGCCCGGTTCCAGGAGCACTTCCAGGCCGCGTCCGGCGAGCAGCGGCACAATGGCCCGGGCGTACTCGGCGGCCGCCGGAGCCTCGCTGCCGTCGTAGTGCGCGCCGAAGCCGCCGCCGATGTTCATGGACCGGAAGTCGTGCCCGTTCCGCCGAAGTTCGTCGATCAATCCCAGCCCGCGGCGAATGGCCTCGACATAGGGATCGATCGAATTGACCGGTGAGCCGATGTGCAGGTGAATCCCGGCGAGTTCGAGGCCGGGCCGCTTCGCGAATTCCTCAAAGACCCGCCGGGCGCGCACCAGGTCCACGCCGAATTTGGTTTCCCGCTTGCCGGTCGTGGTATGAACGTGCGTTCGGGGATCGACGTCGGGGTTCACGCGCAGCGCGGCTCGGGCGGTTTGTCCACGCGAGCCAGCCAGCGAGGCCAGGTTTCCCAATTCGCCCTCGGATTCGACGTTGAACCAGCCGATTCCTGCATCGAGAGCAGCCAAAATCTCCGCGTCAGTTTTTCCAACTCCGGCGAAGACGATGCGTGCCGGATCGGCGCCGGCCTCAAGCGCACGGCGAAGCTCTCCGCCGCTGACAACATCGAACGACGCCCCGCGCTCACGCAATAGTCGAAGTATGGCAAGGTTGGAGCAGCTTTTTACGGAAAAGCAAATCGTCGCACGGACGTCGGCGAAGGCGGCCGCGAATCGGTCGTAATGATCCCACAGCGATTGCCGAGAATAGACGTAAAGCGGCGTGCCCCAGCGCTCGGCGAGCGACCGTATGTCGGCGCTTTCGCAACGAAGAGATCCGTTGGTATAGGCAAAGTGGTCCATTTCCGTTCCTGCCGGCGGCCATCAAGGCCATGCGCGGCAAGCGGCAGGTTAGTTCGATCTCGACGGATTGTCATGCCACCACGGAGCGGTCTGAATTCCCACGGCGCGGCATGCTCAGTCGTGATGCCGCCGGGTGGAGCGAATCGCGTCGCGGAGCTTGGCGGCGTCCTCGAAGCGCTCTTCGGCAATGGCCTCGCGCAACGCCCGCTTCTGCACCAGGACCGAGCTTTCCGGCATCTTTCCGGTGATTTCGGAAGCGAGCTGTTGGAGCACCTTGATCTCCTGGGCATTGGGAATCATCTCGCCCTGTCCGCGATCCTCCAGGTGGGATTTGATCTGCAGGATCCCGCGATTGACGTGGGCGAGGGCGCTGGCCGGCTCGTTGTCTCGGAGGGCGAGATAGGCCCTGGACCGGGCGGCCATCATCAACACGTAAGGCCGGTAGGGCTCCATGATCGCCTGGTCGTCGGCGTCAAAGGCGTAGGTCTTGCAGAGATCGAAAATGGCAAGGGTGTGCGCGGTGTCGCGAACCACGGCGTCGTAGTCTTCGAGCACGAACAGGGCTACGTATCTGCGGTAAAACTGGGAGGCCTCGACGCGCAGCTCCAGACATTCCTTCGGGGTCAGCGCGAAGCCCAGCGCCGTGTCGTTGCGTTTTTCGTAGCGGCGGAGCTGATCCTGATAATGTTCGAGAACCGTGTCGCGGTCATGCGGGCGAAGGCCGTCGGGACGTCCGGTGACATCCATCTGCAGCAAGCCCAACTCGACGCGCATCTGAATGCGCACCGCGCCGTCGGCGCCGACAATTTTGCGGACCGAGACCTGTTCCGGGTCGTGCGGCCACTCCAACAAAGCGGATCGCAGATCGAGCTGTGACACGGTTTTTCCCTCCTCTCATACGGACGTTTCCATTGCGAACCGCTTGCTTTCCCCATCCGGACTACACGGTACGATTCGCCGGAGGTGAAGCGTCGTTTTTGCGCGACACGACGGTTGAGGTGAATTCCCACCGACGGGGGTTGACATCGGCCGGGAAAGAAGGATTCCGATGCGATCGATGCGCGTCCGCGAATGTTCCGTTGCGGCATCCGTCACAACGTGCGACGAAGCGAATCGGACGAGACCGTTTATGGAGACGTTTCGCGGTAGAGGGATTGCCGCTCAATATAGTCGGCGACCTTGTCCGGGACCATGAATCGAACGGACATTCCTGCACCCACGCGGCGGCGGATTTCGGACGAGGAAACGTCGATCTGCGGGGTTTCGAAAACACCGGAAGAGAGTCTCTGAATCTGCTTATCGTTGAAGGTCCGTCGCAAGGCCTCCCAGGGGATGGCCTCGTTTCCCGGCCGTGTCGCGGTCACGATCTCGCACAGTTCCACGAGTTCCGTGACGCGATGCCAGGAGTCGAGTTCGGCAAGCGTATCGCTCCCGATGATCCAATGGATGCGGGTCCGAGGCGGGGTGGCCGACCGGAAATGCTGAACCGTGTCGATGGTATAGGTGGGTCCGGTCCGGCACAGGTCGAAATCGTGCAACTCGAACAAAGGTTCGTCCTGGATGGCTAGGGCGGTCATCTCGGCGCGGTGAGGTGCGTGGGTCGAGTTCACCGAACCCTTGTGCGGCGGATACGCGGAGGGCAACAGGACGACCCGGTCCAAATTCAGTTGCTCGGCGATGGAACGCGCGACGATGAGGTGTCCGCAATGGATCGGATCAAAGCTTCCCCCGAACAATCCGAGGCGAGAATTCAAGGGTTCTCTCCCGGGTCGTGGGTTGTCGAACGTTGGAATGCGGGCCGCGCAGGAACTTTGGATCGTTGCGGTTCCGGTCCGCAGACCGGACAGTGCCGAGTTTCGCCTTGCAAAGATCTGGCAAAAGCGGTTTCGCAGCGCGGACAGATCTTGGCACGGCGCAGATCGACGTTCTTGCACTCCGGACACGGCAGTACGGGCTCACGAAACGAAGTGGCTTCGGGCGGGTTGTCGAGTTCCACGCCCGGAACGGTCACGGTTCCGGCCGTCGCGCGCCGCTCGAGCATCATCCGTTGCCGGGGTGTCAAGGACACCACCTTGCCGCAGGAATGGCAAGCCCAGGTGGCCTGCAAATCCGCCCGGTCGGGTACGGCGAGTAAGGGGTCTGGACGCCGAAGGAACATCAAGGCAGCCGCCGTGAGTAGGAGGAATGACACGACGGCCATGACCTTGCCACGGTGCCGTTCGATCGCCCCTTTGAACATGGAATCCGGCCCGACCGGCGGGGTCTTACCCACCGGGGCTGCCGCCGCTTTGACCGGTCGGATGGTCCTCGCGGAATGGCGGGCAGTTGTCGCGACGGCGAGTATCCAACCATCGTTCGTTGGTGACCGTCCAATGCGCTTCCCGCTGATAACGCGTGTCGGCGGTGGCATAGTCGACGTGGCCGTCGAGGAAGGCGATCACATGGCGAGACCAGGTCCCGTGGAACCCCATGGCCTGTTCCCCGGTGAAGGAATGTCGAAACTCGCGATCGGCCGCCGGATTGGCCGACGCGCGGAGGTCCTGGGCAACACCCCAATCGAACGGATCCTCCACCAGGGTCACAAAGCGAGAGGCCCCGCCGTGTTCATCCGCCTGTCGCCAGATCCACCGCCCGATCTCAAACGCCGAATTCCATTTCTTAAGCGTTCGACAGTCGCCCGCAGGGGGAGAAACACGGGCGACCGCCTGGTAGAACCAGTAGTAATTCATTTGGTAACTCGTTCCGCATTGATCGTAGGCGGACATGTCGCGAACCACGGCCGAAGGCTTTCTCGTGCGCCATTTCCATTGCGTCGAAGCGGCGTCGGCCGGGCAGCGGAACACGGGCGTCTCGGTCTTTCGATCGTCCTTGGTTCCGAACGCCCCGTCGTCGCCCTTGTGATCGGGGAGGATGTGGTGCGGCTCCATCATGTACACGCTCAAGGGACGCTGCCAGGTTTGATAGCAAAAAGTCCCTTCGGCATTGGGGTTGCAATAGGTTTCGAAGTCTCGTCCCGTCCAGCCGCCGAAGCTCCACGTGGCCCAACTGACGCTGTTGCAACTACTCGGATGGACGCGGAACAAGACCGGGTAGCTGTCGTACTCGCTGACGTAGGTGAGCAGGGCATCGTTGACCTGTTTCATGTTGGCTTCGCATGCCACTCGCTTGGCTTGTTCTCGAGCCGAGCGAAGAGACGGCAACAGAATGGACATGAGCAGCGCGATGATGGAGATGACGACGAGGAGTTCGATCATCGTGAACCCCCGACGGCGGCGAACTCGTTTACCTTGATGCATCGGCACACCCCGTCGTCCGAACCCTGCTTCGATAGCCCTTTGGATTGTAAATCGCTTTTCTCTTCGGTCAATGTTTAGGCACGGGAAACGCAATTGCACTACTCCGGCAAACGCAACGCGGTTTTTGCCGGAAAAACCGGCATTACCGTGGGTCGAGTTCGTTTACCCTCAAACGAGTAAAGTTTTGGTTTCGTGGTTTGATCGTATGGCCCAAGCGGGCCGCCGATGGAACGAAGTACCGGCGCCGGGATACCTTGCTCCGGCGGCTTACCCATTGAAGCAGTGGATGGTCCTGCGCCGCACGGTCACGAATCGTCCGGTTCGTATTTCGGGATCGAAACCTCCGCGCCGGCAGGCACGTAGCGGAGCTTCTGCTCCTTGCCGTCTTGTTCAACCGTGAGTTCGACGGGGCGGTCGATCTCGTCGCGATTGTAGCTCCAGCCGCGGAGTTTCTGGCCGTTGCGCAAGCCGGCATCGTGGGCGCGGGAACCCTCCACCACTCCCGAAATCATCCCGGAACTCTGCGAGGCGGATTCGTCGAAGCCCAGATCGAAAATCCGACCGTGGTCGCGGCGGATTCGCAACCGTGGTTCCACGATGCGCGAAGGAAGCGGGACATCTTCACCCAGAAGAATGCAGCGTTCGACGACGGCCGCGAAATCGGCGTCCGTCGCCATGAGAATGCGCTGAAGGAGGGCCTCCAGGGTCCATTCTCCCGCGCTGCGCCCGGTGCGAATGATGCCGCGCATGAGGTCGTCGAGGCTTCGGGTTCCGCCGCTCATTCCTCGAATTCGGTCGTCGATGGCTAGCGCAAGGAGATCGCCGCGGCGGTAGGGCAGATCGCGAACCGCCGCGTGGCTCCAGAAATCACGGACAATCCGCTCGTTGGGGGCCTGGCGGACGGGGCTGTTGAAATAGTTTCGCAGGGACTCGTTGAGATCGGTGGCGAATTCCTCGGGGGAATACAGTTCGGCACGCAGAAGGATGCGCCGGGCGTAGAAATCGGTGAACCCCTCCGAGAACCAATAGAGTTGCTGTTCGGGCTGAGCGAACTCGAGCTCGCCGCCGTTCCAGCGGTGAAAATACTCGTGGGCGAGCAAGCGCTTCATCGGCCGTTCGCTGGGCGAACCGCGCTCCAGCGTCGCCCCACGGCTCACCCAAAGGGCGAAAGCGTGAGTCAATCCCGTGCCGCCGATTGACAGCGTGTTCGGATCGTCGCCGCCCGTGGGCATGACCGAGATCAGATACCAGGGATCGTTCACCGGACGGAAGAATTCCCTCTCGGCGGCCACGATCTTGGAAGCCAGACGGACGAACTGCCCGTCGGAAAACCGAAACCGCGGCCCCACCAGGACGATGCCGAGCTTGTTGGGAGTCGATGACTCACCGGCCGGCTGCCCGGCATCGATCGGAACTTCGTGCAACCGGAACTCGCCGGCCACGAACAACGAATGTCGAAACCGATCGACCGGCATGTTCACCTGAATCGGGGTGGAACCGTTTGCAAATGACGAGACGGTCTTCCATCCCGCGTCGTGGAAACCGCGCCATTCCAAACGGATGCTGCGCGGCGTTTCGCCCTCAAAATGTTCCGGGGCCGGCAATCCGATATTGCCGATCATGAAAAAGAGTTTGTCACGAAGTTGAATTCGATAATCGTTGCCGTCGCCGTGAACCGGCCGATTCGCGCGTTCACGAAGAGTGCACGTGAGGCGCAATGCTTGCGACGGCTCATGGCGAACCGCCCATTGATGATCGGCGGGGTGCTCAACGGCTAGCTCGGCACCTTGCGCGGAACGCACCGACACGTCGAAAATGCCCTTTCCCGCGTCGCGCACGCCGCCCCACTCGGGAGAAACGGCGAACGTGGTCGTGCCGGCCGGAGAACCAAGACACGCAAGAGAGACTTCGACGGCCGGAGGTTCGGTCGAAGACAGGTTGAGCACGTACTCGAGGTCAACGGAGGCCGTCGCCCGATTGGTGAGTGATGGAGTCAGACCGTACCCGGTCATCATCAAGAGGGACCATCGTTTGCACATTCGCATTCCGAATCTCCGTAGAACTCTCCAACGCTATCCATCAAGACGAGCGCCGGTGCAAAATCCATTCGCGAATCCGGCTCCTTGCGGACAAATGCGGATTGGACGACAAGTGCCGCCACCAGGGCACGACGTTGCTGCCGGCCGGAGTTCACGCGCAGCCCCTCTTCGCTCTGATCAACATCGGGCTTGATCAGATTATCGGAACGGAGAATCTCTTCGAAAACATCGACGACGCCTTGAATCGAGCACGTTCACTTCTCGGTATCTCATCCGTGGAAAGTCCTTCAGGAACCGAACCGGAGGTCGCTCGTGAGCGCACTCGCGTTCATCCCGGAGCTTGAAGCGTGGTCAGACCCGCTCCGTACTACAAACATTCGGTTTCTGCGCGCCCCGCAAAGAATTCCACGTCCATGGGGAAAGGCGTTCCACGTAATTCGTAACTCGTCAATCGCAGCCTTTGGTTGCGGCCAAAAGCTGCGCAGTGGTTTGCCGGGATACAGGGCGGGATTTTCCTTGTGCTGACTAGAGTGGTCCCTTAGCATGTGACTTTTTCGAGAGGCGCGGCGAAGCCAGGTCTTCGAATCGGCGCGGTGATTCGGGCCTTGTGATCGAGGTTGTGCACTGATTGTTGGTGCGAGGGAAAGAGAGGTTGATCGTGGCTCATCCGGTTTTGTGGGGCGGGTATCTGGTCGTGCTCATAGCAGCGCCGGCATTCGGCGCCTGGGGCTGGAACGATGGCATGCGGATTTCGGCGGAAGGCTCGGGACCCCCCGCGGCTTCCGATCCCGCTCAGATTCCGGTGGATCGCGTCGACATCCCGGCCGAATCCCAAGGGATCGACGTCTCGGTCGACAATAGGGGTCGGCCCCAACGCCGGATTGTCATCTCCGGCGTCGTCGCCTTTCACGATGGCACCCCCGCAAGCGGAATTCCGCTCATTTGGATCGGAATCGCGGACTCTGCGGGGATCGACATGGCCACCAGCACGGGCCAAGACGGATCTTTCTCGCTCGTCGCTCCAAGAGGATGGCAGGGGATCGCCGCCTCCGATGCGAACCATCGCCTGGAACCCGCGGCAAGGTTGGTTCAGGCCTTCGGTCTGAACAGATTGACTCTCGACTACATTGTCTTCCGAAATTACTTCGTGCATTCATCCGGCCCGGGCAACGCGGGCTCGGGATCGTTCGGCAGCCCATTCACGATCATTCAACATGCGGCGTCCAGAGCGAGGGCCGGAGACACGATCTACCTCCGCCACGGTGATTATGACCTCCGAGGCGACGAGGGCTATGACCACGACGTGATCTACTTCTCCCATTCCGGTGCGGTCGGCCGGCCCATCACGGTGCAGGCCTATCCGGGAGAGCGCGTGACTCTCGTGACCGCCGAATCCAAACCTGTATTCGACTTTTCCAGCGTGTGGGGTCACGATACGGCCGGGTTCGGTCATTACGTCTTTCGAAATCTCAAGATCGTAGGGGGGCGATACGGCTGGATGATCCGCCCCCCGTTGCCCCTCGATTGGCAGCCGGGCATCGATCCTTTGTCCGAGCTCCTCGTCGGGCAGCTTCATGACATTCTGATCGAAGATTGCGAAGTGGACGGCGCAGGCACAGTGGAGAGTGCCATCTACATCCGCAACGCGGGCGTTCGGAACCTGGCCGTTCGACGCTGCAATTTCCATCACACCATCGGGACCGAGGGAACGGTGGACGTGGGAGAATGGGCCGACGCGGAGCCGGGACATTTGATTCCCCAAAGCGCGAGCCGTAGTTTGCTCTTTGAGGATTGCGATTTTCATCACGCTCTGCACCAACAATCCAACGGGATCGTCACCCAGCCCTGCGTACACGACGTGACGTTTCGCCGCTGCCGGGCTTGGAACAACGGTAAGTACGGTTTCGCATGCAAGGGGTCGGGCGGCTTTCGCTTTGACCGTTGCGCGGCCTGGGGCAACGACTCCTCGCAGATGTATTGCCGCGGATTCGGCGGCGACGATTCCACGCCCCGCCCGTTCGTTCTGAACGACTTCCTGATCACGAACTCGGTGTTCGTCGCACCGGCCGACCAACGCGGCGGCGCGGCCCTGAACTGGCGGGAAAACACGGATTTGCGCGTGATTCAATGCACGATCGTCGGGCTGCGCAATGCCGCCTACGGACAGGCCGGCGGATACTCGTTCCTATTGGGCAGTCAGCACAACATCCCCTCGTCCGCATTCCTGCAAAACTGCATCGTCGCGGGATTCACGGATTCGACGGCGATCCGGCTTTCGGTTTCCAACGGCAAACCCTACCTGACGAACACGCGGTACGAAGCCGCGAACAATCTGCATTTCGCCCAGGCATCAACCAAATTCAAATATCAGGCCCGCAATTGGCAGACGCTCGCGCCGTGGCAGACGTATTGGACTGCGGGTGAACCCAACGGAGACGACGCCCTGAACGGGCCGACGGCTACATTCGCGGACGCCACAAGCCTGTTCGCCGACCCCGCCTTCGTTTCACTGAATCCGGCGGCGACGCCGTTGCGGAAGCTGTGGGCCGACGACCTTTTCGACCCGATCAACGCATGTGACATACATTTGGCACCCAACTCCGCGGCCGTCGACCTGGGCGAGAATCTGTCCCCTCTAGGAATCCCCGAACTGGCGGTCGACTATTTCGGCACACTCCGTCCCACCACCGGCCCTTGGACCGTGGGAGCGCTCCAGGCGGATTGAGCGTTCCGAATATTGATTCGCATTGCGGACCGCGACCAGACTTCCTTGTCCGGACGGCTCCGACGAGGCTTCACGGACCGTTCCTTTTCACCGGTATGGAGGACCGCTGAGCGGAACCCCTATTTCCGCCGGCAACTCTCTATTGCCCGTCTGTCCCTCCGGGGCTGTCGCACCCACCGATCGACGCCGCGAAAAACGAGTTCAGTTCCGCGTGGAACCCCGGCGACAAGGTCACTCGTTGACCGGCCCGCAATGCAACGCCCGCGTTCGCCTGAATGACCAGCGCCCCATTGGGGTTGCCCACCGTGTCCGTGGCCTGTTGATAGAATGGCGATTCCCCCGGCGTAATCGTCCCCGATAGTTCCAGGTCGTCGTTGCCGCACGGGTCGTCGCACACTCCGGCCGCGGCATTGCCCCCTCCCATCGGCAGGCCAAGCTGGCAGAAAAACGCAATGCGATTCTGGCGGTCCACGTCGTCGTCCGGGTCATTAATGCCGTCGCCGTCGGTATCCTCGAACAATACGTCGTCCAGGACCCCGTCACTTACGAGAAATCCGCCGCTGAACCAATCGTTGACCGTGTCCGGCGGACTATCCGGGTCGTCTTCAGTGGCGTTGGGCGGAGGAAGCTGGACGTGGTTGGGCACGGCTACCTCGAAGTGCACGTGCGGACCGCCGGCAAAGCCCACGTCGCCCTCGATCCCCAGAGGAGTCCCAGCGGTTACGAATTCGTCCTGGACCCGTCCCGCCCCCGGGTTTCCGTTGTTGTCCATGCCCGTGCCCACGCTTCCGCGCTGCATGTGTGTGTATTTGGTCCATTCCCCGTTGGGATGCTCGATCCAGACAAAGTTATTCGGCGTACCGAGGCACGTTCCTGCGCCGGGGCAGTTGCCGCCGTTGGCCTCGAAGTCCCGCTCACAGCAGAAGCTGCTCGGGCCGCTGTAGCCGCCGCATGCGGACAGCTGCGCCGCATTGTTCTCCGCTACGGTCACGACGCCGTCGCCGTCGGGATCGTTGTTGGCGTTCGGGCATTTCGTGTCGTTGTTCTCGACGATAATGCGAACCCAGCCCGCGCCCGCCGCGACCACCGTCCCGAAGGCTCCCCCAGCGGCGGTCATGTCGATGCGGTTGAGCGACGCCGGGTGGTTGGTGTGATCGTTGGAAAACCCAACATCGGTGCCGTCGGCAAACGGCAGGCGATACACGCCCTTGGCGACCGGAAGCGGCTGGGGTCCCTGGGCAAGGATTGTATTCGCGCCGATCAACGAGAAGGCCGTGCCAAGAACGGCGAAGAATCGATACGGCGGATTCATCGCTGCCCCTCCATCGCCGTGCGAACCGAATCACCACGAAGGCGGGCGTTTTCCTCCTCCAGCACCGCCACCCGCTTGTTCATCTCGATCATGTGCAGCGTCAGCTCTTCGATTTTCTGAAGCAGCTTCGATTCCATCTCCCCGACCTTCACGCCGTGTTCCGCAACCTCCAGGGCCGACGGGATGTCCGGCAGGTGGCCGTGCTCCTTGATGTGCGCTTCAACCTGATCCAGCGGAAGCAGGTTGTAATCAGGCTCGAAGACAAAGTCCGACCAGCCCGTTTCAACCACGATCTCTTTGGCCCGAACCGGCCCGTTGACCGCCAATCGATAGTCGCCCGGAGTCTGCGTGCCGATGCCCACGCTGCTCGTCGCCCGGTCAATCACCAAGACGTTGGTGTTGGCCCCGTCCAGCTTCGTACCCACCAGAAGTTTGTTGCTCTCGCCGTTCCACCACAAGAACGCGCCGCCGTCGAAGTTTCCCCCGGACCGCTCCAGCAGCTCCAGCCGCGCCGCGTTGGCGGAATTGTCCGTCGTGTCGTCGCGGATCTGCATGGCCGGATCATTGCCTTGAACAACGAGCTCGTGATTCGGGTCGGTCGTTCCGATCCCGACGCGCCCCCCGGCCGTGACCAGGAATCGGCCCTCGCTGCCGTTTTCCCAGAAACCGATTCCGTCGGTTGCCTGGTGCGACGTCAGCGTCCACGTCTTGTTGCCGTTGTCCGAATCGATCACCGCAATCTGGTGATTGGCGTCGACGACCGACAGTTTGTTGGCCGGGGTCGAGTCTCCGATGCCTACGTTTCCGCCGCCGGTGGCGAGGACGACGTCCTCGGCCGAATTGTTATTCAGGAATAGACCGGAATTGAGGCCGTCGATTTCGTTGCCGTCCAACAGCATCGTCTGTTGATTGGCCCCGGAGACGATTCGTAAAGATGCACTCGTGCCGTCGTTTTCTTCTCCGCGAATCCGAAGCCGGTCGTTGATTCCTTCGCCGGCCACTCCGATCCCCACGTTGCCGTCCCGGGTCACGTAAATCGCATTTTCATCGTGCGCAGCCGTGACATGGAACGGCACGGGCGTGGCGCCCCCGGACGTATCGTTCGAGGCCTTGACCCGCAGAGCGACGCCCGCGCCTACCGGATCGATCGTGACGCTTCCCGCGGAGCTCATGTGAAACGGCGTTTGATCGCCCGCCAGCACGCTGAACAGCGGGCGCTGCCCGAAGAAGTCGTTGCGGATGACGAATCGCGCGTTCGGATCGGCGATGTTGATCCCCGCGTTTCCGTCCGCGTCTACGATGAGGTCCGGACTCGCCTGGCCCGCGTGACCGATCATCAGACCGTGTTCCCTCGCAAGCGCCGTGACGTGCAGCCGCGCCAACGGATCCTTGATCCCCACCCCGACCCAGCCTCCGAGAGTCACACGAATCCTCTCCAAATTGTTCGTGCGGATCGCCAGGCTCTGCCGATCCGTGGTGCCCACGAAGTGGATCGTTGGATCGGTCCCCGAATTTCCCGTGAGCCGCCACGGGTCAACCATCGGCCCAACCCCCGGGCCTCGTTTCACCGGAGCGGAATCGTCGGTCAGGCCGAGCAGCAAGGATAGCATGGCAAGGCCCGCGACGGCGGTACCACTGAAACTGAGCATCGCTTTCTTGGACATCTACAACCTCCTGTGTGAGCCGTCACGGCTCGTAAACGCATTTGAGCTGCGGACTGCAGCCGTACCCCGGCGGCCAGCCGAACGCCTCGCTGCAATGCAAATCGAACAGGCATTCATTGGCACAACACGGGAAATCGCCCATGCACGGCTGCTGCGTTTCCGCGCAAATCAGGTCTTGTTCCGCACAGGCCTGTGTTTCAAACCCGTCGCACGCATACCAGGGCATGCACCGCGCGTTCGTCGCGTGGTTATTGCCGTCGTAATGCTCGCAGTACATCTCGTCGTCGCCGAAATAGGGGGCCATGCCGCAGGCGCCCTCGTCGCACTGCCAGAACGGCGGGCCGTCCTGCGCATCCCAGCAGAATCCGGGTCCGCTTCCGAAATCCTCGCCGTAGCAACCCAAACCCGGTTCGCCGTTCTCGCATTGATCCTCAGTGTCGCACGAGCAGCCCACGCGCGTGCCGGTTTCGCTCACGTTGTTGGTGCAGCGCTTGCAGACGCCCCATCCGTTGACGTCGATGCAGACCATTTCACCGTGCCCGGTTTCGTTTTCGCAATAGTACAAGTTGCCGTGCTGATCGCGGAAGTTGCCGTCCGGGTGGAACGTGCTGTCCCACTCCAGCTTGCCGGACTCGTTGTTCGGTTCGGTCCGGCGACAGGGGCCGCCGAGACAGAATCCCGCGTCGTCCCCCTCGCAGTCCGAGGGATCCGTGCAGTCCCCCGCTCCGCACGCCCCGTACGTGCCCGGCGGCAAAAGGCTCGTCCCCCCGCTGCACAAGGCCGTGGAGATGAAACAACTGTTGTTGCAGAGCAGATCGCCCATCTCAAATCCGTACGTCGCACAACTCGTTGTCCCGAAATCCGTGTCGTCGCAAGCCTCGTCGCCTTCCTTCACTCCGTTGCCGCAGCAATCGAATTGACTGAACGTGCCCGGCTGAGGCAGACCGCCGGTCACAAAACCAAAGCCCGACCCTCCGTCGGCCAACACCGGCGGCCAGATCACATACGGGTTCGGAGGCCACGAGACGTTGCAGGCCGCATGAAGCAGGAAGTCCTTCAGGTAACCGTAAGCCGTCGAGCAGCTCGGAGATCCCGACGCACACCGGCCGTCGCCGCGCTGGTTGATGGCCACGAAGATATCCACGCCCACCGGCAGGCGGCAGGCGTAACATCGCGGGTTCTCAAAATCACCGTCGGTGATCGCCCCACACATGGCAAACTCGGGCAATTGATATTCATTGAGCTTGTAGCAATAGCCGCCGAGGCAGAAACCCTCCGCGGTGAACGCACCCGATTTGCCGGCGCACGCCGTATAGCTCCCGCAGTCCGAATTCGCGGTGCAAGTCTCATTCGTCCACACCGGCCCGCCGAGCTGCAACGCAAACGAATATCCCCCGGTGACGGAGCCGTTGTGACTGTGGCCCGAGGACCAGGCGCAGTTCCCGTTCGGGCAGCGGGTCTGACCGTAATCCGGATCGGTTCCCTGTCCGCCGACCCAATACTTGGCCATGAACCTCAAGTACACGGCGGCTTCGGTCGCAAACGAACCCGCCGATCCCGGAGCGTCATACTCGCCGCCAGAATAGGCGGTAAGTACGCCCGTATCCTCGAAGTCCCAACTGAATCGCGGATCGTCATCCACCCAGTCGTCAAAATCGCAGAAATCGAAGAAGTTGTTCCAGATGCAGTGCGGCCGCTTCGTATCGCTGGAGCGCCCGTAAAAGCCGTTCGTCGCACCGGACCAGTCGCGATACACTGGCTCCTTCGGGTTGCGATGCCGAAAGGCGTTCTGGCTGAGAAAAATGCCTTCGTCCGTTCCTTGTCCGGGCAAAGGGAGGCCGAGATCCTCGGTCGTGAAATCTTCCAACAGCGAGCCCGAATGCAGCCCCGGCCGGCCGTCCTTGCTCGCAAACGACTGCCCGGTCAGCGTCTGGGCGATGTCACCGACAAACGAGAACGCGGTGTTGGAATAGTTGTCAAAGCCCGCCGGCGGGGCCGTCCCCGGTGTGTAAACCATGCACGCACCCGCCCGCGTCAACACCGCCTCCAGGCCCGTGGGTCGAGGCACAAAATATCCATCCATTCCCAATTGAAGGTTGGCAAGAGGAAAGTCGGGAAACTCGGCCGCAAAGGTGCCCGCGGGATAGCCGCTCGTGCTGGTCAGCAAATCTTCCTGATTCTCCCAATCGCCCTCGTCAGTCAAATCGCGAAGACTAAAGAGGTTCGGCAGAACGATCTGCGTCAGACTTGGCACGGTCCGTGGAATGCCGGCGCGATGACCCAACAGGTGCCCCAGCCTCACCTGCGACCAGCGGCTGTCCACCGCGTCGGTCAAGTCCGGGCAGAAGGTGGCGCTGACCGTGCATTCCGGTCCGCTCAACCCCGCGGGGCAGTTCGTACACGTTCCGGCCGTCGAATTCGCGGGCGTACACGTCCCGCCCAAAGGGCACGGGTTCGATCCCGTGCAGTTCGGCGCCAGCCCCGTCGTGCTTTGTAATGGAATCGGCGGCGGCTCGCCCGCACACAGGATCTCTCTCACCGCGAGCGGCAGATAGGCCGGGTCGTTGCAGAGGATCTCATCCTCCACATCATCGTCCGTTGCCCCGCCGCCTAGGTGCTCCTTGACCGCCTTGCGCAGGATCGCCGCCGCCACCGCCTTGGTGTTGCTCCCGATTCGGATCGGCGTGTTCCATTTCACCTCCGCCGGTTCCGGCAATGGAATCCCTGGAACAAAGTCCGACACGTCAAATCTATCGTTGCACGCCTCGAGATAATCCTCGGCCGTGGTCGGCGCGCCGCTCAGGTTGCCGTATCCGCGAAGAAAAACCGTCTTGCCGAAGACGTTGACCCCCAGAATCGCCGCGCCCACGCAACGATGCCGCATGAACCGAATCATCACGTCGTCGAACGGCTTCAGAATGCTCACGCTCTGCCCGCTGATCGGAACTCCCCCGCGCGGTACGATCGTCAAAACCCTTTCCGTGCAATGATCCCGAAAACCGACGGAGCACCACTCGATCCGGGCGATGACGGGCTCCAGCGAGCCGAAATCCGGCGGAGCGAAGTATTCCGCGCAGGCCGTCGTCCGGTCCACGTCGAGCCGGCCGGGGCCGTCGAGTTCCCAGGTGAGTTGACGTTCAAAGGTCCCCGGGCCGATTAACCGCGTGCAAATCTGCCGCCTCTCGCCGCGTTGGATCGAATCATCCGTGCCCATCACATAGATCCGCGCCGGCGGCAAAATTACCGGCGTGATGTCCAGCCCGGTTTCACAGAACTCGCCTTCAAAACCACGATCACATCCGCAGACAATGTCCCCAAAGGAGTTTTCGCGGCAATCTCCGTTTCCGGAGCACAACCGCTCGCGGCATTCAGCTCCCAACTCGCATCGGCCGCTCGACGGATTCCGCTCGTAACCCACCGCACATTGTTCGCAATTCCCGCCGGCGTAGCCGGGCCGGCACACGCAAATGGGAATGCCAAGGTTACCGTTGCACCTGCCGAACGGGCCGCATTCGAGGTGTTCGCATCCATCCCGAACGAGCGCCGTGCATCGAAAGTCTCCGGCGTTCGCTTCCGCAGGATCGAACGTATCTGCATCGGGAACGTCGAACGAACCGTCGCGGTGCACGAGCCGGGAACCCAGGGGACAACTTCCCACGCCGACGCAATCCCCGGTAAAGGCGTTCATGAAAAGTTGCAGATCGGCCAGGTCCACGTCGCGATCCCCTTCGGCATCAAACGTGCCTAGGCAGTCGGCGTCGAGAATAGCCCCGGACGGGTCGGGGGGTTCATCCGGCCCCGCGAAGCACTCGCGAAAAGCGTTGAAGTCACGCAAGGCGATATCTCCGCGGTCATCCAGGTCGCCTTTTGGGAACGACCCCGGAACGCAGATAAAGGACTGCGCGTTCGTCGATCCAGCCAGCGCGATCGCGGCGCACGCCGATAGAACCGTTTTCTTCATAAGATGGCCCCCTCTAAACCCCCTGGGCGAGAATCATGGCCAATGTACTCGATTACCGGCGGGCGATCAACGCTCCGCGGCCGAGATCGATTTTCCCTTCCAAACACACCAGCGTCACCTATCAAAACAACTCACGCGGCAAACGGATTTTTTGCGAATTGGTGGTTCGCGACTTCCGATAACCAGGTAGAAAGTTCATCGAAGCTAGTTTGGGAGACGGAATATGCACTATAGATTATCGTTCTTACGAATGACCGCGGCGGTCCTGCTCCTGTTCGCCGTGGGTGGCTGCACCGATACGATTGGGACCGCGGCGCGAAGCAGCCTCGCGTCGTTTCTCACCACGGTCTTCAGTTCGGCGGTGTCCGACGCACTCGGCCCCTGACGCGACGATCGACGACCCGGGGCCGGTCACAGAGTTTTGGCGGTGTACTCAAATACGACACACGTCCCGATCAACAGCGAGTTCGGGAAAGTGTCCTGGCTGGCGCTGCCGACGCGACGCAGCAAGAGGCCGATGATGTCGCTCGCCTCGAACTTGTTCGCGGCGTAGGTCGCCCCGCTCCCGCCGTCGAGCGTGACGAGTTTGAGATCCTGCGTTGACCAGCCTGTCGGCGTGGTCCAGTCGTCGATCAAGGTCTCGGTGACCACGGACGTGTCGCCGTCTTTGGCGTAGGCCGTGGTCAATTCGAATCGAACTACCGTCGCCCCGCCGCCGTCCGCAGCCGGCGCCGTCACCACCTTCACCGAACTCGCCACCGACAGATCCATCTCCGGCGGAACGACAAACGGCGCCACGTAGAACCCACCGTCCAGCGAGGCCCCCACGCTTCGCGCGTCCATCCCCGAATCGATGGTCGAGTTTGACACCACGCCGGACGTTCGGACAAGCGGAACGGTCAGACGTCGAATCGGTCGCGCCGTTCCCGCGGCCTCCACCTTGCCCGACGCCGGATCAAGTTTGAAATAGCTCGCCGAGTCGCCCGGCTTGATCACCTGAAACGGTCCGTTCAACGCCGACGGCAACACGGGCGCGATGTCGTCCGTAAATGTTTTTGGCATAACGCACTCCAAGCAGTTACGAGTGACAAGTGACGAGCTACAAAAAGAGCATGCCCCTCGTCACTCGTCATTCGTCATTCTCTCTTACGCCGTTACGCGGCGAGCGAGAGCCCCACTTCCAATCCCCACGTCATGTTTCCGCTGTCCGGGTTGGTCCACAGGATGCGCACGCGGTCGTCCGGCTGGAACGTCCACGGCGAGGGGTCTTGATTGTCATCACCCGTGAGCCGCAAATTGACGTCCTTGTCGCGGCCGGCCTGGGTGATGGTGAACAGTTTCGTGTCGTAGGCCGATCCGACTCCGGAGTCGATCGTAAGCGAGAACGGAGCCGTTCCCATTCCGCCCGCGAAATGGCAACGCACGAACACCAACCGATATTTCCGATCCAGGTAGAAGGGGGCGTTGATGTTGCCCGATCCGGTCGTCGTCTGCCGCAGCACCGATCGAAGCTGACGGTCGCGAGCGCTGACCACCTCGGCGTCCTGGGCCACAAAGCCCGTTTGGGCCATTTCCAACAAATCCGGCGGCTTAATCGCCATAATCCCCCCGCTTTTTTCCCCCGTCCCCTGGCGCGCCGGGATCCCGACTTTGGTCGGGACTGCGCTCCAGCCTCCGTCCCTTCGTCCCTATCCCTCAACTTCCATCCACCACGTCCTCGACGTGATTCGCCAGCGTATCGCCCTCCGGAATTTGTACGCGGAAGGGCACGCCGATCCATTCCGAAATCCCGCGGTTGATCGCGGGAAACATCACGGTTGCGTCGCCGACGAACAGCACATCCTTCAGTTTTCGCAACCGCTTTTGCCCGTTGGCACGATAGCGAATCCACAGATCGATCCCCGCGGTGATCGAGAAGAGCGTTTCGGCCACGGAACCGTGATACGAAAACACAAACCCGCTGATGCGCTGCACGCCACGCGAATACGTGCCCATCGGCGCGGAAGCCGCCTGACTGCCCGCCATCGGCACGGGTTCGATTCCAGGCCGGTACACCACGCTGTGTACCCCCTCAACCGTCGTTTCCGTGAACGGCGACGCCCGAAGCTTCGTCGCCGCGCCGCGTGTCGCCAGAATCCAAATCATTGATCACCTTTGTTTTGATGCTGAGACGCAGCCGAGGCTGAAGTCCCGGCACGCGGGGATTTCCACGTTTCGACGTTTCATTGGTTTAGTTGCCGATCCACATTCACCACGAACGTCTGCGTCGCCACCGCGACCGCCACGCGGGCCCCGGAACTGGCCTTGGGATACTCGATCTTCCACTCGCGATCGTCGAAACCTTCGGCGCCCTCGATCACGCCCGTGTCAAGGATCGTGTCGAGGTAGTTCTCCACGGCGCCGATCTTTTCGAGTATCGCATCGTGAGGATCGGCCGCGGTGACATCCGTCACCAGCCGCAATTCGGAGATCACTTGGAACATGCGATCGTCGTCCACGGTTGCGACCGGTCCGAATCGGATCAGCCGCACGGCCAGGTAGGGCCGGGGATACTCCTGATTCCCCGCCTCACCCACCGCGACGCGCCTCAGCGGGTTTGTGGAAGTCGGCGGCTCGGCCGTGAGGTTGTTCTTCAACAGAGTGACAAACTGTTGAATCGTCGTCTTGATGGTCGTTCGATCGGACATATCAACCTCGCCTTGTCCAGCGCCTGTCCAAGCCGCGCGTCGTCATTCTGAGCCGCGTCCACATTCTGTGCGGTCCCGGCGCGCCGGGATAAGGAAGCGGTTCCTCATCGGACTTGCGTACTTCGGCTCAAAAACCCGCGAGCTCGTCTCGAGACAGAACCCGCGCATTGCCGGAGGTCCGTGCCACGAATCCTCGCGACGTACTCGACGGAACTTCAGACCCCGTCGGAAGCGAAACCCTTCCATCCGCGACGCGGGCCAGCCAATCCAGCGATTCCGACGCCTTGCGAACCACGTCCGGCGGAACCGGCGGTCGGCGAATCCGCAGCCGTAGCTCCATGAGGTCGAGCGTGATCGAACTCAATACTGCATCCAACTCTGGGTATGTCGCCAAGCTGATGGGCAACTGATAACGCCGTCCCAGGTAACTATCAACTTCCCCCTCCGCGGCCAATCGCGCCTCATCGACGACGACCGCATCGGCCACGCCGTCGACGTTGTCGTCGGTCAGTTGAACATACGCCGCCGCCCCCAGCCGCTTCTCAATATCCGTGTTCGTGATGTACCCCATACTCTCCCGTCCTTTGTTCCTTCGTGCCTCCGTGCCTTTGTGCCCGCTCGATCAACTTCCCACCTGCAACTCCATCCGCACCGCGTACTGCCAGTAGCCGTAGGCAAGCCGGTATCGCGCCCGAACTCCATACAGGAACTTCTCCCGCCGGAACCCTTCGTCGCTTTCCTCGGTCAGCGCCGTGAACTCCACGTCCTCACGATCCTGGAAGATGAACGGCCGCACCGCCGCGTCGGTCTTGAGCAAAAACCACTTCGTGGCCGAGGTCAGCCACGGAAACGGAATCACTCGCGCCGCCCCCTGCAACGAATTTGTCGTGTTGCTGACCACCGTCGCGCTGACCGCCTCCAGGGCCGAAATGTACATGTTCGGCGGAACGACGCAGGCGAACCCGGTGGCCGTCGTGGACATCGGATCGGCCTGATCGTCCTTGAAGTTCATCATCGCCCCGATGGCGATGCGCAGCGACCGGCGAAACTCTTCGGTTGTCGGATCGTCGGTGTCCAGGGCGTTGGCGTTCAGCTTGTTGCTCTGCAAACCGGAACTGCCCGACACGTGATTCTCGTTGAAAAACGGGACGCCGTCATAACTGTTGAATCCGGCGGTCTCGCCGGCAATCAGAAGCTGCGACAGCAGAAAGTCCTTGTGCGTCGCGGCACGGTCGGCCATTTCCGCGACGCGGATTCGAATCTGCCCCGTCTGATCGTCGGAAATCTCGTCACGATCCACCTCGAGCGTGGACTCGTACTTGAGGTTCTCGACCGAGTACGATTCCGTCCGCACGCCGCGTGCCAACCGCCCCGTCCCCCATTCTCGCATCCGCGGGACCGATCCGAGCCACTTGTACGTTTCGCTGTCCGAATTCGATTGAACCCGCGTGCTCAAATCCCGAAAGTAGGTCGTCGCCGCGTTGAAGCGGCTGAAAAATTCGCTCCGCAAACCCTTGGTAAGCAATCCCGTCTCAATGATGGCCATACACCCGCTCCTTTCCTTCTATTGTCGAATGCCGATTTCCGATTGTTGAGGCCCTGCCGATCCCGACCCGTCGGGACTGCGCTCCAGCCTGCGTCCCTCCGTCCCTCCGTGCTTACACATAATCCACTTCCACCAAGAACGGACCCGGATTGGCCGTCGCACCGTTGGTGACGGCCACGTTGAGCACGTTTCCGGCCACGGCCCGGGCGGTCACGATCGAACCCATGCTGATTGCGGCATTCGCGGCGGGAAACACGTTGGCGGTGTCGAAAGTCTTGCTCGCCACGGTCGCGGCACCGATGGTGAGGGCCACGACGCAAGTGTTCGCGTCGTTGATCCCCACGGCCGTTGTGGCCTGATTGACCACCCGAGCGGCGGTGATCCACGCGGCGCCGTCGAAGGCGTGAATCGCCCTCGCCGAGATATCGACCCCGGCGCCCAAGTCCTCGATCTGGTGAACAAGCGTCTTGATCCGGCCCCATGCGGGATCGATCCGCAGAATGATCTGGTTCGCCGCCGGAACGTCTTGAACAATCCCCACGTGCGACGCCGCGGCGCCTTCGAAGGTCAGCACGTTGTCCGCGTTGGCGAAGACCGGTCGGCCGATCATGGCCACCGTCGCCCCGGTCACGGCATGGCCGAAATCACCCTGTGTGTACACGCGGACCGCCATCGCTCCGTTCGCCCCCGCCGTGTTGTCCTTTTCTTCGAAGGCGATGCCGACAAAGGAATCGCCGGCGACCAACGGCCTCGCGTAACCTCCGCTATTCAGTCCGACGAATCCGCCTTTGAAGATGCGCGCCGCCGCGGCCACCGCCACGGTGCGAAGCTCCTGATCCACATAATGGTCCACGTCTCGATTGGCCGTTAATGGCATGATGGTTGCTCCTTTCTCCTCGCCACACGGTGGGGGTGACGAGTTACGAGTTACGAAGTATGAACCTTTCATTCCACATTCATCATTCTGCATTCTGCATTTGCCATTCATCATTCCTGACCGCGTCTTCCACGTACGCCGCCTCGCTGGTCAAGGCCGCAAGCAGCCGATTTCCGCGGTACTCCGACCGGGCCCGGGCGGCGACCACGTCGCGGTGCCGGTCCGGTGCGGCGCTCATGGGCCCGGCCGTGACACCGGGTGTCACCACCACTGGCGCAGAACGCATCCACTCTTCAAACAATGCTTCATCGCGGCGCAAAACTTCTTCCGCCCAGGCCCGCTGCGCCTCGACCAGTTTGCCGGAACGAAGGGCATCACGAATTCTCATCTGCGCCTGCTGTTGACGGGCCTCCGCGCGAAGCAGGGCCAGACGCTGTCCCGCCGCGATCAGGATTTCCTCGGCCAGCGAGTCGTCGGGCAGGCCCAACTCGCCGCGCAACGATTCCAGGGGCGAATCGCTCGCGTTCTGCACGGGCACGCGACGGCCGTTGACGATCGGCCTCATGCCCACGATCGCCGGTTTGTTGGTCAGCGCCGCCGAATGAATCCCCACGAGTTTGCGATCCGCTTTGCGAACGACCGCCACCGGCGAAAGATATCGATACTGTTTGGAAGCGATCATCGACCGGCCTTGCGGCGTCCACTCGATTTCCGCCATTAATCCGACGCCCGGTTCGCCCGCGAGGTTCTTGATCCATCCCGCCGCCGGAGCCTGTCCGCTCGGCGAGGCGAATTCTCCACCCAGCGTTTGATGCTCATAGTCAATGGGCAAATCCGTTCCGTGCTCGGCGAACGCCGCCACCGCGTGCCGTGCGGACTCTTCGTCCACCACGAACGTGCCGTTGGTGCTTTCGACATGGCCCCAGGGAGCCAGCAGCAAGCGAGACGGAACGTCGTCGCCGGCCAGGGATGCCGACCCCAATAGTCGGAATTCCTCCAGGGTGTTACCCACGCGATGTGATTGATTCATTGTTTCCCTTCCTTCCCTTCGATGAAATCCCCGTTCACACGATGACAACGCCGCGAGGGCGCGCGGATTCACGGCTCTCCGGGAGATCGCGCCGCTGCTCGACGCAGCACGGGTTCGCCCGGCTGTACCGCGGGGATCCCGAGAATCTGTTTCGCCCATCCCAGCGGGACATCGATTCCCAATCGGTGCACCGCGGCATCCAATACGGCCGTGGTTTTCACGGGATCCTGCGGCTGTCGAAACTGTCGTTGAAAAAACGGCACCACCGCGCTCGGGCCGAACCGCAGCCGGGTCAGCGGCGTGAGCAGGTCTCGCCGGATCGTGTTCGCTTCCTTGCGAATGTCATCCAGCCGCACATCCTGTCTCACGGATTCGTGCGTTTGCGCCGCAGCGAGCGATCCTTTTTGGCCGGCGATGTCCGTGGTCAGGGTCTGCCCAAGCCAGGCCTTGCTCATTTCCCGATTGAGAAACTCGATCAGCCGTTCATAGGGCGGGCCCGCTGTGCCGCGGTTGGCCTCGATCACCTGAAGCTCGACCGCCCGGCTGAATATGCCCACCGCATGGCTGCCCAACGTCTCCAGCATCCTGACCAGCTCGCGCTTTTCTTCCGCCGTGGCACTCGGCTCATATCGGGCGATGCGAACGGGCATCCCGAAGACTTCCGCGAAGATCATCCAGTCTTTCAGCGCCAAGTTCTTTGCCAAGTACACCATGGCCGTGACGCGCAAGAGTCCGCCGCGCTGCGGATGCCCGGAAACGCTGTGCGGCGTATGGACGACGAACTTGTTCGGGGGCAACTCGATCCCTTCGCGCGGGGCGTCCTGTGTCAGAATTCGCGGACGATCCGTTTCGTCGAACACGATCCGAGTGAAGTCCACGGGAACGAGCCGCATCGGGCGCAACTCGCCGCCCGCCACGTCCCAGACCAGTTCGGCCATTGCGATGTTGCGCCCCGTCGCCAGGGCAAGATGTTGAAGGGCCTCGTCCAAGCCATCGAGATCCGTTAGAACTTCGCGGCAATACGCGGCGGCCTCGTCCGCGGCGACACGGTCCACACCCTCGCGAAGATCGGCTGCACTGATGACTTTCCAATCGAGTCCGGTCAGCGCCAGGCGCCGAGTGTTGGCCACGGCGTACAGGTGCGCGTCCTTTTCTTCCATCTCCTCAAAGAGTTGCATGGGCGCGGCCAACGATCCTTCGTCGGCCTCTCTGAGCAGTGCGGCCAGCTTCGACGGAGTCAGCCCGGCACTGGCGTAATCGCGCACCGAGTCTTCCTTCCGCGGAAGAACGATCCGCCCCGGCCGCGGCGCTTGCATCCGAAATGCACGAATCAATCTGCCAATCAGTTTCATGGAATGACCTTGAGTGTGAATGAATCGCCGCTTCTTTCGTAACTCGTAACTCGTAATTTGCACTTCGTGAGACCTACCAGCTTCCCGTCCGTGCAAACCGAAGCGGGTGCGCGGCGGCCGATTCTTGAATTCCGCAATGCGATTCCGCGGCGTGGATCGCCAGCGCCGCCGCCCAGAATCGATCGGCGTGGCTTCCTTTGCGCCGTGGCGCCGCCAACCGAAACTGGCCTGCGGCTGACACGCTGCGCTCCACGCTGTGCCAGTCGTTGCGAATGCGGGCGTCGGGCGGAATACGAATGCGCCCCGCTTCGACGGTCAGACGCAATGCGCCGGCCAACTGCGATTTCAATGCGGCCGTGAACGTGATCGCTTCCACGCGATGGGCGCCGAACTTCTCCACCGCCTGTTCGGCGAGTTGCATACCCAGCCCCCCCGCGTCGATGCAGCAGCGGCGCACACGACGGTGATCAAGGAGCTCTTCCAACCTGGAAGACTGCTCCCGAAACGGCGCGGCGCTGAGTTCGAAAACCCCGACGGTGACCAGCCGGTCGCCGTCCGCGGCGAGGGTCCAGAACACGGTCAAGTCGCGATGCCGCCCCACATCGACGCCAACGAACATCTCCCGCGTTTCCTTGGTAAGTTCCGCGGGGCTCTCGCAAAGAACCAGCGACGGCTCCACGCACCCTGCGATCTGGTCGTAGGTCAGAAAAGCCGTGGCCTCATCGACGAACTCACAGAGGAATTCCTGGCGATACAACAGATCGTCGTCCATCGCCCGGCGCATCTCCTCCACGTCCGCCTGCAAACCCTGCGAGATCGCTTCGGGCAACGAGAGCACGCTTCGGGAAAAATGGTCGTTCTGGGAAAGCTGATAAAAAACGTTGTTGCGGCCCTTCGGCGTGGAGGCGACATCAAGCTCGCCGTCGCCGCGCAACAACGTCGGAAACATCGCCCCCCAAATCTCACGATCGAACGCGTGCATGGCGAATTCGTCGAGAAACACATCGCCGGTGAAGCCGCGAGCAGTCGCAGGGTTGGCGGGCAGGCCGATGATCCGCACCCCACCCGGAAGGCGAATCTCCAACGGCTTGACTTCGATATCTTCGAAAAATGGCGCGCCGTGATGGTCGGCGGCGATCTTGAGGGCCTGGCAATGTTGCCGCGCTTTCTCCATCAGTTCGCGGCTCTGTCGTTCACCGGCCGACAGGAATATCTGGTTCCGCCGCCGCTGAATTCCACGGAGGATCCGACGCAGCGATTTCGTGAAACTCTTTCCGGTCTGCCGTGCCCAACAATTCCATCGAAAGCGGTCTTCGCACTCGATGTCCTCCTGTTGATACGGCAACAGCGGGACGATGGGCTTGACTCTTGCGGGTTCGGGGATCGGTTTCGGGTCCAACGCGTTCGTCCTCACGCCCGCGACGGATTCGCACACGTCCTCCGCCTGGGGCACCCTTATAAGGTCAGGGCTGATCGCTGAGACGCGACGGAAGAGCGCGCGCCGTGCGGATAAACTCGTACGGGCCTTTGATTGGCGGCGGCATTTCCGCTACCTCGCCTCCGCGGTACAGGTGGTTGGGCGGCTTGTGTGGATCATGGACCCACGATAGAATCGGGGGTTGAGTTATGCATATGATTCGGCGCGCATCCTATACCGTGGACGAGTTCGAACAGGTCGCCGAGGCCTTGGGGCCGTCGGAGTTGATTCGCGGGGAGGTGGTTGTATTGTCGCCGGGCGGCTTCGAGCACAGTCGAATTGCTTCGCGTGTCGGTTTTCTGCTGGAGCAATGGGCCCGCACACGGCGAATTGGACGAGTGTTGGCATGCGAGGCCGGCGTCGTCGTGGAGACCGATCCGGCCACGGTCCGCGGCGGCGACTTGGTGTATGTTTCGTACCAGCGCATTCCCCGTGATCGCCAACCACGAGGCTTTTTGCGGGTACCTCCGGAATTGATCGTGGAAATCCTCGGAGACGATCAGGACTGGTCCGAAATGCGGGAAAAGATCGATCAATACCTGGCCTTCGGCGTGGACCGCGTTTGGGTGATCCATCCGGAGCTGCGCCAAGTTCGCGTCTACAAATCTGGTGCCGAAGCGAGATGCCTCGCGGAAGACGAAGTCCTCACAGACGACGAAGTTCTGCCCGGTTTCGCTTGTCCGGGACGCGAGTTTTTCGACGACTGAGTTATTGCTTGGAAGCGGGCGGCGCCGCCAGCGCGGCCTGGTAGGTAGCTAGGCGGGTTTCAAGGCCTTGGCGCTTGTCTTCGGGCAGATGGTCTGCGGCTTGGGCCAGGGAGAGGGCACGCAGTTGGGTTTGGTGGGCCGCGGCCGTTTCGTTGTTCGACGCCCATTTGCACTCCGATTGGTACGACATTTGTGCTACACTCGCGCTCGCCCCCCGCTTTGCCGGCCACACGACTCCCGTGTCCAATCGCCATCGGGCAAACGCCCGTGGGCAGTTCGGTGACCGGTTTGATCCTAGCGAAG
>Ga0187893_10003888_pt1 | contig 29344 bp, 42 predicted proteins | sample MA1701074metaG_FD_139574 | JGI IMG/M metagenome (GOLD analysis project Ga0187893, IMG submission 139574) | White microbial mat communities from a basaltic lava cave in the Kipuka Kanohina Cave System on the Island of Hawaii, USA - MA170107-4 metaG ...
CCAGTGGGAAAACTATGTCGGGTAGTATCCGCGGCTTTGCCCATGGCGACCTGAATTCATCGGGTCAAATTCGCGCAGGCTCTCAATTACCCGACATAGTCAGGAAGGGTAGATAGTGACGAATGGTATGTGGGCTAACACGCTTGGCTCTTAGGGATGGGATGTTCTCCGCCGCGAGTTCCGCCGAACGCGCCACAAGCTCATGAACTCCAAAGCGCGTCATGGCGTCGCCATATCGGTTGAGGAACAATGGCCTGCCCGGATCCCCTCCTCGGATGAGACAATGCAGTTCAGCCATCGTCTTTTTCCAGAGCGGACAAAATCGAATTTTCCGGCCTTTGCCATGAATCTTAACAGAACCGGTTCCTGTTGAGTCCCAACTTAGATCCTCGATCGCAACTCGAACTGCTTCACTAGCTCGAGCCCCCGAGTTATAGAGAAACAACAGCAAGGAGTAGTCGCGTTGACCGAGCTTACTGCTCCGATCCGGCGCCTGAAGCAGTGCGTCGATTTCTTCTTTTTCCAGATACGTAATGGAGGTCCTCCACGCTCGTTTGAACGGAACATTGCGGACCTCCGCGCACCATTCCGCATGCTCGGGGCTGCAGTTTCCCGTATATCGGGCGAAAGCGTGGAGCGTGGCGAGCCTTTGATTTCTAGTGGCAACGGAGCAACTTCGAGCCTGTTCCAGGTGCGAGAGAAACTTCAAAACGATGTTGGGCGAAAGGTCGTCGATCACGAGCTTATCAACGTCTGTTTTGCGGTGCGCGGCGACGAACGGCAGGAACAAACAGAACGTGTCGCGATAGCTCTGCTGCGTGTTTCGTGATACGCCGCGTTCATGAACCAGGTACTCAGACAGATAGCGTCGAACCCAAAAGGCAACTGAAGCATGATCAGCCATTCTGCACCTCCGCGAAGGCATAGCGCTCAAAGCAGCAGTTGGCTTCCTGGAGTAGTTCCCGTGTCATCTGGAGGTACACGGACGTTTCTTCCACGCCGCAGTGGCCAAGATATGTGGACAGCAAAGGAAGCATTCGCTGTACGTCTTTCCCCTGGCGATACCAGGTCAAGAGGCGGGTCACGGCAAATGTGTGGCGGAAATCATGGAGCCTTGGCTGATAGCGGGCACTGTCAAATCGCAGTACCCCAGCCTCTCTTCTCAGCCATTCGAATGCGTGATCGGCATGATCGTTTCGGATCATCATCCCGATCTTGGTGGCGAGGAGCGTCGGTGAGCGTTGGTAACCAACACCCGGACGATGGCGCATTCGGTAGAGTCTGAGGATGCTGACAAGATCCTTTCCGATCGGAACCAGTCGCGATTTGCCGAACTTCGTTTCCCTAATCAGAAGTGTTCCATTTCTGAGGTCCGCGTCGGCATGCGTCAGACGGCTCACTTCTCCCACTCGCAGTCCGGTCCCGTAAAGGACGAGCAGGAAAGTACGCATGGTGTCCGGGGACAACGGACATGTCCGCGGGTAGTGCGAGTCAGGCACGGCCAGTAAGCGACGGATGTCGTCGGTCGAATAGATGTAAGGAACGAAGCGCGGCGGGCGTTCTGGCATGGAAGTGGGGAGAACTCGATGCTGTATATATCCGCGCTCGGTTGCGTAGCGGAAAAAACGGTCGAGTGTGGCGTACTTCTGGAACCAAAAGCTCGTAACCGTACCACTCTTGACTGGCAGGAATGCCTGGCAGTGGGCGCTCGTGAGAGCCTCCAGTTCGAGATTTCCTGTCTTTCGAACAAATGCCTTCAGGATGTTCGCCGAACCGATGTACAAGTTACCAAGGGCCTGCTTGTATTGGATGAAATCCTCAATGGCGGAAGCGAGTTTCATTGAAGGCCTCCCAATCCGAAGGTGGAGACCTCCTGAAGTGAACGCAAGCGTTCTCTTGCCCAGTGCGCTGTCATCGGCTGCGTTTGCGCACGTAAGTATTCCGTCAAACTCGATAGTTGTGCGTCAGCAACCTGCGCCAATTTCTTACGCTGGACCTTGACATAGATCTGCGTTGACCTTGGCGAGCGGTGACCAAGGTGGTCGCCGATTTCTTTAATCGAAAATCCCTCATCTAGAAGATGGCTGGCACAGGCGTGGCGCAAACTGTGTGGACCATAGTGTGGTGCCGGACCAAGTGCCCGAACGTGACACGCAACGGAAGAAGATGCACCTGTCGAGGAGATTGGCCTATACGGCCTGCGCAGCGTCAGAAAAAGAAGGCGCGAGGAACATCGAGGCCGGACGTTCTGGAGGTAATTCAGAATGGCATTGCCCACCTCCGCGGTCAGGGGAAATTCCTGCGTGCGCTTGTTCTTCAGACGTCGGACGCGAAGTTTTTCATGGGCCCAGTCCAGGTCATCGAGAGTCAACCCGCAAACCTCGCCGATTCGCAGTCCGTAGACCGCCACAAGCAGAACGATTGCACGCTCGCGAATATGGGTCGGGCGTTCCGTGTTGAGATTGGCAATCAGGCGCTGGATCTGGTCCCAGTTTGGACCTTCCGGAAGCCCGGCCATCGAATAGATGCGTGGGCTATGTATTGTCTCGGCCAATCCTTGCGCGCACCAACCGCGCCGGGCTGCGTACCGAACGAAGGCGCGTAGCGAGTTACCATACGCTTTGACTGTTGTTTTTTTCCAGCCGCTTGCCTTGTTTTGAACAAAATACGCCGCAAGGATCTGCGGAGACAATTCCTTCAGCGAGATGCCTAGTTTTCCAAGCCACTCGAAGAAAAGGTTCAGCGCCGACTTGCGAGTGGAAATGGTTTCGTCCGTATATCCTCTCTGATCCCGGAGCTCTTTAAGAAAACTGTCGAGTTCTGGTTTGAACTGAGGATTGCGGTCCGGCTCACGCCACTTGCCCAAGAAATGCAACCAGTTCTTGGCCACAAAAATGAACCTTTTCGTTGCGGTGTCACGGGTCTCGTCTGTGCAACTCGCCGAGCATGTCTTCGCGACCCAGTCTCTGGCTGCCCGCACGATCTGACGTTCCGTTACAGGCATTCGTTGCCGTACGTTCAATCGCTCCCCAATGGCTAGCAACAACCTGTTGGTCTGTCGGAGCGTATGCCAACCATTATGGCCGCGTTCACTCAGGTCGCAAAGAAACCTACGTCGCTCTTCGGCGAAGCGGCCCGTGCTGTAAAGCCATGCTGCATTGCTGCGCTTCATTAGCTCGTTGAACATTTGGCTGACTCCTTGAAGTGAATTTGAACTCAGCCAAGTCTGCGGATTATGTGGTCATCACGGCAAGCAGCGAACTGAAAGGAAAGGACTTGATGAAGCATGCCAACATAACCGATATCGCAACATATCTCTGCTTATGTGGTCGACCACATAAACGAAGGTATTCCCCGATGGTGTCAGGGGTGGACATAACTGTTTCCTTTGGGGAGTCACTCCCACGAAGGTGCTACACTCGTTAGCTCGAAGAGAGGAGTGGGTAGTCAGACTGTGGCGCAGGCAGGAGCGGAATCTTCTAGGACAGCAGGAATCATTATCCGGACACGGTGGTAGATGGCTCTGCAGCCGGCATGAACCCTGAAGGAACTTCCCAGTGCAGCGACCCGTTCTCGGAGGGAATGACAATCCGTTTCTTTGTGAGACCCGAAGAGATCATTTTCAGGAAACTCTTCTGCGTCCCATAGACTGCAATGGGACGGCAGCCGATTCCCAGCAGCCGCTGAATCTTCTGGCACCGCTTCAATTCTGCCATCACCCAGTCGGCCCACTGCGGTGCCACAGGCAAACCGAACCTCTCGCTTAGACGACATAAGACAAAAACTGGCTCCGTGTCACACAGGATGGCACGACCGTATTCGTCATCGTCGCTCAAGTGGACCTGTGCGAACTCCTTCGAAAGGGCTACTAAATGCCGTAAGGGACGGTTCCAGTCTGGAGCCATTAACGATCCACGAAAACTCTCGACGTTTTCACCCAGAGTCACTGGAATGGAAGTTAGGCCCGGCCCCTCGACGGTGAAGTGCTCCTGTATCGCTACCGCAGCCCAGATCGCTGCCACTTCCTGGTCGCTGCCGAAGACCGAGATCAGATGAGCTCTTCCGGTCTGGCCCTTCGTCGCGGGATGCTCGCCCACAAACCGGTCCAGGATCACCTTGATGCGGCTTGCAGCACCGTCTGTGATCCTGGAAAACTCCAAGCTGCCCATCCGCAAGTGAGCGTTCTTCATCGTTCTTCTCCCTTCTCACCCAAAGTCGCCGTCCGCCCGTCGGCAAATACCAGACTCACCCGATTGGTGAACCGGTCCCGATCGCGCTGCGTCACCGTACCGTCGTCGGCGGTCTCTTCGAAGTGATCCACAACCTTGATCGACTGCCAGTGCGCGATGTGACGATTCTCGGCGCTGCCAAAGATGCCGTTCAGCATCCCCGCTGTGCACAGAAGTCCGATATGGCCGCCATGCAGCGGCGTGAGCGGCCTTCCCCCAATCACCATCCGCTTGCCAAACAGCAGCCGGTTGGCTTGACGGTAGGCGCTGGACTTTGGAAGCAGCTCTTCGATGTCATCCAATGGCAGTCCTTTGTAGACCAAAGCCACGGGGGCGCTTTCGGGCACTTGGTACTTGCAGTCGGATTCTGGCAATAAGGGTGGAAGTGGGCTGGTCTGGTGCGACAGGCAGGTCAGAAACTGTCGTGATTCCTCAAGTTCACGATCTCGTAATCGCTCCCGTTCGCGTCGAGTCCGCCGGATGCCGAAGGCGACCGCCTGATCAAAGCGCACCGACTCTGGCGCTGTAAGGCGGCAAACCCGGACCTCCTTGAACTGGTGCGAGAGGATCTGACTGCAATCAGCAATCCGCCCTTTTGGGATCACCAGGACCAGAATGCCACCCGGCTTTAGCCAGCGATAGGTATGTTGCAGGAAACTGCGCTCGGTCCGCTGAGTACTCCCTTCATCCGTCTCGAAGTCATAGGGTGGGTTCAAGTACAACAACGAAAATGAGTCCGCGGCAGAATGAACATCAAAGCAGCTTCCTTGAATGACACTGTCAGCCAGCACTCGAGCCTGCTCGGCGCGATAAGCGTCAAGCTCGATGCCATAGCGGTGCGCCCCTGCGTCCGCTGTAATCCGCGCAAGCGCTACTCCGGTGCCAATACAGGGGTCAAGAGCTGAAAACCTGGCGAGGGGCAACTCAAGACAGTTCCTTATTGCCTCCGCTTCGGCTAACGGCAACGGATAGAATCCACACTTCAACTTCCCGGCTAGTCGCATGATCTCCCTCACTGCAGACACAGCTGTCAAAAACGACTTGACCCCCATTGACGGTGAGGCATATAAAAGCGGCCTCTTCCTTGGCCTATCAAATCCCCACTCAAACGGAGAGTCTCAATGAATAAAGCAGACCTGATTGAAAGAACCGCCAAAGATGCAGGCGTCACCAAATCGCAGGCCGAGACGGCCATCGGTTCTCTCTTGGCCGGAATAGAAGGTGATCTGAGGAAAGGTGGCCGGGTTACTCTGGTTGGTTTTGGAACTTTTTCGGTAGGAAGTCGGAAAGCCAGAACGGGCCGCAATCCTCGCACGGGTCAGCCCTTGAAGATTGCAGCCAGGAAGGTCGCCAAGTTTTCTCCCGGTGCGGAGCTCAAAGCTGCGGTCAATCGCAAGAAGTAGGAATCTTGACTGGCAGTTCAATAGCGGGTGCGCTGCGGAATGTTAGGCAATCGCTACAGACATTGTTGGGGGTCGATTCCAAGGCGGGTTGGAGATACGCAGGACTCGATGCAATCTCAACTCCCGGTGACATGGCGTCTTCCAGGCGCCGCTTTACCTCGATGGCGCCTTTTTTGTAGACCGTCACACAGACCAATTCAGGACCGTCGTACACAGCCCAGTGACGACGGTCCCACTTCTCTAGCTTGAGTTGCGGATAAGCCTCCATGTTCCTCCTTTGCTAGCGATAGCCCTCGTCGAGCATGCTGAACAGTTGGTAATTCACCCCAGGTCCTGCTTACTGTCTGGGCGCAGTCGGGTCCTTTCTCTCCCTTCCCTGCCTCGACGGCTTCAGCTGGCCCAGAACCGTGCCAAGCCTCAACCAGAACCGCTCTCTCTTCCAGGTTGTCCAGATACGGGACGAGCGCACTCAGCCGATCCTGGATTCGCCCCACCTCGCGAAGCAACTCTTTCCGATCCAAACCGGGCTTGATGCCCGAGAGATCCCACCAAGGGGACGGTCCTCGCAAATCCCCTCTCCGTCTCGGTTTTAGGGTAGTTTCGGGGTTTGATTGGCTGAAATGACGCACTGCATTCCTCCTCTTGTCTCAAAGTTGAGAACCAGATCCAGTAGACCGCACACCAGACTCATCTTTCGAGATCGTTTCGTCCCGCGGTCAGCGAGATGGATTTTGTGAGGGTTAAGACGGTAAAAGCGAAGGCGCGGCAGCGATTCGGCCTAGCTTTGGGGAGCGTTTGCGTAGACCGATGGACGGTGTTAGGTTCGCTCGCGAATCGAGGGAATTCGTGAATACGTCCGAGTCACCTCCATCGGCTGAAACGGTTGTTCGTAAACTCGCGAATGCCAGCTCAACAGACCTCGTCTTCGCCAGCGGAAGGAGCTTGCGGCTCTCCCGGTTCCTGGCGTCTCTCGTTGAGCCTGGAGATGAAGTCCAATTCTCCTTGCCGTTTGGTGCTAACGGCTTCAGCTCCTCGGAGTTGCTCGTTAAGTCCAGTTCTGGACGCTGCCTCTACCAGACGCTGATCGGGTACGCAGCCAAGCCCAGATTAGACCGGCAAACACATCCGTATGTTCAGGCCGAGATCCCGGACGGCCGGCTGGGTTTTGCTAGCCTCCATATGCCTTGTGCAGCCGTGCGGGACTATTTCTATCATCCGAAGCGGAACGAGAACACTGGAGACGCCACCCTCTACGACGTTCTCCGAGCCCAACCCGACGCCTCGTTGGCAGACCTCCGGCTGGCCTATCGATTGCGACACTTGGAACTCGTCGCAATCGGTGCACCCAAGATCGCCCACTTGGCTCTGACACGCGCCATGAACATCCTGGCCCTACCGGAGCTACGAGCTTGCCATGATGCGTTGCTGGCGGATCCGAAAACTCCAGCTTTGTTCCCCTTCGGTGGTTTCGGTCTGATCCTGGCAGCAGGAATACCTTCCGAAGGCTGCTTCTTCGTTCGCCGAATTCTCTCCTTCATTCCAACCGTGAAGGGACGGCACCTTACAATTCCTCTGCGTAAGTTGAACTACCTGTCCGACCGAGCCATCTATCGTGACAGTCGCCTCAAACTGGAAGTCACGTTCGATCCAGCCGTCCTGCCCATTGGCTTTCAGCCCGACTGGAACCGCTGGAAGCATCTTGTTACCGCCAACGTCTCTCTCCAGGCGCTATTCGTTAGGACCGGCAAATACATCCATAGAAGCAATGAGTGGAAACTGCTCACCTGGGAGACTGCTCTGGCGGGATCATTGGAAGTGTCTGTTTCCGAAGATTTGAAGTCGAACCTTTTGCTGGCCCAGAAGACTCATCAACTATTCGGAAAGTATTCTGATTGGATTGATCGAGTCCGCGCACGACTGGAGCAAACGCCGCTGGAGAAAACAGAGGTTGAACGCCTAGCTATCGAGGAAGACGTCTCTGCCGACTTCGATGTCGCGCAGATCAACTGGAGGCCGGACTACGATTCGTTCTACTACCAGCATCTGCTGGTCCGCGCCGAGCGCCTTTACCTCTTCCGAGACCAGTACTTATTCCTGCTCCCTTCAGTCCTCGTCGCAGAAACACCCCAGGCAGGACACGCAACCTATCTGTTTTCTCGGCCCGACAGCCTGGCCGATTTTTTTCGCCTCTACCGTGCCACGACCCGGGAGGAGATCCTCAAGAATCGCAATAACACCGCGGACAGGCTGGGCTTCCTGGGTCGTATGGTTCATGGAATCGACAAGCGAGACTGGGTTGAGCGGTTGAAGGATTGGCTGGGTGAGAAGCCACTGCAATCGCGTTGGACGGAATAGAAGTTCCTGAATACAGAACTTCCGCCTGCCATTTTTTGATCTGACGATCCAAACAAAACAAGGTATAGTCCTCCGCACTGTTTTCCGCGATTGTTCTCTTCTCATTCCCTCCTGGACTGGAGGCATCCATCATGAGCACGGCAAGAACAAACGGAGTCGGAAGTCGTCGCAGTACCAAAAGAATCACCCTGCGGATTCCTGTCACCGTTACCGGACGGGACGAGCACGGTTCTGTTTTCGCCGACCAGGTACTTATGGAGAACGCCTCCAAGGACGGAGGCTGCTTTTGGTTCACTCGCGATCTGAGCCGCAAGCAATCGTTCAGAATTGAGGGGACGAATGGCAGCCGTTTCCTGGCTCACGTCCGATGGTGTAGCTACTACGCCAGAAGAAACACTCGGAGAGTCGGCTTTCAACTCGATCCAACCTCTATAGAGGGGTGGGTCATTGGTGATGCCAGGAAGTAGACTCTGATGGCCATTGCGCAGCACGCGGCCAGACACACCAGACTCCCAATGCACACCGTGTTCATCGCCCTGCGAGCAATCCTGTTTGCAGGTGCATTCCTCCTGTTTTGGCTTTGGGTGACCCTGCGGATTCAGGCTCTGGATCACTACTTGGGAGCCTCATTACCGGCGTGGACCGCAGTGCTAGGACTTTTCGCTATTGCTGGAGGCGCCAGCCTGGTTGTCACCTGCATATTCTTGTTCGTCGTCCAAGGTCGCGGAACCCCGGCTCCGTTTGACGCTCCCAAAAAGTTTGTTGCCGTCGGTCCGTACAGAATTATCCGCAACCCCATGTACGTCGGTGGACTGCTCCTCCTCGCTGGTTTTGGCTTTATCCAGCATTCAAAGGCGATTCTTCTGTTCTGTCCACTCTGGCTTCTCGGGGCTCACCTCTTCGTCATTCTCTACGAAGAACCGGTCTTGACAGAAAAGTTTGGGACTTCCTACATCGGATACTGCAGGTCGGTACCTCGCTGGATTCCTAAGTGGTGATTCGAAGCTGTTGAGGCATGAGCAGTCGGCCAGCAGTAGCTCTAAGAGGGTTCGTTTCTGCGAGCAGTCGCAAGAATTCCTACTGACAGTCGGAAAGAATCGCTCCTTTTCCGAGAAACCAGAAGGGTGAAGCTATGAGAACACCTCATTCAAGCCTTGTCGCAGCGGCTGTTTTACTGGGAATCATTTTCCTCGGTGACGGTCGAACCGTAGTGGGTACTGAGCAGTCGAGCCTGACGATGATTGCCCGAATCGAGAGTCAGCAATCACCGAATCGGCAGGGCCACGACGGTTTTACGCTGCAGGAACTCATGCAGAAGTATCGAGTACCCGGTATTAGCATCGCTGTTATTAAGGACTTCGACATCCATTGGGCAAAAGGCTACGGCGTGGCCGACGTTGAAACCCACCTGCCGGTTGAGCCTGGCACTCTCTTCCAGGCAGCTTCAATCAGCAAGCCGGTGACGGCGATGGCGGTGCTGAAGGCGGTGCAAGATGGCCGCTTTTCGCTCGACAACGACATCAATAGAATTCTGAAGTCATGGAAGGTTCCACAAAGCGAATTCACGAAACTGACGCCGGTCACGCTTCGAGCGCTGCTCAGTCACACGTCTGGATCGGGCGATGGTTTTGGTTTCCCCGGGTATCATCCATCGGAGCCGCGACCAACACTCGTGCAAATCCTTGCTGGGCAGAAGCCCTCCAATGTGGGTCCGGTCCTCTTCGAACGATCGCCCTTCACCGCCTTTAAATACTCGGGTGGCGGCACAACTATCGTTCAGCTAGCGATCACAGACACGCTTGCCAAGCCCTTTGCTGAGATCATGCGTGAACGGGTGCTCGATCCGCTGGGGATGACGGATAGCACTTATGAGCAACCACTTCCCTCCGGCCGTGAGGCAAAGGCCGCGCGCGCACATAGCGGTCAGGGCAAAGCCATGGATGCAAAGTCACATGTCTATCCCGAGCAGGCAGCTGCAGGACTTTGGACCACTCCAAGCGATCTCGCGCGGTTCGCCATCGAGGTTCAGCGCGCGGCTCGTGGGCCCGCGGGCCGCGTCCTGTCGCAAGCCATGGCGCGGGAGATGGTCACGCCAGTGGGTGTCGGCCCCTTCGCTGTTGGGCTCACAGTCGACAAGCGCGGCGAGGGTTGGTACTTCAGCCACGGCGGTGGTAATTGGGGCTTTCGCTGCGATCTCGTTGCCCACGTCAGGAAAGGTTATGGGGTGGTCGTTATGACCAACAGCGATAGCGGCGGCGCTGTCATCAACGAGATCGAGGCACGTGTCGCTGCTGCCTACTCATGGGATTCGCTCGATAAGCCCGTTCCCCGCTAGCGACAAGGCCCGACGTGTTTGATACCTAGCCAGATTCCTCCAATCAGGCTAGCCCTGCCCACGGGCCGCGGTCTTGTGCCCTCATGTTTATCTCTTCATGCAACCTAAGGAACCTGGATGCTGTCGGAGCGATTGTGCGGGCTACCAACCACCGCTCGCGCCATCAGATAATGCGAATGCCGGCAGTCGATACAGGAGACGGCGAGGGTGGCAGCCTGCACCACGGCTCGAAACTGCGCCGGGATTTCATTCTTCTCACCGGAACGTGAATAGAACTCTGGAAATATAGTTCCCATCGCTTCCCTGCCCTTACCCTCCGGCTCTAATGCCAAATAGCCGTCCACTCCTCGGAAGAGTACGGTACTTTTCAGCTCCGGCCGTTTGCCAGGAACTTCCACCAAGGATTCATGTTTCACGATCAGCAATTGGAACGTTCGGCCAAAGCGAAACATATCCACCTTCACCAATGTTGGCGCGACTACCACGGCATGTGCCCCGTTGGCCTTTAACGAATCGATCGGGTGAAGGTGCGCGATGGGCTCTCCTTCAACCCCTGCAAAGGTCACATACCGTCCCAGCTCACGTATAGCCCCGCCTGATTCGGTGCCGTGAACAACATATCTCTTTGCCACAGGTTGATACTCTAACCGAACCTCGCTGCGGCAATGGATGCCCACCTCCTCCAAACGCCTCAGCGTCCTTCTGGGAAGCACAAGATGCTGTGGAACACGACTCTTTGCAGGTTTAGCCACCATTCCGACCTCATCACTCATCACTCAACACCCAGTACTCAACACTCAGTACTCTTACTCACCACTTGCCCCTCGCCACTCATCACTGCTTTATTGGCCTTCCCAGCGCCTCCCGAATCATCTCCCGCGTGCATCCCGCCCAGCATTTGTATTTCCGCGGATCATCGATTGCGATCGCCAAGTTGTCGTGGCTGCGGTCATGTCCATCAAGCGCACAAGACGGGCACTGCGCCCAATAGTTTCGCCCGCTCTTTCGAAGGGGTTGGACGTGATCCAGAATCCGAAAGCCTTGACTGCTTCGAGGGAACGTCTCAGGGGGGGCCTTGGAATTCCCTTCCCTCATCTCCTCAGGGATCACCATTCCTGAAATCAGACCCTTCAACCGCTCTTCCGTGAGCTTGTTGAGCCCGTTCAGGTAACTCATCTGGGCTTCCATGGTGTAGTCCGCTCCATAGAAGAAGTAGCGTTTCTGGTTTGCCTGATGCACCCCAAGCGGCCCTCGAATGGCATTGCCGAATTCACCGGGCCCCAAGAAGCTCTGACGCGGGAAGATCTCAATACCTTCGGCCAGGCCGGCGCCCCTGACTGGCAGTTTCAATCGCACCGCCAGGCTGTGGATATAGACCCGGCAGTCGGCCGCTAACAGTGGCGTCTCTGCGAGAATCCAAAGATGTCCACCGCGACGGCTCTTTTCCAGAGCGGCTTCAATGCCATCGTTCTTCAGTTCCCACTGCAACTTCAGCAGGTCGGCCAGGGAGTTCGCATAGTCAGCATCAATTGCCGACCACTTGCAGCGCTGGTTCTTGGGATTGATAGCGTACAAGCCAATCGTGACCTTCCCCAATAGGTGCTGTTCGATTACTTTGCTCGCAAGAACGCAACTTCGGTCCTGTTCCTTCGGCCGGTAATAGTAATGCTTGCCACCTCTTGGATGGGGCCTGGCAGACTGCACGGTATAAGCGCGGCGATTGACGAACAAACAAAAGTAGTTGTCGATCAGCTCAGCAGGCAGGCGCGAACTCATCGTCACCTCCGGGGTCGTAATCGCCACCCTTTGTTCTTACGTCAGATTCCGGAACTCCGCAAATTGGTCTTTTCTGCTCCCGTCCTGAAGCCGGAACGCGAACAAAATGGTCAACAATCTAGCGGTTCTGCTATCTTCTCTATAGCGAGATTTCAGGGCGAACGACCCTGGGAGGCTTCCTATGAGCACCATCAAACCCCTGGAAGAAATGTCGGTAGCAGAGAAGATTCAGATGATGGAGTCTCTCTGGGACGACTTATGCCAGAAGCCAGACGGCATCGAATCTCCGGCGTGGCACCAGGACATATTGGCTCAAAGAGAAGAGTCGCTCGGAACAGGGGAAGACGCGTTTGAAGACTGGGATAGCGCCAAAAGGAGCATCCGAAAACAGGTCCCGTGAAAATCCGAATACTGGCCTCCGCCAGCCAGGACTTGCTCGATGGTTACCGGTTTTATGAGAAACAGGCCGAAGGCGTGGGGGCGTATTTTCTCGATACGCTCTTCTCGGATATTGATTCTCTGGTAGTCAGCGCTGGAATTCATCCCATCCATTTCGGGAAGTACCATCGTCTGTTATCCAAGCGATTTCCCTTCGCGGTTTATTATCGTGTTGAAGACGAGACAGCCCAGGTCTACGCTGTGCTTGATTGCCGAAGAAGCCCAGCCTGGATTCGCAAGAAGCTGGGGCCGTCAACCTAGTAGCCCACTGGCCTCCCACGGCCCGCCTCCCCAGGTTCAATTTGCCCCGCCGGTGACTTCAAGGTAGCCAACCGAGGCGCCGAGTGGATAACTGCTGAATCCCCGCTGCCGCGCCAAGCAATCAATGCATCCCAATCCCACTGTGCCAACCATAGCGGCAGTCAGCGTCTCTTGATATGATCGCGACGCCGTAGCCGGTGCTTCCCTCTAACTTCCATATATATAAAGAACTTGTTCATGCCTTGGCGAATCCGACTTGCGGCTGGACGGCATCACTACGGAGGAATCGCTCCAAGATTAAAGAGTAAGAAGTCATCCCCATAGATGAAAAAGAACTCTCCAGCATTTTCCGAAAAACTCACGCGCAAGCAGTTGATAGACAGGCGGCTCCTCGCAACCGGTTGGCGCGTCGTTCCCGAAAAAGAGTTCGATTCGTCAAAGCCCCTCCGCGTCTATGACCGGTGCGCCATCGAAGAATATCCGACCGACAACGGTCCGGCAGACTATGCACTCTGTGCCGATGGAAAAATCCTCGGCATTGTTGAAGGGAAGAAACTCAGTCTTGGCCCTCAGGAAGTTCTGCCCCAGGCGGAGCGCTATGCCAAGGGACTTGCCTCAAGTCCGCTCAACTACCGTGGCTTTCGAGTACCCTTTCTCTACTCGACCAATGGTGAAGTAATCTGGCATCACGACATTCGGCACGAGCTCAATCGATCCCGCGAGATTGCCGAATTTCATACCCCAGAAGCGTTAAAAGAACTCTTCGAACGCGACATAGACGAAGCAGTCGAAAAAGTTCAGCGGAGACCAAATGATCACCCGCTTATCCGCCCCTATCAGCAGGAAGCCAACGCCACGGTGGAGCAGGCAATTGCCGACCGCAAGCGCCAAATGCTCGTCGCAATGGCCACCGGTACGGGCAAGACCTTCACGATGGTCAACCAAATCTACCGGCTCATGAAAGGTGGTGCGGCACGGCGGATACTTTTTTTGGTTGACCGCCGAGCACTTGCAGCACAGGCCGTCCGGGAGTTTGCGTCTTTTGAGGCAGAACCCGGACTTAAGTTCGACAAGATTTATGAAGTCTACAGCCAGCGCTTTCATCGCGAAGATTTCGGAGAAGAAGAAAAGTTCGATCCGAAGGTTCTGCCGAATTCATATCTTACGAACCCCCAGCCGGGACATGCTTTCGTCTATGTTTCTACGATCCAACGCATGACCATTAACCTCTTAGGTCGGAATGCCATCTTCGGACTTGGGGACGAGGAGATCGATGAAGACGCCCAACAACTCGACATTCCGATCCACGCCTTTGACCTTCTCATTGCGGACGAATGCCACCGGGGTTATACCTCATCGGAAGTCGCCATCTGGCGAAAGACGCTCCAACACTTCGACGCAATCAAAATCGGACGACGGCAACACCCGCCGCGCATACGACCGGGTACTTCAAGGATATCGTCTTCCGTTATGAATATGAGCGCGCGGTTCGCGAAGGATACCTGGTGGACTATGATGTCGTCTCCGTCAAATCCAATGTCCGCATGCAAGGTATTTTCCTAAAGGAAGGGGAGCAGATAGGTGTCGTCAATGCCGAGACCGGAGCGAAGCAGCTGGATCTTCTCGAAGACGAGCGCCAATACGAAACGACCGAGATAGAGGAAAAGTCACCTCCCCGGATTCAAACCGCAAGATATTGGATGAAATTAAGAAATACGCCCTCAAACACGAGAAGCTCTGCGGTCGATTCCCCAAAACCCTCATCTTTGCCGTAAACGATCTCCCGCACACCTCCCATGCCGATAGCCTCGTTGATATTGCGCGCGATGTGTTCGGTCGCGGCGATACCTTCGTGCAGAAAATTACCGGTAGAGTGGACCGGCCGTTACAGAAGATACGCGACTTCAGGAACCGCCAGCAGACCGGTGTCGTGGTTTCGGTGGATATGCTCACGACGGGTGTGGACATTCCCGACCTGGAGTTCATCGTATTCCTGCGGCCGGTAAAATCCCGCATCCTGTTTGAACAGATGCTCGGTCGCGGCACGAGAAAAGGCAAAAACTTCAGCGACAAATCTCATTTCGTCGTGTTTGACTGTTTCGACGGCACCCTTCTCGAATACTTCAAGCAGGCAACGTCTATCACCGCAGAGCCTCCCACGCGAGAATCGCGAACGATTGTCGAGATCATCGAGGAGATCTGGCAGAACCGAGATCGCGACTTCAACATTCGATGCCTGGTAAAGCGACTCCGGCGTATCGACAAAGAAATGTCCGGCGAGGCCAGAGAACTGTTCTCCGCCTACATTCCCGCGGGAGATATGGGCAAGTTCGCGCAAGACTTGCCTACAGCACTCCGCCAGGACTTCACCGCGACCATGTCACTCCTGAGGAACGAAAGCTTTCAGAAGCTTTTGATGGATTACCCGCGCCCAAAAAGATCCTTCATTGTCGCCTATGAAGCCGAGGACACCGTCTCTTCCGAATGGCGCGTCCGCGACCTGGACGGAAAGGAATATAAACCTGAAGACTACCTGACGGCTTTCGCTCGTTTCGTCCGGGAAAATCCTGACCAGATCGAGGCGATCCGTATACTCCTGGACCGACCCCAGGAATGGAACACCGAATCGCTGGCAGAGTTACGGCAGAAGCTGGCTGCAACGCCCCAGCGCTTCACCGTGGAGAACTTGCAGAAAGTCCATGAGCTTCGGTACAAGAAAGCGCTTGCCGACATCATCTCCATGATCAAACACGCCGTCGATAGTGACTACCCCCTCTACACCGCCGAAGAACGGGTTGACCGAGCGTTCGAAGAAATATCTGAAGGCAAAACGTTCACACCCGAACAGCAGCAGTGGCTGGAGAGAATCCGGGCGCACTTGCGTCAAAATTTATCCATCGATAAGGACGATTTCGAAACTCTCCCGCAAAGCCCAGAATCTCTTAGGGCATCTCCGAGAGCCGAATGAGATCCGGTTTGGACTCTCCATGAAGCGTCCCGATGGAGCTGGAATCGGTCCTCTACAGGCGCACCAGCTCTTTAATGCTCTCAGAGACTCATCGGCGGTTAGGACCGGATTTCTTTCGTCGTTGGAAGAATGCGAGTTAATGATTGAAGGGATCGGCAGGGATAAGATTTCTGACCTAACAACCAATGTTATCAGGCAACACCTTGTGGAGTACACTCAGCAGGAGTGCAATCTACACGGGCTGGCACTCCAACATGTAGCTCTGTCGCCTTGCTTTAATGCGGATACCTTCCAGTGGGAGTCGGACTACGCCGATTTGCCCGTCTGGAAGAAGAGACCGATTGTACTTGTCCCGAAGGCGATTGCGCGATTCACCACTGCCTACGACCATCAGAAGTATTACCGCCATTTCGTCCTCGATTATTTGCAGTCAGAAGCTCTGCACGCCGTATCTGGCTTGGTTCATGTCCTCAAGAACGGGAAGCGCGTTGTCTACAAGAAAGAGTTAAAGAAGGAATATCCATGTACCAAAGAATTCTTGTACCAGTTCTCGCGACAACACCCCGACGTTCTTGAGAGATATAGGGCATTGCTGGTAAGCATGGAGGCCAAGGGAACTCTGGCGGGAGTCGGAGTTGATGCTGAGAAAGTTATCGCGGAGGCCCTCAGTACGGCGCTTAGCTCGATTCCCACTGGAGGCGAAAACGCGGGCCAGTATCACAGCTTGATGGTTGGCGTTCTAGAGTTTCTCTTTTTCCCCGCACTGCTTAACCCGAAGAAAGAAAAGGAAATTCACCAAGGACGTAAGCGAATAGACATTCTGATGGAAAACGGTGCCAGAGAGGGTATATTCCATCGGCTGCACGACGTGCGAAAGCTTCCGTGTGCTTTTGTCCCAATAGAGTGCAAGAACTATTCGACCGAGATAGCCAATCCCGAGCTCGATCAACTTGCCGGGCGCTTCTCTGTAAACCGCGGCCAGTTTGGATTCTTGTGTTGCCGAGCTTTTGAGAACCGCGCACTATTCGTAGAACGTTGTCGCGACACTCACAGGGACCGTCGCGACTTGATTGTCCCGCTCGACGATTGTGCTATTCAAGTGCTTTTGGACTTGGTTCGATCAGGACGAAGGCTGGAAATAGAGCAAAACCTCACTGAACGAGTCAATGAGATCTGGGTGAGTTGAAATCTTCCCGCTTTCTAAGAGCGGCGCACAAGCAATGCATCTATGAAACCACCTTGGGAATGGAATGAACAAGATATTCTCGGCCTGATCGCAGACCAGGTGAAGGAAGACCTGAACCTTGACTACAAGGCCTGCGATTCATTGGCTAAGAGCGAAGGCAAGAAAAAGGAGATCAGCAAAGATGTCTCAGCTTTTGCCAACTCGGCAGGAGGAGTCATCGTCTACGGCGTCACGGAAGACAACCATCTTCCTACGGGTATAGACAGTGGCTACGATCCCGCCGACATCAGCAAGGAGTGGGTTGAACAAGTCATTAATTCAAATATAAAGAGACGTATCGACGGCGTGAGGATCAACCAACTTGAACTCAGGACAACCAAACCTGGGAAAGTTATTTATGTCGTCTCTATTCCGCAGAGCAACCGCGCGCCCCACATGGCTTCTGATCATCGCTTCTACAAACGATTCAATTTCGAATCAGTACCGATGGAGGAGTATGAAGTTCGCGATGTAGCACGCCGCTTAGAAACGCCTGATCTCCGGCTAGTATTATGGCCTCCAAGCGGAACAAACATTCCACTGCACTTCGAATCTGCTACGTCGGAATCGGGTCCGATTGCTCTTGGAATATCAATAACAAACGACTCACCCCAGCCAGCTGAGCATATATTGATTTTCGCGTATCTTGATGAGAGGTTGAGAGTTCACAAGGTATCAAACTTGACCGTTCGCAAGCAGAGTCACATTCAAGTTGGTGATCGTTCAGTCGAGGTAACCCTTCTGCAAATGAATTGGTCGCTCCCTAGGAATATGCCGGTATGGGACGGGACGAACTTCAGCGTCACAGACATACAACTGACCATCCCAAATAACATTGGCGAGCAATACGTTATTGGTTGGGAAGTCAAAGCACCAAGAATGACACCAAAACGCGGTTATCACTCTCTAGTCTCAACTGGCAGCGTTGCGTTCTTGCTTGAACGGTCATAGACCACCCTCTACTTTTACTCATCCTCTCATGCTGATCACCATCAAAAAGATGAACGAGACAACCTTCAAGATCACCGTCTGGGACCAGACAACCACCTCGCACATGGTGACCGTCTTTCCCGAATATTGGCAGAAGCTCACTCAAGGCAGCGTCTCGCCAGAGAAACTGATTGAGAAGTCGTTCGAATTCCTCCTTGATCGCGAATCGAATACGAGCATCCTTGGCGCGTTCGATCTGCCCAAAATCCAGAGCTACTTCCCGGAGTACGAAGAAACCATCCGCACCATGCTCAAATGATATTTCTCAAACTCACCCCAATCCGCTTTTTGATGACCGCAGCTTTGCTTCTCATCGCCTATGGCGGCTATGTGCAAAGCGAGGCCTTCACCGAAAAAGATGCGGGTCAGCCAGCCCTCCCCCTCGCGCGCTTTTTTGAACCAATTCCGCACCTCTGGGAACTCTGGGTCTTGCTGCTCGCACCGCTTGCTCTCATCCTCCGCCTTGCCGGTGTCGAGCAACTCTTCAATACTGGCCCCGCCTGGTTCTGGGCACTCCAGCTGCTCTACTTCTGCCTCGTCTCCTGCGTTATCGTTTTTTGCTGGAATAAACTTGCTCGTCGGAGCTCATTGAAAGCTTCCTTATGGCAACATAAAACTAAACCCGGAGCATAAGATGAGCCTTTCAAGGACGGAACGATCGGAGAACATTGAACTCGCGCTGAAACTCATGATGGAAGAACTTGGCGAGCACGGCATCAACGAATGGTCGTTCGAGATCGACAAAATCGCCCTACGAGAATATCTATCCGACAACCTGGCAATACTTAGAAGATCAGTATTTCATTGAGCGACGTAACAGAATGGGGTCGAGACGCTGCCTGTTGACTGGATATGGCTGGCTAGAGGGGTTAAGAATAACTGGAACACTTGAAACACCAGGAACAAACAAGAAAGTCGGCAAGGTAATGGCTGAACTCAAGAGATCCGTGGAGGGGAGACAGGACGAAGCATTAGTGGATGCGAATGGTATTGCAACGGGAGCAGGGGTTCCGTATGGTTTTCTCTACAACGTTATCGACAGCCATTACATAGAGAATATAATACAACGAAAGGGAGCAGCATGGCATCCGCAAGCTCCGAGACAGTTGATAGTAATCCCCGTTGATTTTGGCCTGGAAATTCTCTGACTTTAAGTCCAACCCACTCCTCACCCCCACTTGACGAGAAATCCTCTCCCTCCATATATATAGAACCCCAACTCCCGAATGACATTTCCCTCCTATAATACGGATTAATCCTATGAATGATTCAGAGATGGAAAAGGCTTTTTTGGGCGGTCGAGTCACCGTGATCGTTGGCGATATCACCCAACAACGTGTAGACGCGATCGTCAATGCGGCCAACCCCACATTGATGGGCGGAGGCGGAGTTGACGGCGCGATTCAGCGGGCTGGCGGGTCGCAGATCCTTGAAGAGTGCAGGGAGATTCGTCGCAGCCGTTTTCCTGACGGTTTACCAACAGGAGAGGTGGGAATTACCAGTGGCGGCAACCTACCAGCGACGTATGTGATCCATACGGTGGGTCCAATAAGAGGGGCAGAGGGTGCGCGGGAAGTGGAGTTGCTAGCTGCATGTTATTGGAATTCGCTCGCCTTGGCGGTACAGCACAACCTCAGCAGCGTCGCTGTCCCATCAATTTCGACAGGTGCGTACCGATACCCACCAGAGGAAGCTGCGGCCGTGTCCTCAAAAGCCATTGAAGACTTTCTGACCGCAGACAATACCCTCAAAGAGGTGCGTCTGGTTTTTTACAAGGAGGGTGCTGCGAGAGTGTTTTTGAAGAACCATAGGTTTCGGAACGGAGCGTAAGCAGTCGCGACGAATCGATTCCACATTGACAACTCCTCTTCGGCTGGCTATCTGAGGCCCGGAACTAATTATGGGTCTCTCCAAGTCCACCGAGGAGGGTTTGCATGGCAGGCAAGTTTCTACGGAAGCTAGAGTTTGACGAGGATGTGGAAGACATGCTCGACACTGTCCGAAAACACTTTCGAGCAATCAACGAGGGCGACGGGCTGACTCCAGAGGATAAGGCCCGACTCAAGACGTACCACCTCGAACACCTCACCACGCCACGAGCCAAAGAGCTCCTTCAAAAACACTTCCCGGAAGATTTCCCCGCCGAGAAGGCAGCCGGTGCCCGCCCAAAGTGACGTGCTTCCAGACACGACTCAATGGGTTCTATAAAACTAGTACTCGTGCCGAAGTCCCTGCGTATTCCCGCAGGGGCGCACGCCTTTTTTGTATCCTTTGAGCAATCCCATCAAGGCCGCATAACCAAGCGGCCATTTTTGTTGCCACAACATTTGCCTTGCCTGCCTATCGCCCCTTCAGGATCAAGACACCCGCCGCGATGGCCAGGACCTGAAGAAGAAGTCCGACTCCAGAAACACTTAGATCTAGCAACGGAATCAGCCCGGTTAGGATGAGCCAGAGGCCCAACAACAGCATTCCGAGATTCCCGGTCAGTCTGCGGACTATGTTCATTTGATCAAACCTTTCCAGCCGGTTTCGCCTTCGCTTTGGCGGCTGCTCGCACCTTAGCCCACCGTTTGCTTTGAGCGTCAATGATATTTTGGAGACCCTGGCGAGATATCTTCCGCTTGGCAGTCTTCTTCGTTTGTGCGGAGCGCCTCGGCTTGGTTCCTGCAAGTGCCGTGGTGCCTGTGAGCATCTCTAGAGCAGCGATGGCTTGATTGAGTTTATCCACTTCAGCTTGCAGGTAAGCCCGCTCGCGCCTCATCGCTTCCAAGGTTTCTTTGTAATTGAACATGTCTCGCGTGTTCTCCAGTTAGGTGAGTATGCCTAACTCCTTCCGCTAGGCGGCCTGGATTCTAACAGAAACCTCTCAGATCGAGATTGAGAATGAGACTTCGGCATGACAGTTGCAATTAGGATGCTGCGAGGACTTTATCGCTGAGAAAGGGAGGAGAAGCATGTCCATGCCAAGCCACTTAATCCGAGATGGCTTCCAGGTTGTGGCAAAAGATTTCGCTTTGCCGGAGGATACCCTATTCTTGGAGCCCCAGAAAAAGCGCCCGCTCACGATTTGCAATTTGTTTTTCAACCATCATTTGCCCATGGGAGAAATCGCACGTGTTCTGGATGAAGAACACGCAATAGTGATCGGGACCCTGATCGAGCATCAGTTGATCAAAGATCGCAGGCAAACACAGGGTGTGCCACCTGCACGTGTGGAGCGTAGGTGGGTCAAGCCACAGCGTTCCTCGGCATGACTCACGCGATCCCGTACTAATCGGCTGCGTTGTCCGGATTTCAACGAGACTTTCCACAGCTGTGCTTCTGATGGATTCCAGCACGTATGGTAGCAATCGACAACTGGATTCCTACTCCAAATCAAGGGTAACGTCTTAGGTAATTGGACGAAATGATGCGCTCTGTAGCTTCCAACTCTGGGGTTAGACGGTCCTTGGAGGATCGAGTCGTATTGTGTGCGGACTGCGACGCCACTCGTACATTGTCTCTTTTAATTTCTGGGAATCTGGTTTGCTCGACCTGTGGGTCCGACAACTGGATGCACTTGCCGATGACTGCCAATGTGAAAGAATCCGTCTTCATCAAAGGGGAATTAACAGTCGAAGAAGATCTTACTGTTGAAGGTCGTGTGGAAGGGAAGATTGAACTGAAGGATTACAATCTCTGGATCGGTCCGCAGGGGAAAGTCTACGCTGAGATCCATGCAAAAAGCGTGATCATCGCAGGAGACGTGATTGGGAACATTTTTGCGAGAGAGATGGTGGAGATTAGATTGTCAGGATCAGTGCTGGGCAATATCAAATGCCCACGAATTTCGATCCTTGATGGCGCCAAGTTCAATGGAAGCATCGATACTGATGCAGGATCAGACACCGCTCCGAAGCTCAGTCTGCAAAAAGCCGATTCTGCCAAAATGAGCCACACCTCATCTTTGAGCAAGCTCTTTTCCAGGTTTTGAATGAGACTGGAAAGTACTCTCTTCCAAATTGCCAGGCCCAACCACTCCGCTACCAACCCATAGGGCTTACTTTTTCGGTCAACTCGCCTCCAGGGCGAGGAAGCTCCTTCAAAAAACACTTCCCCGAACACTTCCCCGCCGAAAACTCAGCCGGTGCCCACTCAAAATAAGATGCTTCGCAATGCCGAAGCAAAATCCCACGGCCGCTCCCCGCGGCCTTCTTTCTTAACCGTAGCCACCCCAACATGCTGCGCCAAAATTTCCAATGATGCTCCATTACAATATTGCTGAGTGAATTCAGGAATAATTTCACAGCACTTCTTTTGGGAATAACTCAGACTCGAATCTTTTTCCCTTGTGCTCAATGGAGTCTTTTAGAACCAGCGTCGCTCGCTTGATTCCATCAGACTTTTGTGGAAGTTCCTTGATTTCGAGGATAAAGGAGGGAGATAGCCCCAGCCTGTAATCTCCAGGGGTGCTCTGAAGCGTGACAATTTTGTTATCGACACTCATTAGAACCCACTCGTAATTTGTTACCCTCAATATAGACCGTACCGGAGGGTCCAGAAGAACTCGGCCATTCTCATACTTCTTCAGTTCATTGATGAAAGATTCATTCATTACAAATTTATCCTTTCCTGATTTTCCATTTCCCACCTGACTTTTCAGCGGCGCTCCCTCCGAGAATTTTATCACTATGCTGCAGAGCACTATTCAATTTCCCATTGCCTTCCCTCTTCGTGCCGCAGCGAGCGGTACCTCAGATTGTCCTATTGATGTGGTGTACCGCGAAGTCCTCGGAACGAAGTGGAGGGGACCCCGCGCACTTGTAGTGAGTTTATCGAACCATCCCCGCAACGACGCGGCCTTTTTTGTTTCCTTTGAGCAAAACTCAAACCGTTCCACAAAACTGGAACTTGTGCTGCGCTCCATGCGTATTACATTAGAGGCGCGGCTTTTTTTGTTGGGAAGACGTACGAGAATGGATCAAAGAGAGGCAATGATGAAAAACCCTGGTACTGCGGCTGTCTTGAGTTTCCTTATTCCGGGAGTGGGGCAGATCTACAATGGTACGTTCTGGCGAGCTATCTTCTGGCTCATCATCACGCCGGGTCTCTGGATAGGCAGCGGCGGAACGCTAGGATGGATCTGCCACATCATCTCGGCCTACACCGCCTATTCCTACGCGAAAAACCAACCACAAGGTCAGCTGCAACACACCTAAAGCAGGAACCCATCAGCACTGCAGGTGAACGCAGCACTGCGAACCGCCAGGCCGCTCTCGCGGCCCTTTTTCTTTGACTTATCTTCTCCTGGCGCCAAAACCCGCGTCTCACCCCTTACGCATTCTTGCCATTCAATGACCCGAATTCTGCCAGTTAATGAACTCAAATGACCAAATGCTGAGAAGTGCGGAGGTCTCACAACTACTCTGGGTGAAGAACCGCCAGGGCGTCGCTGAATCGCATCAGAAGACTCCTGGAGTCATGCGGGCGTGGTAGGTCGATCCCCGGATAATAGGAAGGGGACAAGGTCTCAATCGGCCAGATGGGAACATGAGTCGCGGCGGCGAGGACCAACCGCGTTGGTGGTGGCCAGTGCGCGACGAGTAGGATGAGATTCTGAAGCTGAAGCGCGATCTTGTACCGTTGAGGATGTTCTGGTTGCTCTTCCTCGCTGAAGCGTAGCCAGTGATTTTTCTGCACGTAGGAGAATTTCCCCGTGTGCTCATGTTGGTTCGCAAATACTCCGACTCCTGCTGGCAAGCTGTCGAAACTTCCGTTGAGGATTCGTGGATGTTCTTCCGGCACAACCGCGTCCAAGGGCGCAGCATTGCTCAGCACGAATGCGGTCTTTGCAGTCCATCTGCCCAGGAGCAGACGTTCCTCTGCGCTGAGCGCATGGAGGGTCCGCTGTCCGGTCATCAGGTCCATCAGAAATGGCCTTATTTGGTTCTCCAGGGAGTTGATCCATCCATTGTTGCACTCTTTGCAGACGCGGCTTTCGACAAAGCCTTGCGCCCCTTGAGTGCGCTGCTTCAGGAGCGCGCCGTCTTTGTTCTGCGCAATTGCTTGGAAGAGATCCTCGTCCCTCACGCCCAGATAGTCGATGAGCCATTGCGGAATGACGTGTTCACGAGCGCGTTCGGTGAGGGGATTGGTACAGAATAGACAGCATCGGATATTCATCAGCGGCCTCACGATTGAGGTTGATTACCACATTCTGCAATATAGCTAACTCCTCATTTTGCCGGTTCCGATGCCCTCTTCCCAGACTCTTTCACTTTCTTTTTGGCAGCCGCTCTCACCTTCGCCCAGCGCTTATTTTGAGCGTCGATGATATTTTGGAGACCTTCGCGAGAGATCTTCCGCTTCGTCTTCTTAGTTTTCTTCGTTTGTGCGGAGCGCCTTGGCTTGGTTCCTGCAAGTGCCGTGGTGCCTGTGAGCATTTGTAGAGCAGCGATAGCTTGATCGAGTTTGTCCACTTCCGCTTGCAGGGAAGCCCGCTCGCGCCTCATCGCTTCCAAGGTTTCTTTGTAATTGAACATGTCTCGCGTGGTCTCCAGTAGTTGAGTTCGCCTGACTCCTTCGTCGAGGCGGCCTGGATTCTAACAGACTACAAGCAAATCCCAACACGGCGGCCCAAGACTGGTGGTGATTCATTTTCAATCTTAACTTTCGTTGGCACCCAAAAGGTTAGCACTTACACACTGCAATCGTGCCTTTATGCACATTTCGAGAGTATTTGATTTATAATTTGGCCATGCCAGTTAAGAAAGAGACATGGCCAATCGAAGCATTACCACATGACCCTTATACCAATTGTGGAGTCATTTCTCGCAGAGGGTGGGGAGTTCGACTTCAGCCAAAGTGGAATGAGACAACTCTGTGACCGCATCGACGAATTGGCTGAGGCGGCAACCAAGGCAAACCTCTTGGATTTAGTCTCCAATATACTCGGTGAACTTGACTGTTTAGCGATCTGCACTTCCGGCGTCATCGAAGCCAGCGAAGAGGAACAGGAACGGCCAGCAGCCTCATGAATCACTACCCTTTTCCTTGACGGGTCGTTCTGTGAAGGGGAACAATCCGACGAACTAAGATACCAATAAGTCAGCCCAATAAGGGTTCAGTCATGAAACGGATGTTGATTGTCGTGTTTGTGCTATCTTTCGCGTTACTCGCCGCAACTGCCTTGCCCGTGAGTTATCCGCTGTCATCACCGAGATCAAATGTGAAGCCGCCGATAAAGCCGGTTCCGAAAAAGACATCAGTTGCATCAAGAGCTTTGCAAAGCTAGGTGCGGGGAAGCTCGCCGCTGCTGGCAGGAGATACGCCCTATACCATCACAAATCCGAAAAATCCACTCGCCATGAAGGTCATACCGTGAACGTCACTGGCAAGACAGATGAGTCAGCAGAGACGGTAACCATCGATACCCTCGAAATGGCTGCCAAGTAAGCTCAAACCATCATCCCCAGATGAAAAAGCACCTCGCACCAACGGAGGTGCTTTTTCATCTCCGTAAATTGATGGCGCGCTCCATCACCCACACAAATACACGATCAGCATCACGTAGAGTGCGACGCGCGCCAGGTACAACTTGATCGTCTCGCGCTGGTCGATGAGCCACGCCTCATACATGTGAAAGCCGCAACGCGGGCAAAACACGTCGCGTTTGTACCCTGAGTCCGCAATAAGAACACTTCATGACACAAAGCGAGAAGGATTCGATGGCGAGAGATTAGCACAAACCCAGCGCGGCATTCGCCTCACAGAACAAACAATACCGTTGAGGAATGCTATGAAATACTTTGGCGAACTCTCTTAGCAATTCCAAACAGTCCGGTGCAGACTGATCTTGCGCTTTCTGATTCGCCCGCGTCTTCTTCATGAGCGAGCGCGTCTCCGTTTCAGATCAATCTGCAAAAGCAAGCACATCAGCTGTGCGCACCACGGGTCGCCCATTAGAATTCATACTGGAGAGACGCCCGTGAACGATAGCACCTCGGATAGCTTGGCGGCTGACGCCAATCAATCTGGCAGCATCGGACTGAGAAATCCATTCGCGCTCCGTGCGGATAACTTTGAAACACCATCGCTCACCGCCGGTCGGATCGGTTTCGCAACGATAGAGCCGAGTAGCTCCTGGATCTTGGAAGCTCCACACCCCTCCCATCACCTCAAGCAGCGTCAACTTCTCAGATGCAGGGCGCCGCGCAAGCGGAAGCCAGGACGTGGGATCTAAGGTTGCAGCTTCCTTCGCTTTAGCTCGCTTAATACCAACACTCATTACCAAACTGGCCTCCAGTCCTAATGGCCTCCTGCCACAGAGTCGCGTCAAGTCTGATGGCTGGAAGGTTTAGAGTCGCTTACGAATAGGTTTAGGTATTGGAAGATAAATCGGAGGGTAGAGAATAACACATCCCTGGAAATCCATGACTCCTGCATTTCAAATGCGCGGCGCTTGAGGCGCGTCAGGGGAAACAGGCTTGCGCCAATATTCTCTTCAGTACTGCACTAAGAGGGAATCAGGAGAACGAAATCGGCGAGAGCCTTGATCGAGCCTTCTTCGCTTTCATCACCCGAAGAATGGAGCTACGCGATTCAGCGGAGGGCGCTACAGATTGCTGCCGCCATGGCGACGCAGATCTGCCACCGCAGAATCGCTCTGAGCTGACGAAGGATCGAAGAAACCATAGAAAAGCTTTCCTTTTGTTTCGCAGACTGCAACGCTCGCTTGGATTGAAGGAACTCAAGAAAAGATGCTTCATAGTTGGACCATCGGGCATACTTAGTCAATTCACATCTCATTGTCGCCGAATGGCTTACAGTCTATTAGGAGACGCCCTCAAGGCGGCGTCGAGATGGCATGGAGTTCTTAGCTCGAAGGGTCTGTGGCCAGGACCGCTACGGAATCGCAAGCGTCAACTGGCTGGGTGCTGCAAGTAGGGCCTCGCGAAACGAGCTGTTCAGAATGCCGCCCGATTGGCGCACCTGAGTTTCGAATAAGTCCCTCTTGAATTCTTGCACGAGTGCGAAGCAGACTCGCCGCCTGCAGCTGTTGAAGTGCTGACTGATCGTAGCCAGGAGTGAACTTGTGGGTACTAGGTAGAGAACCAGGCCGATACTTCGTTCGCGTTCCAGCGCCTGTCGAACCTCGAGGTAGCGTCGTATTTCCTTTTGAGTTTGCTCATACTCCAAAGCAAAACGGAGTTGTCCGCTTCCGAGGCCGACTTCGACGACAGCGTCGTATGCTTTCACGTATGGCGAAAGTATGTGGTCGGTGAGCGACCTCAGCTTTCGCTCAGGAATCCAACTGCGAATGATGCCGGCTTCAAGCAAAGCGAGATGGATGTCGTTGAGCTGGAGATCGTGGGAGAAGTGACTTGAATCGATTCTCATGTTCACGGACGCTGCTACGGACGAGAGGTAGGAGTCTCCGTGTTGTTCGAGACAGTGGCTACCCGGGTTTGAAATGGAATACAGGTAGTCCGGTGAGACGCGAGGCACCTGGTGCCGCTTGACGAATCCATGCTGGACCAGCCGGCGCAGCCGCCAGCTGAAAACATCCCGGCGTGACTCGTAGTGACCCAACGACATAAAGCGAAAGAGTTGCGAATGTGAGATGACGGTTGAGTCGCGGATCTGCCGGAGCAGTGGAATGTCGCGGTAGGCATTGATGGCTAGTGTTCCTTTGTAGTGACCCAATTCAAACTCCCTGTAGCCCACGCGCTAAAGCAAGGCCGAACCCCCTGTAAGTCCCCCTTGTCCAAGGGGGATCGTTGTTTGGTCAACGACTCCTGTCGCGGAAAGCGCGTGGGAAACCTTTCTCAAAGCTTTCATTCCCTTAACAACAGGGGGACAGCTTATTGGTTCGGTGATGCGGGTTTTGATTTCAGCGTCTTGTTTTTGGTTTGTTCGTCACGGAGCTGGCGTTCGAGGATGTTAATTCGATTGACGAGGAGTTTGTTTGAATCGTTGATCGTCAGCGTTTGTCCCCCGATCACGTAGCCTCTTGCTTTAATCTTCTCTTCCAGATCCCGCAGACGAACAGACATGTCACTCAAGAGCCGTTCTTTCTCGCTCAGGATCAGCGCTAGCCGCTTGTTCTCACCGGCAGTCTCTTCAGCCACTCGGGCAAGCTGTTCGTATCTCTCCCGCCACTGCTCCACCTCCTGGTTCTGCTGCTGCTTCCAGCTTCCGTCTAGTTCTGCTTCAACCGCCCGATTGCATTTCTCGATGTGGCGGTTGTGCCGGTCGACAGCCTCGTCTCTTTGCTCGCGGCACAACAGCGTTTCATTGTAGAAGTCCGCCAGCCAGCCGGAACACATCCACGCCAGCTTTTGAAAGTCGGACCACCGTTTGGCGTAGGCCAGAATGAAGAGCGCCAGCAAAGACGACACCGCCACGCTGTACCAGAACTGCGCACTCTTTACGCTCACGCTGAGCAACGCCGCTCTGCGCTCCTCCAGCCAGGCGCCGTAGTCGAAGTCTGAAGGATTGATGCGGCGCAGGACGCGGTCGTACCAAGGCGTGGGCTGATTGCTGATTGTCGATTGGCGATTGCCGACTGTTAATTCGTTTGGCCGGTCGTCTTTTGCATGTGGCCCCTGTTTCGACTGCGGCCAGCTATGACGACTCAGTAATGAGGCATCGCCGATGAGCAGGACTAGAGTCAGAGTAGCAGCCGTGCGCTTCATACGGATCCTCTTCGCTCAGTGCGCGGCCGCTTCACGCTTCGGGCCAGCGTTGCATCCTTGAAGCGGAGGCAAGCGCCTTGGCTGGCTTCGCGAGCGGAGAGCAGTCGCCTCGACAAAGCGGGTTCATAGCGGGGAAACCTAACGGCTGGAGGAGGGACGACGTGCAGTAGGCCGTGCAATGTGCCCCGTGTGTCGTCCGACATCAGCACTTCCATCTGCGCCTTAGGCAGGTTCTTGATGTGCTCATCGAGCGCGCGCGCCTCCTTCATCTCAGTCACGGCCCCCATGCCTGTTTCTGAGTAGTGCTCCCAACTCAGGAGCTTTCGTCGCTGCACGCCCAACGTCCGCCGTGGAACACTCCGTTGGGAGGAAGCTTTGATGAAGTATTGCGCCGAGGTCTCGTCCCGCGTGCGCATGCAGAGGGTGGTGTTGGGCGTGGAGCTGACATCTTCCTTGAACCCGGGGCCGACACTCATGAGCTGCGGCAAGCTCTGCATAGAAAACAGAAATGCGGTATGGGTTCCGCGAGCGGTCTGGACGATTTGTGGAAAGTTGCGATAGCCAAACGGGGCGAACTCATCAAGCACGACGCTCAGTAGCGGTCGGCAGCTTCGCTTCCGCTCTTCTTCGCTTTCATAGCGCTTGCCTACCACGAGCTGCAGGTTCTGCAGCAACATCTTGCCCA
>Ga0187893_10003889_pt1 | contig 29335 bp, 27 predicted proteins | sample MA1701074metaG_FD_139574 | JGI IMG/M metagenome (GOLD analysis project Ga0187893, IMG submission 139574) | White microbial mat communities from a basaltic lava cave in the Kipuka Kanohina Cave System on the Island of Hawaii, USA - MA170107-4 metaG ...
GAATCCCACCCACGGCAGTGGGTGGATGGTTCAGATCCTTTCTACCCAAGCGAAACAGGTGTCTCTCTGAATCCCACCCACGGCAGTGGGTGGATGGTTCAGATTCTTTCTACCCAAGCGAAACAGGTGTCTCTCTGAATCCCACCCACGGCAGTGGGTGGATGGTTCAGATCCTTTCTACCCAAGCGAACAGGTTTCTCCCTCAATCCCGCCCACGGCAGCGGGTGGATGGTTCAGATCCTTTCTACCCAAGCGAATCCCCCATTTGGAAAACCACACTCAATTAAAGTTGACAGTGATAGACTCAAGTATTATATTGACGTCGTCTTCAACTGGTGGCCATGACAGAATTGTCACTGAAAATGCTAGTAAATTTATAAAAATTAGCCACCGCGGGGCGGCTTGTCGCGGGGACAGGTTGACTGCGGGATGCTTTGGGAGAACGAAAGCGATGAGCAAGATTATTGGAATTGACCTTGGAACTACTAACTCGGTAGTCGCCGTCATGGAGGGCGGCGAACCTATCGTGATCACCAATTCTGAGGGCGGCAGAACTACCCCTTCAGTGGTTGCGTTTACCAAGGACGGAAGTCGTTTGGTTGGGCAGGTCGCCAAACGGCAGGCGGTTACCAACCCGGAAAACACTGTCTATTCGATTAAGAGGTTTATGGGCCGCCGTTACAACGAGGTCTCCGAAGAAATTAAGCAGGTGCCTTACAAGGTCCAGGGTGCCGGAAGCGGCGACGTCCGAATTGTCGCCGGCGGCAAGGAGTGGAGTCCTCCTGAGATTTCAGCCATCGTCCTGCAAAAGATGAAACAATCGGCCGAAGATTACCTCGGCCAAAAAGTCGAAAAGGCGGTTATCACCGTTCCGGCTTACTTTAATGATTCCCAGCGCCAGGCCACTAAGGATGCGGGCAAGATTGCAGGCCTGGAAGTGATGCGCATTGTCAACGAGCCAACGGCGGCAGCACTCGCCTACGGCCTCGATAAGAAGAAGGACGAAACCATCGCGGTGTTCGACTTTGGTGGCGGCACGTTTGATATTTCGATCCTGGAGGTTGGGGAAGGCGTCGTTGAGGTCAAATCCACCAACGGTGATACCCACCTGGGTGGCGACGATATTGATGAGCGCCTGATTGAATGGATCATCGAAGAGTTTAAGCGAGATCAGGGCATAGACCTTTCGACCGACAAGATGGCCCTCCAGCGTTTGAAGGAAGCCGCCGAGAAGGCCAAGATCGAGTTATCCAGTACGATGGAGACTGAAATCAACCTGCCCTTCGTGACGGCCGATCAGTCTGGACCAAAACACCTGGCAATGAAATTGACCCGGTCCAAATTTGAGCAACTTGCAGATCCCATTCTGCAACGGCTCAGGCCACCGGTCGAGCAGGCCCTTAAGGATGCCGGCGTCGATTCTAAGAAGATCGATGAGGTCGTCCTGGTAGGTGGCTCGACTCGCATCCCCAAGGTGCAACAGATCGTCCGCGACGTTTTTGGCAAGGAACCGAACAAGAGCGTCAACCCGGATGAGGTTGTAGCCATCGGTGCAGCCGTGCAGGCCGGTGTACTTTCGGGAGAAAAGACCGACATTCTGCTGTTGGATGTTACGCCTCTTAGCCTTGGTATTGAGACGCTGGGCGGAGTCTTCACGAAACTTATCGAGCGGAATACTACGATTCCAACTCGAAAGTCCGAGATATTTTCAACTGCATCAGACAATCAAACCTCGGTCGAAGTTCACGTCCTCCAGGGCGAACGGCCAATGGCCGGCGATAATCGAACCCTGGGCAAGTTTCACCTGGTTGGGATTCCCCCAGCTCCCAGAGGCATGCCTCAAATCGAAGTGGCCTTTGATATCGACGCGAACGGTATCGTCAACGTTTCGGCGAAGGACATGGGCACCGGAAGGGAACAGAAGATCACCATCACCGCCTCGTCCGGACTTTCGAAGGACGAGATTGACAAGATGATGCGTGATGCCGAATCCCACGCCGCCGAAGACGTCAAGAAGCGCGAAGAAATTGAAGCCCGTAATCGCCTCGATGGCCTGATGTATCAGATGGAGAAGACGCTTGCTGATAATCGTGAGAAGGTTGGCGCGGTAGCTTCAGAAGTTGAAGCCGCAATAGCAGAGGCCAAGAAGGCCCTGGCTGAAGGCGGGGTCGAGCGCCTGAATGACGCCTACAACCAATTGCAGACTGCCTCACATAAACTGGCTGAGGCACTCTACCAGCAGGCCGGAGCCGGAGCGCCAGGCGCCGAAGCTCAGGCAGGTGATCAGGCTTCAGCTGCCGGTGCCAGCGGCAGTGCATCGGGCGAGGACAATGTCATCGATGCTGAGTATGTTGACGTTGATGACAAGAAGTAGAGCGATTTTCGATTGCCGATTTCTGATTTCTGATTTGAAAGGCGGACAGCTGATTTCTGATTTAAAGCTGGACAGCTGATTTCTGATTTGAGAGGTGGACAGCACCACACGTCCACCTTTCTTCAATCAAAAATCTAAAATCCAAAATCGAAGATTCTTTCACGATGGCGAAGCAAGACTATTACCAGGTACTGGGCGTTAAGCGAGACGCCAAACCGGACGAAATTAAGAAAGCCTACCGCAGGCTGGCTCGAAAGTATCATCCGGATGTGAACCCCGGGGACAAGGCAGCTGAAGAACGTTTCAAGCTAACCACGGAAGCTCACGACGTCCTCTCAGATCCGAAAAAGCGCTCAATTTACGATCGGTTTGGACAGTATTCAGATAATCTGGCCGACGCCGCCGCCCGCGGTGCTGGTCCCGGTAGGGAAAGGGCGACCCCGGGGTTCGACTTCAGCGGATTCGACTGGGGAAGCGCCACCAGTACTGGTGGTGGCGGTACCAGTTTTCGGGATATATTCGCCGACCTCTTTGGAGGCGGCTCAACCAAGGAGCGCGAACCACCTCGACCTCAGCCCCAGCGCGGTGCTGACATCGAGATGCCTTTGTCGCTTACGTTTGAAGAGGCAATTCAGGGTCTGACTACGACCATCACTGTGAACCGTTCAGAGCAATGCTCGCGTTGCAATGGGGCCGGCGATATTGGCGGCCCAGTCATGGTCTGCTCAACCTGTAAAGGATCGGGGCAGATCCAACGCGCCGGTGGACGCCTGCGCTTCTCGCAGGAGTGTCCTGACTGCGGCGGTACGGGGCGGCGACGCTCGCCGTGCTCGCTTTGCAAGGGCAAGGGCACGGTGCCGAAAACTGAAAATGTAAGAGTGCGGATTCCAGCCGGCGTCGAAACGGGATCGCGGGTGCGCATTCCCGGAAAGGGCGAAGGCGGGCGCCTGGGGGCACCGCCAGGTGATCTGCATATAATCACCAACGTTGGACAACATAAACATTTCACGCGCAAGGGTGACAATATCTATGTGACCGTGCCGATTACCGTCCCGGAAGCCGCGCTGGGAGCAAAGATCGAAGTACCAACGGTGGAAGGAAAGGCGCAGTTACGCGTGCCTCCGGGAACCCAGTCGGGCCAAAAGTTTCGCCTGCGCCAGCGCGGAGCTCCTTCACTCAAGAGTCCCGGGGCACGAGGTGACCAGTTTGTCGAAGTGCAGGTAACCTTACCGAAAGTGATTTCGGAGGAAACTAAAGAGCTCTTGCGAAAGTACGGGAAGATAAACTCCGAGAATCCGCGCGTGCAGATGGGACTGGAGTGATTTTTGATTTTTCAATTTCGATTTTTGATTGCTGATATTCAATGTGTGCGTACATCAAATCAACAATCAAAAATTTAAAATCAAAATTTCTTTCATGAAGCGGAAAGCCAAAACATACACGATCAGCGCAGTGGCCGACCAGTATGGCCTCCATCCACAAACCCTGCGTCTGTACGAACGTGAAGGCTTGTTAAAACCGTCGCGGTCTGAGGGAAACACTCGTCTATACACTGACGCCGATCTCAATCGTCTCGAGCTTATTCTTTCGCTTACCCGAGATCTGGGAGTAAATCTTGCTGGCGTGGAAATTATTCTCAATATGCGCGAGAAAATGGATGCCATGCAGCAGGAGTTCGAGCGATTTTTCCGTTATCTGCAAACGCACGCTGATGAACTAACGAGCTTTGCTGAGCCGCCGGCAGAAGGCAGCACAGACGCTCTGGTTCCAATTGGTCGCGCGGCTGCCCTGCGCCGCCGAACTTCGCGCAGCTGAAATTCCTTAGCATCGAGATGCCATGGGCTTGCCCCGTGGAGGTTCACGTTCGCAACTACTTAAAGCGAGGTAAAAACTTCCGGGATGCCACGGGCTTGCCCCGTGGAGGTTCACGTTCGCAACTACTTAGAAAGCGAGCTTATAAATTCCCGGATGCCACGGGCTTGCCCCGTGGTTCGCGCTGGCGACTACTTAGAAAGCGAGGTTAAAACTTCCGGGATGCCACGGGCTTGCCCCGTGGAGTCTCACGTTCGCAACTACTAGAAAGCGAGGTTAAAACTTCCGGGATGCCACGGGCTTGCCCCGTGGAGGTTCTGCAGTTTGATCGAAGTTTTCGTCGGAACCAAAGATCCACGAAATGACACAAATCAACCAGAAACTTACACGAAATCCTCAGCATACCCTGCGAACGATGAACAGTCGGAGTGGCCAGCGTGAACCTCCACGGGGCAAGCCCGTGGCATCCCGGATGTTTAACCTCGCTTCCTAAGTAGTAGCGAGCGTGAGACTCCACGGGGCAAGCCCGTGGCATCCTCGACCTTTAACCTCGGTTTCTAAGTAGTTGCGGACGTGAACCTCCACGGGGCAAGCCCGTGGCATCAACGGAAACACAGTTCTCCGGCTCTGGGATGACGAGGTAGGTCGAGGTATCAACGTCGTTTCGGCGCCAGGTTAACGTTTCATGTACCAGGACCGCTTAACGCCAATTCCAAATTTTTCACACCTCTTAAATGAACTCCTACAGCGGTCACTCTAACCAAACGAATCTCAACCGGATTGCGGACAATCAACCGCAGGCACCTCTCGAAGCCCGGTCAGGACTCGATCCCTGGACCATTTCCCCATTGCCGCGGCCACCCCGTCCCCAGGGCCTTAGCTGGTTTAATGCAATCGGGCCGGGCGTGATTGCCCTTGGTGTCTCGATTGGAAGCGGAGAGTTTCTGCTGGGGCCGGCTGCGTTTGTGAAATACGGCTTATCGCTTTTGTGGGTAGTTGGCGTGGCCGCACTCTTACAGACGCTTCTGAATCTGGAGTTGATGCGCTACACAATGGCCACGGGTGAGCCAATAATCACGGGCTTCATGCGCACCCGACCACATTCAACGTTCTGGGCCTGGTTTTATTCAATTCTGTACTTTTTGCAGATGGGTTGGCCGGGCTGGGCTGGCGCCGCCGCGGGCGCAGTCTTTTTCCTGGGGGCCCGGCGACTGCCAGCTCTGGATGAAGCTGGAATGGTGTATGCCATTGGTGTTGCGCTGTATTTACTTTGTGCAATTGTGCTGCTGGTTGGCCGTCGCATCGAGCGCACGCTCGAGTACCTGAACTGGATCTTGTTGGCCCTGATCATTGGGGGGCTGGGTTTTCTGGCGATCTTGTTTGTTCCCATTTCGACCTGGGGAGCTGCAGTGGCAGGGTTTATCGGTTTCGACGTGCCCAAGGGCTCGATTCAACTCGTGCCTGCGGGGGCTGATTACTTTCTGCTCGGCGCGTTCGCAGCCTACTCTGGTGGCGGTGGTGTGGCCAATCTAACACTGAGCAACTGGGCCCGAGACAAAGGTTACGGAATGGCCAGTGCCGTCGGCTTCATCCCTGCCATCGTTGGCGGACAGAAAGTCACTCTGGCACACTCTGGCTCCACTTTTCAGCCGACACCGGAAGCACTCGAGCACTGGAAGGGCTGGTGGCGAATCGTCAAAGTAGATCAGTGGGGAGTCTATTTTATTGGCGCGGTGCTGGGAATGGCCTTACCAGCAATGCTTTATGTCACGTTTGTTCCGGCGGGCAGTGATATTCGCGGTTTGGGCATAGCTGCAGCGCTGGCTCAGGCAGTGGCTACGCAAAAGGGTGCAATCTTTGGGGGCATCATCGCGGTTCTGGGCGTTTGGATCTTATTCAAGGCACAACTGGACATACTGGAAGGAATGACACGAGCTATAACCGACATTCTCTGGACCGGAAGCCGTCGCATCCGCGCCTGGCGAGGTGGTGACGTCCGGGTGGTTTACTACGCGGTACTTGGGGTCGTAGTACTCTGGGGGATTGTCGCCCTAAAACTTACGCAGCCAATTATCCTTTTGATACTCAGCGCCAACATGGCCGGAATCGTCTTTATCATCAGCTCGCTACATCTACTTTACGTAAACACCCGCTTGCTTCCGCTGGAATTGAGACCCCCAATGTGGCGGCGCCTCGCGCTGGTAGCGCTGGCCCTTTTCTACGGATTCTTTTTAACCATGTGGCTGTGGAGTCTTTTGTGAGCACCAGGTTATGGACCGGCGCACTACGCCCGGCAACTGATCGAGACCTCAAATCTGAACATGAAACAGATCCTGAAAGCTATTGGAATCAAAGACAGACTAGGCCCGTGACGCCAACAACCGACAGATAAAGTTTGTGGTCAGATTATTAAGAATTTCGAGGCACGATTTTGTGACGAACGTTTTCCTCTTGATCGTTGCGTTTCTGACGGCAGCTGGGCTTCACTCCGACGCTGCCGCATCTGCCAGCACAAATAGATTTCAAATCAAGCAGTATCCAGTCGTTGTGAAGCGACCATTAAATCTCGCGGCGTTTACGATTGCGATGCAAAAATATAAGCACAAATCGGAAGCCGAAATCGCGCGGATGACGCCTGCTCAACGTGTGGAAGAGTATGCAGAAGAACTGGTACACCATAAATATGATGTACTGGATGATCAGGGCGAGTTGATTGAGAAGTTCATTTGGCATGATGGGCTCAAGGCGTTACCGCGCATGATCGAGATCATGGACGAATATGATCCTACACGCGCAGCCGGCCGCCGCGGACACAGGGGCGAACGCTTCGACGCTATGTGGATGCTGTTAGCTGATCTCGATAGACATGTCGTGCGGTTGCGCGGGTGGGAGCAAGGGCAACGAGCAATGGAAGCACTCGAACGTGCCATCCATCGTATGGGCACGGCTGGGTATGGGAAGAAGGGTCAACATGACTGGGAGCGGCACGGACGCTTTGACCTCGCGGTTATGCGTCTTGAAGACGCTAAAGGAATTAATTCTACCGATGATGCCATTAAGGATACTCTCCGGCTCGAATATAAGGTCTTACTATCGAAAGAGGAATTACTGGCTTTTAGTAATTATCTGGTTGCTCGTGATCCAACATACCCCGCCTGGAGCAAAACTAATCGTTTCCGAGACTACACGCAAATCAATGACGCGGGAAATCCGTTATGGGTCCACACAATGAAAAAGCCAGAACGCTTTTATGAAGCATACTTGGAGTTCAAAAAGCAAAGCGCCGATAAGCGATAATAAAGGCCAAAACAGCACTGAATCATCTTGGTTCAGGGTCTGTCTGTCTTCCCGACGAGGGCTGCATCTCCAGGAAATTATTGCGCGTTTGTTTTGAGCGTTACTAACGTTCTGTGTTACTTCGTGGATCGTTCGTTCGAGTAGCAACAGAACGATCCACGAAAATCACACGAAATCACGCGTTGAGAGGACGAGGGGCGGCCACGGAGTTTACCAGCTGGCTGCTGCCCGCAAATGGCTGATGGAAACCGCGCGAAGCGTTTTGTGCCTTGGTACTACCGCGAAGCGGTTGCGGCCTCCCTCGCAACCACGGCGCAACCGTAAGTGCTCAAGCTGCGTCAGTTAACGCTTTCAGCGTTATGTGGTGTAGCCGACTCGAGTTAGATGAGCCGTAGGAGCGGCCACGGAGGGCCGCCCCGCGGTGGCATTACGTTCAATAACTTTTGGGAAGCTCACCGGAGCTACCGCTAATGTGGAAGTAGAACCAATAAGACGTGCGTTTTGTAGGGATTGAAGCTCCTGCAAACAACCTACGAAGGCTCAACAATTGCCAGCAGTGGTTTCTTGGTAAGGCCGCCCCTACCGATCTAGAAAACCACCGCCGGGCATTCCAGACTTACGCAGCGACCAGAACTGCTACCAGATCTCGCCCACATTCAGGATGAAACCAGGCAGCTCAGGCTCGCACGAGACTGTTTCCCCATCCACCAAAGTTTCAACTGCTTTCTGTGGACGATAAATGGCTACTTGTCGGGTTGAAGGGTCTATTAATAAAGCCAGACGCACTCCGTTTTGTACGTAATCGAGCATCTTCTCTTTCAGAACGTTCAATCGGTCAGTTGGCGAACGTAACTCTATTACAAAGTCTGGGGCAATGGGTGCAAAGCCCTCCTGCTCTTTTTCACTAAGAGTTTGCATCCGCTCATGAAGAATCCAGGACGAATCTGGAGAACGCTTTGACCCATCGGGAAGCGTAAACATAGTCGAAGAGTCGAAGGCTAGTCCGGTGCCGTCTTTTTGCGCCCAGTTGGTAAGTTGTTGTGTGAGGATACTATTTCGCCATCCGGTCTTCATTCCAGTGGGCGGCATGACTATCAGTTCTCCTCTTGAGGTGAGTTCAATGCGGAGGTGAGGATTGGCCTGGCAAAACTCTTCAAACTGCTCGTCTGTCAAGCCTACGGTTTCCACGTTTAGGGCGAGGAATGGTGGATCCGTTTCCAGGTTCCAATCAGACTCAATTTTCCGATCGGATGCAACGGTTTTGGGAAGGTGAGACATTTGTGATTCCTCTGGGACCTATCTTAATGCAAAGCCGATGAAATCTGTAGGGGCGGCCCTCCGTGGCCGCCCCTCGTCGCGGCAGGCTCACCTCTCTTGTCTATCGACCCGTGTGCGACATGCGCTACTTCTTCAATAAAGCCGCCAATATTGTGTCGAGCGCTAGTGTTGTTTCGTGCGACGAAGGTAGTGTCGGTTTCCTGTGATGCGCGTGGATCGTCTTTGTGCCCCAAAACTACGATCCACGAAATCACACGAAATCACGCGAACGAACAAGCTTGTGAAAGACGAATCCTTTGATTCACGGAATCAAATCGAGATTACGCGTTGCGGGGACGAGGGGCGGCCACGGAGGGCCGCCCCTACAGATGTTCCGTCACCCCACATTCCTCCGCCCCCCACCTTGTATACCGCACCACAAAATGATAGAGTTCGCGGCCTCTAAAAACACTGTGCTTCGCATTCCTCACTTCTACCAAAATCGAAGTTGTTTGTGACGAAGCGCACATAGTAAAACCTTTACACGCGGCAGCCTCACACTTGCAGCCGCAGGAGTTTTGCAAAATGAAAATCATCACCTCACACCTCATTGTCTTCAGCCTTCTGTGTGTCAAGCCACTCTCATCGTTGGAAAGCTTTTCAATAAGACAGGATCTTGACCACGTCACCATAAGCGGCCGGGTAATGGATCAGAATGGTGGAGTGATTCCCGGGGCCATGGTCCAAGTCACTCTCAATCAAACTGGCGCGGTTCGCGCATGCGAAAGCGGGACTGATGGCGGCTTTCGACTAATTCACTTACCACCGGGCAACTACACCCTGATCGTCTCAGTACCTGGCTTTGCGCCGTTTGAACGAAAGAACTTGTACGCGGTTTCGGGGCAACGTCTACAGTTTGAAGTTATCTTGTATCCCGACAGTGTGGTGACTGAAGCGGTCTCGATCACGGCGGAAGACGAAAGGGCCGTTGATACCAGCCGCACAGTTGTTGGTACAACCATCACCGCTAATCAGCTCGCTGCGTTGCCCATTGCCACGCGCTCGCCGCTGGATTTGATCTTCACTCTTCCAGGAGTCTCCGAAGAACCCCTTTCGACGCGTGACCTGGCCGAAGATCGCAACGCCAATCACGCCAGAACACCCGAAGAGGCGGGTAACTTTGCCCTCTCAGGCGCGCCGGCTTATTCCAACAACCTAACGATTGATGGCCTGGACAACAATGACGACCGAGCTGCTCGCGAGCGCTTTCAACCTTCATTGGAAGCCGTTGAAGAGGTACAGGTGATCACCAATCAATTCTCTGCGGAGTATGGCCGTGCCTCCGGCGGCCGCGTAAACCTGCGCACCCGCAGTGGCTCGACTCAGCTTCGCGGTCGCGTTTTCTATTTCTTCCGGGATGAAGCACTAAACGCGAATACATTTCGCAACAACTCGCTTGGCTTAAAGCGTCTTCCGCTGCAAGAGCACGTTCGCGGTTTCACTTTGGGCGGTCCGCTCCCTTTATCCCGTGGGAAGCAGCGTACCTTTTTCTTCAGCTCCTACGAACAGCACAGAGTTCTAGACCACGCGCTGGTGGACACTCTGGTCCCAGTACAGCAAAACACCTCGGTTTTGCTTCCAAAACCAACCTATCCAGCGGCTGCCCGGCTCGAGGACGTAAATCCACCTGCGCTGGCCGCCGAAGTCGCGCCCTACGTTTCATCAGTAAGTACGCCGCTGCGAAGCATTAATGTCACTGCGCGCATCGACCATTTAATCAGTCGTCTGCACACTTCCAGCTGGGTGCTGCAGCTTGGCCGCTTGCACAACTTGCGGCAGTTTGCCGGCGGCAACCGACTGGCTGAAGCGCTTCAGGGCAACCAGCGCAACTCGGAATCGATCTCCTATTCTGACACCTGGGTTTTGACAGCAACGTTGGTAAATCAAACACGAGTGCAGTTTTCACGACTCGTGCCTACCTTGCAGGCCGGTGGGCGAGACCATCCAGTGGTCCTAATCACGATAAACGATTCATTGACAGCAGCCGATCCGGCCAGACGGTCAGGCACTCTTGTGGCCGGATCTTCGACTGCCGGCGCAACGGCCAGGCGTGAGCAACGGCTACAATTCCAGCAGCTCGCTTCTTATCTTCGCAGCGTACATTCGCTCAAGCTTGGGGTCGATGCACATCGCATAACCTCAACTTTCAGCGATCTAACCGACGCTTCGGGAACCTTTAACTTTGCCAGTGCCGGAGACTTTCTGGCGGGAATCCCAAGCCGGTTTCGGCAAAGCTTTCAGACCGATTCGATCCAACGAAATCTGTATGCAGGTTTCTTTGTTCAAGATGAATGGCGACTGAACCCAACCCTTCTGCTTAACTTCGGCCTGCGTTACGAGCGTGAACGCATTATCGATGACCTGAACAACTTTGGTCCCCGCCTGTCACTGGCCCTCGATCCTTTCAAATCCGGGAAGACCGTTTTCCGCCTGGGGTTCGGACAATTCTTCAATCGTGTGTTGCTCAGAACTGTTGACGACTTCACGCTGGGAAGGCAACAACTCTTCTTCGATACAAACGCTCTGCGTGACGGCCTGACGGGGAACCTTTTGAACAGCGAGCAGCGTCGCGCATTTATAGGCGCCAATATTCAATTCCCTCGAACCATGACTGCTGATTCGCTATTAGTCCAGGAATTCGCCTCGACGAATACGGGCTTCTCGCGGCGGCTCGATCCAAAGTTGCGGGTTCCCGAGAGCTACCAGGCTAACGTTGGATTGGAACGAGAATTAGGTAAGGGCTTTAGCTTTGAAGCTAACTTCACCTTGAATCGCGGCTTGCACCTTTGGCGAGAATTCAATGCCAACGCTCCAGTGCTTCCTGAAGGCTATACTCGATTCTCAGAGTATTTGGCCTCGAGGGATTTCTCGAATTTTCGTCGCAGCTCCGGCGGTACCCGCCCACTTTACAATGCCACAAACGCCGGCGAATTGGTGCGCTTCGTCTGGCATCTAGTCAATGCGACAAATCCGAACGCAATTTCGAATGTAATCGAATCTGGAGTTCCGATATCGCTGGTTAACCTGAACAGCACAAGCTCTACAACCCCGGTCGAGATCGCTCTGGCTGCTCTGAGTGAACTGCGACCAGACCCCGAACGCGCAGAGGTCGAGCAGCTGATCTCAGCTGGTAATAGTTCTTACAAGGGCTTGACTATCGAACTCCGCGGTTCTGGCCGAAACTTCGTTGGGTTTTCATTTCGCGCGGCTTACACCCTTTCCCAGCTGACGGATGATGGTGTAGTGAATACTTCAGACGCACTCAAGCCGGGAGACTTTCGCGCCGAACGGGCCCGAAGCCTGTTGGATCGGCGGCACCGCTTTGTGATTTCCGGGTGGCTCGATTTACCCAGAAGTTTGGGAAATCTTCGCCTGGCTCCAATCTTGAGAGTTACTTCCGGCGCGCCGTTTAATATCTCGATTGGTGGTGCCGATCGGAATCTGGATGATGTGGGTAACGATCGTCCGAAATTTTCGGGAGACTTAAGACTCTTGCGCTGGCGCCGTCCCGAGACGGCCCTGGCTCCGGAACTCTTAACTGCTTTTGGGTTACCTATTATCGGCGAGACGGGTAATTTGCCGCGCAACGCTGGTCGAGGTCCGGGTCAATTCTTTCTTGATCTGAGCATTACTCGCGAGTTTTCATTCGGCAAGAAAGTCCGGCTTCGACCAGTGCTCCAGTTGGACAATGTGCTCAACAAGACAGTCTTCAGCTTTGGCAGTGAATTCATTAACTTCAGTTCTTTATCAGCGACGGCTTCGCCCGAACAAAGGCAGGCATTTTTGGACTCGTTTCTAGTCGCCACCCGCACTCTCCGCCCCCGCCAACTGCGAGCGGGTCTGCGATTGGACTTCTGAAGATACCGGGTCTCGTCAGGGCGCCGCCGCCTGTTTGTAGGGGTGACCCTTCCAAGAAACCACGAGGTGGCGGTTAGTATGGTTTCGTGTGACTCGTGGATCGTTCTTTTGCGACTCGACGTACGATCCACGCGCATCACACGAAAATCCACGAACGAGCGCCAAAAGCTTTAGAACAATAAAAACGAGCGGAAAGCCAGAGGCATTTCGCCCAGAAAACGGTAAAGCCGACCGAATTGGTCGGCTTTAAGAGATTTACGTAGCGCCAGCGGCTTGGCTGCAGATATGGAAAACCCTGAGGAAATAGCAGGTTAAGGGGAAGTTTAGAGAGCGGTCGTTAATTCGGCCAGGGCGACTCAGTCTCGAATCTACCTTGAGTGTTGGGGCAGGCGAGTCAAATTCGCAAACCGCAATCTGGTTTCATTGGTGTTAAGATTGCGAGTCGAGTGCCCAACACTCTTCTTGCTCTGCTCTTCAGCTTTTTCACAACGTGCGCGCGAGCGTTCAATGCGCCTTTTCATCCATCGGTTCATGTCCGTAATTCCTTCTACCTTATCTACGGTTAAAGCCGTCTGTCGGTTCGATGAGGCTCCTGATCGATCTGTTTGCCTCAAGTTCTCCCGTTAGAAATTCTTTGCATGTTGTGTGCCACTCAGTTCCCGACAATTAGCTCGGCTCGAAACGCACCCTGAAGTCAATGAAAACTTCGTTACGGCTTTGGCGTAAATCGCAGGATTTATTGGGTTTAGATCGAATGGACCAAAGGTCCAGGCGATTCCGGCTGGCGGCTAGCCAAAGATTCGTCAGTAGACCTTTTCCGTCACTTTTGACACAAGTCGGTCCCGATATACGGTATCGGAGGCGTCATTTCGACTTCGAGGGTTAACAGGAACGGGTTGTTCGGTATGTTAAACTCCCGGTAAAACACGGGCTGCATGGAGTCCGATACTAATGGCGAACATTGAATCCAAGACGGAATATGTAAGTGAAGAGGAGGCAGCCCTGCTGGATGCCGACCTCTTCATCAAATACAAAGTTCCCGAGAAAGCAATCAGGTGCCTGCGGGCGGCGCTTGAACACAACCCAGGCTCCATTCGCATTCGTGAGCGGCTGCGCGAGATATCAACGACGCAAAAGCAACTTGAAGAGGCGGCGCGTCAGTGCCTGGCGCTGGCGCGACTCTATATTGAGCGAGAGGATCTCGACCGGGCCCACGACCGCCTGCTTGAATCGAAGCGCTTTGATCCGCGCATTAACATTGCGGCTGGACTAGAGGCCATCCGCCAGGCCCGCCGGCCCGACCTGAAACCCGCGCCCACTGGAGATGTTCCTACTGACAGGCCAAATCTCACGCTGGCCGGTGATCTTTCTGCAATCAGCGTGTTTGACACCATCCAGGTGATAGAAAATGCGAAACTGACAGGCACTTTAAGTCTTAGCGGCAAGGGTCACCAGGCCCGGCTGATGTTCAATGTGGGCAGGATCGTCGATGCCAGTGCCGGAAATCTGACCGGCGACTTAGCCTTTCGAAAGCTTGTGGAGATCACAGGTGGCAGTTTTGAGTTTCAGAGATCCCAACGCGAGTTCCCAATTAAAATTACTGCCTCCTCAAATACGAATCTCATCCTCGACACGCTCAGGCGGTTGGACGAAGATAAGCAATAGTGGTTTACCCTAAACAAGCCTCACAAACGGCTTCAATATGGCGAACGTCTGTTCCGCAACAGCCTCCCAACACTCGCAGGTTCCTGAGTTTCTTCATCAAACTTTGGTACTGGCGGCCGAGTTCCTCGGGATTGCCCTCGTCGAGTTCCACACTTTCGTTTAATTCTGCATGGCTCTTGGCGGATGCGTTGGCTCTAAGCCCGCGTATCCTTTCCGTCCAGACATCTTCAACCTTCAGAACATTCGCAAAGTGAGTGGGATGTGCGCAGTTGATCATGTAGTATTCCGGACCATTGTCGGTTGACTCGTCTACGTATTCGATTGCCTCCTTCAGGCTCTGGCCAGTAGGTAGTTTGCCGTCGGTCTCTACGGTAAAAGAGATAGCTACAGGCATCCCGGCGTTCCTTGCCGCCCGCACAATCCCTATCGCCTCGTCCGGATAGTTCATCGTGATCGCGGTAACCATATCAGCTTGAGTCCTGCTAAAGGTTTGTATCTGTGGGGCGTGGTACTGCTCGGCTTCAGCCGCCGACATGAGGTTTGTGGGATTGTACCCATCACCGCGAGGGCCGACGCAGCCGCTGATCACTACTGGAGTTTCCTGGCTTTCAAATTCACGGCGTAGCTCTTCAAGCATTTCGATTGCCTGGCGATCGACGCCCGCTAGAGACGCTTCAGAGTAACCGAGCTTCGTGGCCCAATCGGGATTGGCGCGCCAAGTGGCGCTTTCCAGAATCAGTCCAGCCTCAAAATCTCTGGCAAGAATCGCGTAAGAACGGAAATACCTTTCCAGAGCTTGTTGGCCCGCTTGCTCCCGCAGCAGGTAAAAAGCAGCAAAGTCAGGCAGCTCCAGTCCTTCCTTGAAAATCAGAGTGGTCTCGATGCCACCGTCAGTGATGAAAACTTTATCAGCCATTTGCGGTAATTGATTTCGATATTTCGCCATTTAGGTTACCCCATAGTGATGCTTTGCGATCTTTGTTAATGATTCAATCTGGAACTAATCTCCGGCGATGAAAGCAGTTATTACCCAGCGGCCATCCACCTTGTTAAAGATAGCGCGGTAATCAATCGGACTACGAATATAATCTTTGGCCGCATATCCTCGCTGTCCATCTGCGAGCGTCACCGTAATCCATTCGAACTGGTCCCCTGGTTTCTTAATCGGCGCCCAATCCGCAACCTTTACGATATCGAAGGATAAAGTTTGAAGTATCTCACTCTTTATGCCTGGACTTTTCCTGACTCGCACGTTGGCTTCGATGATCGCGGCATGTTCAAACGCATCGAACGCATCCGGGAAATTGCTAAAAGTGTAGGGAGCCATGAATACTCCCTGACCATCGAACCGGCCGCCCAGAGACAACACCAGCAGAAGCTCGCTCCAAAGTTTGCTGTTGGCTCTTTCGGGGTTCCACATCTGTTTGAATTCAGCAACACCTCCGTTGCCGCCGAAACTGTTTTTTACATCAGCCGAAAGAAGTTGGTAGAGTGAAGCGCTGTCTCGCTGCTGAACTATCTTCAGCAGCTTTGCGCGGAAGACGAAGAAGGAAGGATCTTTTGCCGCCTCATCGACTGGATAGAGTTTAGCAACCTGAACATTTGAACTGCTTTTGGCGCAGACAGGAAGGCCCGCACTCCAAATCAAAATCAGGGAAAGGATGGTTAGGGATAATTTCATAGCAAAACTACTTCTTACGAACCAAAGCTGCGGCCGATTCGAATCATGGCCTCCAAACTCTGATCAACGTCGGCCTCCTCAGTAGCCCAGGACGACACACTGATTCGCATGGCCGTTCTTCCCTGCCAAACCGTGCCCCCACAATAACAGGTCCCTTCGGCCTGAAGCTCTGAGATCACTCGATTCGTAATATCCGCACTACCAAAAGACACCAGCACCTGATTAAGAACCACCTCATTCAATACCTCAAACCCAGCTGCTTGTAGCCCTTCGGCGAAGCGTTTCGCATGACGGCAAGTTCGTTCCACTAACTCGCTAAGACCCTTCCGCCCCAATGATTTCAGAGCGGCCCAGACCTCCACGCCGCGGGCCCGCCGCGACAGTTCCGGAGTGTAATCGGCCGGGTTGCGGTAGGGACTGCTGGTCGGGAGGTACTCTGCCGTGATGGCCATTGCCCCGCGAAGAGCATCCGGGTCGCGGACTATCGCGATTCCACTATCGTAAGGAACGTTGAGCCATTTATGAAAATCGGTAGCCCAGGAATCGGCTTCGTTAACGCCTTCTGCCAAATGTTCAGTTGCGGCTGCGACGGTGGCCCACAAACCGAAAGCCCCATCCACATGGACCCAGGCTCCCTGGGCCTGCGATTCCCGGCAGATGTCCCTGATGGGATCGAATGAGCCTGTGTTCACATTGCCTGCCTGAGTACAGACAATCGTCGGCCCAGAAACCTTTGGCAATTTATCGGCGCGCATCCGGCCTTGTGAATCTACCGGCACTCTGACGACGCGGTTTCGTCCCAGCCCGAGCATGCCAAAAGATTTGAACAAAGTTGCGTGAGTCTCTGCGGAAACGACCACGGTGATCGGTGGTGCCGCAAACAACCCTTCTGCCTCGACATTCCAGCCCGCGCGCTTTAGCACTGCATGCCTTGCCGCAGCCAGTGCCGAAAAATTAGCCATGGTCGCGCCCGTAACGAACGAGCCCGCGGACTCGGCTGGTAGTTTGAAGAGCTCCAATAACCAGCTGAGCACGGTTTGTTCCAAATGCGAGGTGGCCGGCGCGGCTTGATAAAATTGCGTATTCTGATCCCAGGCGCCAGCCAGCCAGTTTGCCGCAAGCGCTGCGGGGAGCGAGCCACCAGTCACAAACCCAAAGTAGCGTGGACCGGCGATGGCCATCGTTGCAGGCGAGTAAATGTCATCGAGCAGTTCCAGCACTCGTTCCTGTTTTACCGGCTCCTCATCTAAACCACCCTCAATTGATGCAAGTTTGTGAACCGCTTCAGATCGAGGGGCGACATTGCGTTCGCTGAGACTCTCCAGATACCTGATTGCTCGCTGGGCAGATTGCTCCAAAAGTTCGCGCATGAATTTTGATCCTAAGTCGTACTTACGTATTTATTCTTTATTCTGATGTCCCGATCCTGGAAAGGCCCGGTCTCGAATCCAAATACCTCGATCTCTACACAGCTCCGATCGAACATTTTGGTGACCTCACGAAAGTCCTGGTTGTAGCGACACAGTCCGTCAAAAAATTGATCGCGCAGTTTCTCAATATCGCCTAAACCGCTTTGAAGGTTTCGGACGGTTTCAAGTCTAATCTTTAGACGCCGGTTTATTTCTGAGTCCTCATAGCTGGTGATCTGAAAGGAATTCACCCGCTCACTTAACTCTGGATCGGCGGCGATGATCTCATCTATGTCCGACGGGTAGACCTTTGCGCCGTAGAAGGGCACAGTTAGATCACTTCGTCCATAAACAAACAGGATTGGAAAGTGACTTTGCTGCTTTGCGAGCTCAGAAATCTGCACCCCGATGGCAGAAAGCTCTTGGGCCAGCTGACGGTAGGTCAGAATGCCTCCCAGATCGTGCAAGTTGTAGCGCAGCTTTGGCGCAGCACTGGTCTGGCGCCCGATGGTGAACACAAGCTCGCCCGCCGGGCTTGTCTCAATAACATAGTCCAGGGCGTTGTATTGAAAGATCATTGGCGGCGTTTCGCGACCAAAAACGGTCTGTGAGATCGCTGGATCCTCAAAACATAAACTCCGCAAACCGATTGTTAACTCGGTCTCAACACCGATATTGATCTCTAAATCCGAGGCGCCATAAGAGGAGATCACACTCCGAAAGTATTGCAACAAGTGACTGCGCAAGGCCTCGGAAATACCCTCACCACCGACGATCAAGTCCAGTTGATACTGCTTTAAATCGATTCGCGTAGTATCAACGAAAGTCTTAATAAAGGGTGGGTATCCGAATATCAGGTAACGGTAAGCGGGGCCAAAGAGTTCCAGAGTATTTTCGAGCTTCTTTTGCTCGGGCCCAATCGATTTTATGAACGCCGGTAACTCTTTGGTGGCTGCAGTGAATGTCCGATCTTGAAAATCAGCCAGATGTCACGGATACCTGTTTGCTCCAGGCACTTCTGCGCTGCCACCGCATTGGTAACCAGATTTCCGTAAGGGTGAATGTAGAGATCCTGACGGGCCACTTCGAGCCAGAAGCGCATAAGAAAGCGTCCAGTTTCGAAAGCAGCTTCCGGAGCCCAGAACGGGCCGGCAATCAGGCCAATCGTCGGCACGAGGCCTATTTGTTTACGATAAAGCTTTCGCAAGAAGGGGCGGGTCAGGGGGAACTTTAGGAGACCTGGGAATCGGGCAGCAAACCAGAAGGAGAGTGGCGAAGCATTCATACAGCGAGAATCGAGGCCATCACGCGTTTGACGCGCTGACCGCGCGGTGAATCTGAACCACTCGACAATCTCATCGTGATACGCGGGTGAGTTCAGATCCTCAAAAAGCGCTTCGGTGTTCCACTCAAGAAGTTTTTCGATAGTAGCCCGGTCAGTGATCTGCTCGTATCTCTGATTCCAGTTTTTAGTCAGCTCCTTTAGAGCTTCGGTTGACGGTGCGCTTACCGGGTCCGGCAGAAGCGAGACACGCGAGGTACGACGCTCGAGAAACAGCGAATCTGGATAAACTGGCGGCTCCTGGCTGCCAGGCAGCAGCTTCAAGCGAGCAAATTTCAACAATGGTTCATTGGTCCGCTCAAGAGCTTCAGCTGTGAAGTGGGAGGGTTCCTGGTACAAGTCGAAATGTAAGCTATGGGCTCGGTTGGCGGCCACGAGACTGATAGCTTCGAGGAAAAGCCCCATCGTCAGAATAATGAAACTTCCAGTGACATCCTCCTTGGGTAGGGTGCGCCGTTTCTCGATTAACAGGTCCGCTTCTTTGGCAGAATGAATGCGCACGCGCCAGGGCTGAACATTGTGAGGAGAGGGCGCATGAATGGCGGTTTCGAGGAGAGTCTTCCACATTTGCCGCGGCGATTAGCTCTTGCTCTTTGATGGAGGCACCCAACCCTCAGGCGCTTCGGGCCAAATCTCGTCGGGGCTCACTGGTTCAGGCTGGTCGGGTCCGAATCGTTGTGCATTGATATTTGCCACGATGAAGTTTTCCGGGGGGATTGGCGAGCCTGCCAGCCGACGCAACATGGCCAGTTGACCAGCATGAGTCATAGCATCTGAGAAAGGTCCCTGTAATAGTTGCTCTAGAGTCATCTGTTCCAGCAGGGGGGATCTGGCTTCCAAATGCGTCGCCAGACTGTTAATCATCTCGTGAAAGCGAACAATTTCTTCCTCTAAGGTTTGGAAGGGCTCGGGCCAGTAACGGCCGCCTATGAAGACGGTGCGTGCATATCCGAGCACACTGGTCATGTGGCGTACCAGTTCGATCGGGGTGCGAACACCTTCAGCAGCGCGAAAGAAACCAAACTCCTTGGGGGCACCCCGTAGAGCCTTCTGCGTGCGATAGGCAAGAGCGGCCAGAAAGTGTTGCAGCAATGCTCGTTTCTCGTCCATTGTCGTTGAAGAACTAAGGCAAAGTTCTCTGAGGCGCACCTTCGGCATGGGCCTTCAGAAATCCGGCAACTATCTCATTCACTGCATCCGTTCGGCTGAGCTTCCCATCCAGAAAGGCTGTCCAGATTGCTAAGACGTCCGATCTCGACATTCGCTGTAGCCTTATATAGAGCTCCTGGCCATAGTGTTGGTGTGAAATATCCAGAAAGCGTCTAACTGTTTCACCGGCTTGTATAAACACAAGCCAGTGGGGTCCGTGCCTGACTGCCTGGTCCTGATCAGTTAACCCTGCCTTCAGCAGGCGGTTGTGAACCTCAACTAATACATTATTCTTGCCTTTACTTTCCACATCCAAAGCATGGATGGCTTCGTGCAGGAGGGTCTCGAGCAGCGTGGAACCTTTATGGTCTTCAACGCTGATGACAATTATGCGTTCATCTGAGTGCCAGAGGGTGAAGCCTCCGGGCCAGGGAGCTGCAGGAACAAGAAAAACCGGCACTTGTGACTGAACATCTTCTATCCCAAGGTTTGCGGTAAAGTACGCAAATACCTCTTTCTCCTTCGGCGCAAATTTCTGGGTGATGTATTTTTCGGCCTCTTGAATGATGGCCCGGTGCTCTGGCCAGATATTCTTAAGGTAAAACCCCTCCACCTGCATTAAGGCATCAGCGTACCTCCGGGCTCCATCGCGCAGGGGAATTTTCGTTCCCCGGCGCGACGTAATAGATTCGGGCAATTCTCCGGCGACTTTGAACGCGGCGGAGGTAGAATCAAGTTTTGAAAAAGCTATTTCGATTGCCGACCAGGCAGGGCTGTTCCAACCGCCAAACTCTTTGCTTACTTGACGAGCCAGGTTGACGGTTTGCGCAAAGCTATCTAAGTCTTTGGGCAACTCATCAGTTGATGTTGAGTATTTACGAATCAGGTTGCTTAGAGCCGTTAAGTGGTTTACACGCACATCCAACCGCCTTGAGGGTTTCGCAATCGGGTTGGACTCCACTGTTAAATGCTGCGAGAAGACCGGGGCACAAAAGAGTAGGGTTACTAGAATTAGACGCAGGGATGTCAACGGCGTTTTGTTCCCTAGCCATTTTGTGTTGTCTTTCATCACTGGTTGTTCATTTGGTAGATCGAATTGTCCCACTTATCGCTAAGCGCGAGAAGCTCAATCTCATATCTAAGCGCTACGTTTGGGGGCAAATTGGGATTCTGCTTGCGCTCGTAATAGGTTAGGTTTGGGCTAACCCTGACGCTTCTAACTTCACCGACTGCCATGCCGGGCAGCGCATAGGCGATTGCCGGAAACGTTAGTCGTTCGCCAACCCTTAATTGAGCTGGATAACTTTTGTCTCGTGAAGTCGCACACTTTTCGCCCCGTGGTAGATAGCAATCATAATGGATGAGCGCAACCTCTCCGGGTTCGGCCACTTTTCCGGTTCCGGCCCTGACCTGAGTCACCTTCAAACCTTTCGGAATTTTCAAAACTATTCACCTGACTCGGCACCGAGATAAACCCAGGCTTGCACTCCAGAGTTCAGTTCTACTGAGATGCGTCTGTACAGGGCAGCTTCCTCGTAAACATCGGCTTGCTCTAGTTCTCTTCTGGTCACTTGGAATCTGGTGCCGTCAATCTTATCTGAGTCCTGCCCCGTGAATTGAATGTTTAGGTAGTATTCCTGGCCGCTCTGGGCGACTACAGTTTCATCCTTAATTTTAAGCTTGGTCTGACGATAGCCCGGCAGGCTGTCAGGCGTACCTTCTAATCTTCGCCCAAACGTGGCGAGCTGGACAGCCTCGATCTGTAAAGTTCCATATGAAAACAAGCTTTGAAAGTCTTCCAGGGTTTCCATTTGTTCCTTTTTGCTATTCGTTTCTCGTGTTTCGTGGATCGGTAAGTTTGAGTGAATGAAGAAGGATCCACGAAATAACACAAACCAAGAGATGTTAGATTGCCATTTTCACATGATCATCAGACACCAAATTGGCGCAGATGATGGTTGAAATGTTTGTGGCAGAAGACGCCCCAGTCCTTACCCGTCATTGGTCCAAGGCGAGCATGTTCAGGCCAGGTACCGGCCGGACCACGAGCGATGAATTGTTGCAGGAGCAGTTCGAGATCGGCGAGGTCAGCCTTCCATTCGCCCGGTTTAGTAACGAAGGCTTCAGGCGGACCCTTCACTCGTCCACGGGGCCAGGGAAGCCAATAGATCACCAGCTTGCGAGCAATTGTCGTTCGAAACAGCCCTGGTTGCGGAGCGCATTCAGCTAAGCCCAGGCAATGGCGCATTTGATCCCTTAAATGAGCAACCATTTGTGGAGCTGTCATGCGACCCCACAGACGTTGCGCGTCCGGGCGCAGCCGTCTCAAGCGAGAGACCATCTCGCGGTGGCAGGAACTGTCGAACATTGTATGCACCATTTGGCCCCCAATGAGGCGTTTGAAACAGAGGAGATTTCATTTGACTGTGGCCCAGCACTCAATTTCCACTCGCGCACCCAGTGCCAGACCATTTGCTCCCAGGGCACTACGCGCCGGCAGTCGATCCCTGGCAAAATAGGTGACATAGATTTCATTGACCTCACCCCACTCATTGATGTCCGCGAGCATTACCGTACACTTAACTACTTCATTGAGCGATGACCCGTTTCTTTCAAGAATGGCCCGAATGTTCTCCATCGTCTGCCGTGTCTCAGCCTTGATGCCGCCGGGTACAACCGCAAGATTGCTGTCGGTCCCAATCTGGCCGGAAAGGTAAAGCATATGACCAACGCGGACGGCATCTGAAAACGGCAGCGGCCGGGGCCTGGCGCCCGTCAGATATTCGGTCCTTGGCACCGCAGTTTTCGTTCCTCCCCGGACAGCGGGCTTCTTCTGCCGCTGTTGTTGCGCTTCAGCGCTCATGAAAGCAAACAATGCAAGGCAGAGGATGATAGCTAGTTCAGTAATCGTTTTCATTTTTTCTCCAGAGATTCAAAAGCAAAGCTTTCAGACACCTTCCGGTGAGGCTTTCATCAGGTAATGCGTTTCGCTTTCGCCAACAATTGAGAATCCCAATCGAAGATACAATCTCTGAGCAGGGTTGACCTTTAGCACTTGCAAGAGTACAGGCTTGTTAAAACGTCGGGCGTGTGCGAGCAGCGCTCGAATCAAAGATGTTCCAAGCCCTGAACCTTGAAATTCTGGCAAGACTTCAATGTTGCTGAGAAACACCTCGGATTCGGTTTCGCTGACCCGAATCACACCCGCATCCCGGCCTTCTAACGAGATGATTTGATTGGCGGAGGGATTAAATTGTTGTCGATAATGCTCTTCCTGCCAGGCCTCGTTCCAACCCCAGACTTGCGCTACATAATCCTGGAAAACTGCCCGATGGAGGCCGTACAGGAAATCAAAATCTTCCGGTTTTGCAGCACGCAGAGTCAGGTGACCTGGGTAACCAACAGCATCCAGACCGAGGGCGTTCATAAACTTTCTTTTGTTGGTATCCACTTTGTCATCAGATATTGTTCACGGTCCTTGAAACCATATTTGCGATAGGCAGCCTGGGCATTGGTATTGCTACGGCTAACCTCCAGATGCAGGGCCTGTACTTGAAGTGAACGACAAGTCTCGTGGATCAGCTCCAATGCTTGCTCTCCAAAACCTTGTCTTTGATGCTCGGCGCGAATGTAGAACTCGTCAATGAAGGCATCGCGCCCGTGAAACTCGAGGCTAAAACCTAAAGTAAAGACGATATAACCGATCAGGCTGCCCTTCAATTCTATCAACCAGACTCTTCCGAGTGATTCATCGCCCAGGATCTGTTGCAGGGCGTTGCGCGCTCGGCCTGCTTCAAAAGGGTGACGATCAATTCCGTAAAACTCCGCCATCATCTCGACAAGGGAATCTGTGTCAGAGAGATTGGCGAGTTTGAACGTGACCTTCGATGGGCTACCCTGCACGTTTTTCACAAGGGTTCAGGCTCCAAGGGCTTCGTGTAATTTAGTGCGTTCGTGGATCGTTCTTTGCCGCGGGCTTTGCCACCCTGCCTGTGGGGAGCCTGTAAAGTGTCTCAAAACTCGGGAAATCCCACAGGCGGCAGTGCGTGGATTTTTCAGATTCTTTCTACAGCAGCTCTGCCAACCAGTTCGGGAATCCCACGGACGGCAGTCAGTGGATTGTTCAGATCCTCTCTACAGCAGCGTTGCCAACCAGTTCGGAATCCCACGGACGGCAGTCCGTGGATTTTTCAGATACTTTCTACTGCATACGTTGCCAACCAGTTCGGAATCCCACGGACGGCAGTCCGTGGATTTTTCAGATCCTTTCTGACAGCAAACGCCAATTACCCTATTTAATGCCACGGGTAGAAAGGATCTGAATCATCCACCCACTACCGTGGGTGGGATTCCGGACGCAACCGGTATACCTTGTAGAAAGAATCTGAACCAACCACCCACTGCCGTGGGTGGGATTCAGTGTTCAGAGAACTTCAGCTTCAATTAGCAAAAGCTTCCCACACTAGACGGTTCGAAAATGTTTCTTTGCCAGGGTTGCCAGCGCGACGCTGGACTACAATTAGCCAACGCTTTCCGCTCCGATTTAACCGGCAGCCTTTATTCATCCTTGAGCAGCCGCCGTAGCTCCTCCCTCAATTCCGCTGTCTTCTCGTGCCCATGTACGGACACAGCGTGTTGCACAGCGATATCCAGCACTTCGTCCTCAGTCCCAGATATTTTGAGCGAACAATTCTTTTCACTGGGATACTCGCGGCAGTCAATAAACTTACGTTGCTTTTGGGAAGGTGTTGCTGACATGTCGATACTCCTTTCGAATTCTCATTGATCTTACCTCTTCATTAAGTGGTGCCAAAAACCACCTATTGAATGAGCAGTGGGCACAGCAGCCTGCATGGCAAATCCTGCGACTGTAAAAAATACCGCGACCAAAATCGCCGGCAACAAGGTGCGACGTATCGCGGCCCGCAACCAATATCTCTGTTCAATCTTTTGTACTCGCTTATACAGGCCAGCCAGCAAGGCCCAATCGACCAGAATCTCAGCAAGTAGAGCGGGTGCGATGTAAACAATATACAGCGAGGCTATAAGTCCTCCGACTAGCGCAACCAGGGCCAGGACGATTAGCCACCCTTCATCCAGGTCAAGGTCAAATGAGAGGCCATCTATGAAGGAGCTGCGAGTGGAAGTTGTTGATGCCTTACTCGGCCCCCAACTCCCGCCCGCACCACCCCCACCAAAATCCCCTCTATCTCCTCCAAGCCCGGCACTTCCGCCGGGAGTTGGGGCACCGGACGGAGTGAGGTCGGGGATCTCTGGATCGAATTCCAGGCGACGGGTTTGCAAGACGAGCCAGAGTCGCAAGAGCAGCAAAAAAACACAATAGGCGACTACGATCGCAATCGGGTATCGCAGCCCCATCCGCGAGACGCCCAGGTGCAGCAGAGAAAATGACGTAAGAAACCCGGCCAGCCCCGTCAATAATAGAATCAAAGAAACTTGCAGCCGTGGCAATCCCTTTCGGAGAAGCCGCTGTTTGATAAAATCGATTCTCTTGTCTCTGGCTGGAACGGTCACACTTTACAAGTTCATAGATAATTTTTGCGCAAATACCAGAGGAATCCCTGACCAAACACCAGGCCTGCAACTATGAACGCCATCGCAAATATTAGTATTTCACCTAAACCAGAGAAGAACCTTCCAATGGACAAAGCAAACAATAGAAACAAGAATATCGGCAGGTTCAGTATGAAAGCTACTATTAGAGGCGAGTGCTTGGTAGTCCTTTGACTACGCTTCAGCCAGAGCATGCCTGGGAGATAAAACAGCCCACACATCAACGCCGCCGCGACGAACATGACAGGGATGAATCCCAATAAGTCTGCAGCGCTAACAGTCTCGGTCAGGAAGAGCGCGCCCACGCCAACGGTAGTTCCCACGATGCACGCCACCAGACCGACCAGAATTAGCCTCATAATCTGTTTGGAGTGCGCTGCCTTGTCAGCGCTTTAGTACCGTAGAGCATCCACGCCCTTCCCGCTGAAACGCCAAGCTTTGTGCCAGGTCAGCCGGTCGTTTCGATCAGGATTTGCCGAAGGGCTGCCTCTCTGGCAACTTTGCCGTCGAGGTAGGCTTGCCAATGTGTTTCAAGTGGCTTTTGGAAACCCCGAAAGCCTCGCTCATACATGCCGGCGATAAACGGCCGGTAATTTGGTACACCTCGTTTTTGTAACGCCTGTCGAGTTAGTTCGCCCGAAGTATAGAACAGGATCGCATGCCATAGGTTATGTCTGGGTTTTACTCCAAGTTCGCCCGCAATGCGGTTCAAATCGCCACCGATAGCCCCTGAAGCGGGGCCCACGATCGCGTGGGAAGGTTCATGCATTAAGAACTCGAGCGCGGCGAAGCCCTGATAATCCGGCGAAACGCTGGAGATTACGGAGTGAGCATATTCCCCTTCACCTACAGTGTAAGCAGAGAACTCCCATCCGAATGTAGAAACATCCACAACAATGCGCTTCGGGAATGGCGTGGCATACACCTTGGCATGGGCCTCAGCCAACTCTTCGCCCGCTGATGTTAGCAAGGGCTCGGCCATGGCGATCCAGAATTGATTGGCACGGTCGTCCTGCTCCCACTGGGCCCTTTTGTAGAGCGGCATTGTGGTCTGGAGCGCTTTTGCCGCCGTCACCGGAATATTATCGGGCAACCTGGACACATCAGCTTTGGAGAGTGCGGCATTCAATTGGATTAGCTCATCGTCAAATATTGGACTGCGTTTGCCGAGAAATACGCGGTAAGACTCGACCGCTAACTTCCAATTAGCGAGGTCATCACCTGAAAGAGCCGCCGGCGGCCCAGTGTTGAATCGAGCTTCGTGAAGAAGTCGTTGATGCAGGTTGACCCAGGCGTTGCTTTGGAGGAGGTAGCGCCCGACTTTTTTGGCAAAAGGCGCACGAGCCTGGTGGTTGCCTGCAGGTTGAAATAATTGCGTTGCAGCTGCCGTGAAAGCGAACAAACAGGTCAGTACCAGTGAACGCAGAACGCTAGACTGAAAGTTCTTGTGCACGGTCGACCTCCGCTTCGCATCTACGGAGTTTGCGGTTGAACAACAGGTCTCGTGATGGAGATTTGGTGCTATAGATCTACCTTCCAGCACTAGATCCGTCAAGATAAGTGCTGCTGGGTTCCCACTTGATACGCTTCGCGAAGCCAATTTTCGACCTCTTCATCCAACTCACTTAAAGCCTCGACCCGGAAATGATGCACATGACATCTGGGTGTTATGGTTTCAATTCGCCTGAAGCGAGGCCCGCCGATACGCCTTGTCAGTACGACGTGCGCGTCCATTCCGTTTTTGGTTAGCTTGTTAACTGCGGCAAAGATCATTCTTGCCTGAAAACCGATGCGTGTTTTAGTGGGAGCAATCCGCACCGGCCCACAAGCCAATACCAAGGCACTGAAGCGCTCGTAAAGTGAGACTGCATGCGGGCTCTTACCATCAAGAAACTGCTTAACTGAATAACGGCCACAAGAGTGGGCCATGTTCTTGTTGACAAACTGCCGGTTGCATTTGGGACAAGTCCAAAGCGGGCGCGTGGTAGCTCGGTGCATAGTATCTGTAGGGGCGGCCCTCCGTGGCCGCCCCTCGTCACAACTCACTTCCATTATGAATTTCAAGCCGAATCGATACTCCCCCTTTTATCGACGCTATTTCTCAGTACGCAGTGGGCCACCAGAACTGTCTTAGGGAAACCAACTGGTACGTCATTCACCAGCTTCGGAGCTTTGTTCGTGAATTTTCGTGTCTTTTCGTGGATCGTATGAGTTGCAAAAAAGAACGGTCCACGAAATAACACGAAACCACACTAAAACGCGCAACCGGGTGGTTTCTTGGAAGCGCGCCCCTAGAATACAGCCACGCGTGATACATCTCACTAGACCTGGGGCGATGACCTACGCACCACCCGACCGTTACTAAACTCAAGTTTCGCATCACTGCTTGCCAGGTCCTGTAAGAAACGCGACTTCTCAGCGGGCGAGATTAGCTCGGAGCGTGATTCACCATCCCGCAGGTATTTAACCTCGAGCCGATCCAGCGACCAGGCAGGCGCACTCGCCGGATTCTTCGTAGGGGATACCTCTGTAATTGCATTTAGAGGGATTTGCCGGCGAATGAGCATCCCACACCGGATTTTCAGTACAGAGGATGTGATCTCGTAATAGAGAGGATAGGTCAGCCACAGCACCACCGCCGCCGTAGATATGCCAATGAAGAGCGAGCTCCAACCCAACTCAGAGTGGCCACCGGGTACCAGCAGGTTATAGGCGCCAATCAGGATCGGAATTGCGATTGCCCCTGATACCAGCCCCACCAGCCACAAATCTTTTTTTGAGTAATAGACCATACTCTGTAGGGGCGGCCCTCCGTGGCCGCCCCTCGTCACAACTCATTCGGCTCAGACAACCTCACGCCCCGGATGCGTACGCGCCATTGTTCACAACGATTGTGAATCCTAACGAGGGGCGGCCACGGAGGGCCGCCCCTACAGAAGCCCTAACGCCCAGCGGGGGCTTCGCCGGAGGGCGCGCGTATGGGCACGCCGCGCGGGATGGGCCGGCCGAAGTCCGGAGTGCCATCAACCCTCCAATTAAATATCTGCGCGCGGGTGCTCCTCCCGCGGTACGTATACTCGTCGGTTTCTTTGCCGTGATAAATGATCCAATCCTCAGTGCCGTCCGGTGACTTAAAGAAACCGTTATGCCCAGGACCGTAGACATTCCCATCCACGCCCGAATAACGACTAAAGACGGGTGTGGGGGATTTCTTCCAGGAGCGGGAATCGGTCAGGTCACCGCCTGTGTAGCTCAACATCCCCAAAGCATAATCTGGAGTTCCCGTATCACTGGCTGAATAAATAAGAAACAGACGCCGTCCGCGTCGCAGCAGCACGGGTCCTTCGTTAATTGGGTAGCGCATCCGCTCCCAGTCGTAGTCCGGTTGGGCAATCAGCGAACTTTCCCCGGCTACTGTCCAGGGGTTGCTCAAGGGCGCAATGCGAATACCGTTACCATTGCCAGGTACATGCGCCACCCACAAAAGGTAAAGCTTGCCCCCAGGCGCCTGAAAAACCGTCGGGTCAATCGCCCAACCATCGTGGAGTGGGTCAAAGACACGGGCCTTGAACGCGTATGGACCAAGCGGATCGCGCCCCCGGCTCTCCAGGAGGTAAAGCCTGTGGTTCTCGTCCACGCCGTCAGAAGCCGTGTAATAGATGTACCAGCGATTATTAAAGAGGTGAAGTTCAGGAGCCCAGATCTGCCTGGACCGCATCTTAGAGTTAGGTGTGTGCACCTTAACTTTTGAGCCGGAGTCCAAGCCCGCAAGGGTGCGCGACTTCCAGATCCAGATACCACCATTTGGATCCAGCGTCGCTGTGAAGTAGTAGTTTCCACCGTAATAAACCATCCAC
>Ga0187893_10003890_pt1 | contig 29331 bp, 22 predicted proteins | sample MA1701074metaG_FD_139574 | JGI IMG/M metagenome (GOLD analysis project Ga0187893, IMG submission 139574) | White microbial mat communities from a basaltic lava cave in the Kipuka Kanohina Cave System on the Island of Hawaii, USA - MA170107-4 metaG ...
CGGAAGCATCCAGGGCGCTTCGGACGCTTTCGTCGTCTCCGCGCTATCCGGCCGGCGATCCACGCGGCCTACGCGGCCAGCCGGCAGACCTATGGCAGTCCGCGGGTTCATGCGGCGCTGGCGGCGTTGGGCGTGCCTTGCTGCGTGAACACGGTGGCGAAAATCATGCGGGAAGACGGGGTCTGCGCGAGGCGGCGTCGTCGGCGCAAGTCCAAGGTGACGACGGACTCGTCGCACGGTCTGCCGGTGGCCCAGAACCTGCTGGCCCGCGACTTCCAGCGCAGCGCCCCGAACCAGGTGTGGGTCAGCGACATCACCTTCATCCCCACAGAGGAGGGTTGGTTGTATCTGGCCACGACGTTGGATCTGTACTCGCGACGGATCGTGGGCTGGTCGATGCGGGAGCGAATGACCAGCGATCTGGTGATTGACGCGCTTCGGATGGCGATCGTGCAGAGGAATCCGCAGTCGGGTCTGGTGCATCATTCAGATCGCGGGAGCCAGTACGCCAGCGGCGCGTTTCAAGAGGTGCTCAGGGCACACGGCATGGTGTGCAGCATGAGCCGCGTAGGCGAAGTCTATGACAATGCGGTGATGGAGAGCTTCTATGCAACACTCAAGCGTGAACTGGTCAGCAGGGCTCGGTACGCCACGCGGGACGAGGCCCGTCAGCGCAGGGGCGCGTAGCGGCGAACTAGCAGCTCGGCTGTGGCGATACCGTCGGCAGCGGCAGACATGATGCCGCCGGCGTAGCCCGCCCCCTCGCCGATAGGGTAAAGTCCGGTTGTCGAAACCGACATGCGAGTGACAGGGTCGCGGAGGATGCGGACCGGGGCCGAGGCGCGCGTCTCGGGGCCGGTCACCAGGGCATCGCCGCCGGCGAATCCCTTCATGCGGACATGAAGATCGACCAGCGCGCGCTGGAGCGCCGCCGTCACGAACGGCGGGAGTATCTCGCGGATGTCCGTCCACTTTCCACCGAGCGGATAGCTGGTATCGAGCCGGCCGTCGGAACCGCGACCGGCCAGAAAATCGGATGCCCGTTGCGCGGGGACCTGATAAGTCTCGCCGGTCAGCTCGAAGGCTGTGCGTTCCCATTTGCGAAGGAAGTCGAGCCCGACAAGCGGATCATGGCCGATCTCTTCGGGACCGACGGTGAGGACCAACCCGCTGTTGGCGAATGGTCCTGATCGACTGACGTTGGAAGCGCCGTTGGTGGCGATGAGCCCGGGCGATTCGTTGGTCGGCAGGATCATCCCGCCGGGGCACATGCAAAAGCTGTAGACATCGCCGTGTGATGAGGCGGCGCCCCTGGCGACCAGGTGATACTCGGCCGACGGCAGGCGCCGATGGCCGCAGGCCGGGCCGAACTGCCAGTGGTCCACGAGCGATTGCGGATGCTCGACGCGTACTCCGATCTGGAATGGCTTGGCCACGACGGTGACGCCGGCGGCGATCATGGCGCGGAGAGTGTCGTGGGCCGAGTGGCCGACGCCCAGGAGCAGCGTGTCCGTCGCCAGAATCTCGGAGCCGAGGCGGATGGCGCGAACTCGTCCATCCTCGATGACGACATCGTCCAGGCGCGCTGCGAAGCGGACTTCGCCGCCGAGCGACTCGATGGTCTTACGGATGCGGCGACATAGCGTCGGCATCCAATCGCTGCCTAGGTGCGGGCGACTGTCGACCAGGATGTCGCGCTTGCCGCCGTGGTCGACGAAAACCTGGAGAATGTCGCGCATCCGCGGGTCGTTCACTCGGGTATAGAGCTTGCCGTCGCTGTAAGCACCGGCCCCGCCTTCGCCGTACAGCAGATTGCTCTCGGGGTTGAATTCGTGGAGGCGGTAAAAGCGGTGGAGGATGTCCCGGTGGCGCACCCTCACCCCCTGCCCGCGTTCGAGGACTAGCGGGCGCAGTCCGTGCCGGGCCAGCCACAGCGCGGCGAACATGCCCGCTGGTCCAAATCCGACGATGACCGGCCGATGCTCGAGAGGCTCCCGGCCGTTTTCGAGGGGTGCCGGCGATCCGCGCCGCACTTCGCTGACATCGGCCCGGCGCAGGCGGTGCAGCACGCGCTGTTCCTCGCGCAGGCCGCCGGTGAGAGCAAGCTCCACACTGTAGACGTAGGCGATGCGATCCTTGAAGCGGGCATCGAGTGCCCGGCGTACGACGCAGCAAGAGAGCACTTCCGCAGGCGTCATGCGAAGTCTCTTGGCGGCCTTGAGGCGCAGTGTGTCCTCAGGCTCGTCCAGAGCAAGCGGAAGATTTCGCACCAGCAGGGTCATCGGCCCATTGTAGGGGCTGAAGCCTTGGGCGGGACTCGACCGTCAGCCTCGGCTGGCTGGCCGACTCACCTGGCCTACGCAACGATCCTTCATTCCAGGACCACAATCGGCCGTCCGCTCCGCTTCGATTTTGGCAGGGGCAGCGCCCGGCCGATGGCGAATCCACCTGGGCCGGCGATCAGGATGGGGGCGAGGAGCCCGATGAGGGCCAGGTTGTATTCGTAGCCGGCGGTCGCCAGGGTGCTCTCGGGACCGTGTCCCAGGAAGAAGCCGTTCTTGCCGTGCACCATCGAGATCGCCCCCATCATGATGACTATCAGCGAGGCGGCGGAAAAGCGGCACAGAAAGCCGACCGCCAGACCGAGGCCGCCGAAGAACTCGCCGATGGCCACGGGATAGCCGATCGGCCCCATGAACTTCACCAGTTCGGATAGGCCCACTCCGCCGAAGGCCCCGAAGAGCTTCTGCGCGCCGTGAGCCGCGAAGATGATCCCGACAACGACGCGCGCGACGAGCAGGGCGACGTCGACTGCCGGGCGATCACGTGAGGCCGATATCGGGTCGTTCATATTTGCACCTTTGACTTGCTGCGCATGGGCGTGGGCAGCTTACCCGTGGTCCTATGCCTTGGCCAAAGTCAATTGATGGGCACGATTCCGCGTACGAGGCCGTACCGACCCACAGGGTGTTGTTAGCGTTCGTGCGCCGCTTGGCCTGCGAGGAATCGGGCGAGCCGCTCCAGGCCCGACGCCCAGCCTCCGCCATGCTGATCGCGGGTTTGCCGGTCCGGGAAGAATTGGTGGGTCAGCTTCAATCGTGTGCCACCGTCTATCTGGGCGAATTCCATGGTGACACGCCCCTGCGGCGCGCCGGCCAACGGTCCATCCAGCCATTGGGTATGCCATGCGATGCGGGTCAGCCTTTGGATTTCGACGTATCGGGCCGTGCAATGAGTCACGACGCCAGTCTGCTCGTCGCGCATGGCGAGTCTCCAGCCGCCGCCCACGCGGGGGTCCACGGTCATCTCGAAGATCTTGTAGGCCTCGGCCGACCAGATCGTCGCCAGCACGTCAGCGTCGAGAAAGGCGCCAAAGACGCGGTCGGGCTCGGCGTCGAAGTCGCGAGTCAACTCCACCGTCGTATTCGGGTCAGGCCTTGCGGCCATGCGTGGTCTCCTTTTTCTTGAGATCGACCAGATAGTCATTCAGCCGATCGAAGCTGCCCTCCCAAAAGCGGCGATAACGATCTACCCAGGCGGCGACATCCTTAAGGCGGCGCGCCTCCAGACGGCAGGGCCGCCATTGAGCCCTTCGCCCGCGGGCGATCAGACCGGCGCGCTCCAGAACCTTGAGATGCTTGGAAACCCCGGGCAGGCTGATCTTGAAGGGCGAGGCCAGCTCGGTCACCGATTTTGCGCCGCGTGCGAGCCGGGCCAGGATGGCCCGCCGGGTGGGATCGGCGAGGGCGGCGAAGGTGGTGCTCAAGGAATCGGACGGCAAATGTATTCTACCTATCAGTTAATTAGCTAATTGGTAAAATACATCCTCGTCCGCCGCTTGTCAATATAGCGGTTCCCGATTGAGTGGCCGATGGGACGTGCGTTTCGGTACTGGTACAGTTTGATGGGGCACAGCCGCCCCGGCTGTGTTCTCCTCGCAAACTGTACCAGTACCTGCGTTTCCAACACCGGCGGGCAAGCCCGCCGGCTAAACGAGGCCCTCGGCCACATGGTCCACTGAGTCCGGAAGCGGCCTAGCCGGCCGCCTGGCGCCTGTCCGGCATTACTCGTCTCATGGTCGGTCGGTACGACCACTCTACCCAGTTTGCGGGATGTTTGGAGACACTCAGGCGGGCACGCCGAAGAGCCGACCCGGGTGGGCCGGCTCGACGGGCAGGCGGGGCCTGGTCAGCCGTCGCCGCTTCGCGGGGCGCGACTGCTCCACCAGGTCCAACAGGCGACGTTCGGCCAGCTCTCGGCGGGTGGTCACTTGCAGGGCGACGTTCAGCCCCACGAGGGTGAACATCAGCTCCAGATACTCCTCGTTGTGAAACATGCCGTGGATGCAGAAGGCCAACATGCCCAGGCAGAGCCCTCTGGACCATTGGTAGGCCCATCGCATTTCAGGCGGCAGCCGCCGGGCCCAGCGCATGAATCGGTACATGCTGACGAGCGAACCGAAGACCAAGAGGAGCCAGAGGGGATGGCCGAGCAAGCCGAGTTCAGCAAGGTTCTGGAGGTAGATGTTGTGAGCAGCCTTGCGTCCGCCCTGGTAGCGATCCTTGGCAATCTCAAAATTGGCGAAGCCCACGCCGATGAGCGGGCTGCGGACCAGGAGGTCGCGGGCCACCTGCCAGGTCCAGAACCGCGAGGCCGCCGACCTGTCGTAACGGTATGACAAAATGGAGGTGATTCGCTCGCGGACCTCGGTGCCGGTGGTCGCCAGAGTGACGACGACGACCAGGATGACGGCGAACATGGCCCGCAGCCTGTAGCGGCTGGTCCAGGCCATGCCCGCCAGGACGACGCCGAAGGCGACGAAGCCGGCGCGGGACCTGGAGCCGATGATCGCCAGGCACATCAAGATGGCGCAGACCATGAGCAAGGCCCGCCACTTGGCGTGTTTGACGGAGAGGGCGAAGTAAAACAGCATCGGCAGGGTCATGGCGCTGGTCAGGGCGAAGAGGTTGTTGTCATAGGTCTTGCCATAGACCTGGTGCGGCCCGAGGAGGATGACCTTCAGCCCGCCCTTGATCGCCCAAAACCCCACCGCCAGCGCGACCACGATATAGAGCACGCGCAGCCTGCGGAAGTCCGCGGCCATGCCGGTGAGCAGCACCGTGACGAAGACGATCTTGCACAAGCCGCGGAACGGGTAGGAGTTGCTCTCCAGGGGGAACTCCGAGAACAGCCGTGTGACGGCGATGTAGGCGATCAGCAAGACGCAGATCAGGAGCGGCCATGCCGGTTCGAAGAGACGGCTCTTCGTGACCCTTCGCAGCACCCCGATGACCCGGCCGGTCCTCTCGTCCTTCTTCGGGGAGACTTCCCACCTCCACACGCCGATGGTCAGCGCACCAATCACCAGGGGAACGCCGACCAGCATGGCGTCCTGGAAGTCGGGATGCCAGCAGAGCAGCTTCGGCTGAAGCAACGAGACGACGTAGTAGATGCACAGGCCGAAGAACGGTCTGGCCAGCACCATCGGCAGAATCGCAAAAAGCAGCGTTAGGTAGATTGCAAATCGCATGACATCCTCGGTGCATCAATTCGGCTCTCGGTGGCGCTCGACCGCGAATCCGACGACGGCGCCCGTCGTCGCGCCGCCTCGTCGACCAGGCCCCGGACGATCCGGTCCAGCCGCCTGGCCCCGGCGTCCCAGGTAAAATGTGCGCAGGCCCTTCGCCTTGCCGCCTGGCCCATGTGCTCGCGCAAGACAACGTCGTCGGCCAGCCGGTCGATCGCGGCGGCGAAGCTCACGGGATCGCGGCTCCGGACCAGCAGGCCGCTTTCGTCGTGGCCGATGATTTCACTGTTGGCGTTGAAGATGCGCCTGCCGTCGGCCGCCAGACCAACGCAGGCCGTCCCGCAGGCCATGGCCTCGACCAGCGCGCCGCCGAAGGACTCCCCTTGCGAAGGGAACGCATAAACATCGGCGGCCAAAAGATAGGGGCGCACGTCGGCCTGCTCTCCGACGACCCAGACGCGATCTTCCAGGCACAGGCCGCGGATTCGTTCGATGACTTGTTCTCGCTGGGGCCCGTCGCCGATGAGCAGCAGCCTGCCGGGGCGAGGCTTGCCCAATCGCCACGCGTCGAGCAGCAGCTCGATGTTCTTTTCCGGAGAGAATCGGCCGGTCCAGACGACGACGAACTCCATCTCCGCGATCCCCAGGCTTCGTCGCGCTGCCGCGCGCTGCGCCGGCTGAGGCGGGCGGAAGACGTCCGGATCGACGCCCCCGTGCACCGTGTGGCAACGGACAGGATCGAGAGAATAGGCGCCAATGACCAACTGGCGGGTCGCGAGACTGTCGAATACCACTGCGTCGGCAGCGCGGAACGCCGCGGCTTCGTTTCGATGCTTGAGGAACCTGTCGATGGAGTAAGCCGATCGGGCGTGCCACGGCGCGCCGGCCGCCCGCTCGGCGTCGGCCGAGTCGTGGAGAAGCGTCGTGCCGCCGCAAATGAAGAGCACGGGCTTGCGATCATGATGCGCGGCGTAGGAAATAATGGCTTCCGGTTGGCAAGAAACGAAGACATCATGATCCGCCCCGATCCGACGCACCAGGCGGCGCGCGCTGCGTCGTCGGGCATGTGCCTGCAAGCACCAATGGTGCGCGGCCACCGGCCCGACCCGCAAACGCTCCACGCGCAAGCCGGCGATCTGGCCAGCGGCGATGTCGGTCTTGTCCTCGCGGACGTAGAACGCGATGTCGTGCCCCTCGGCGCCTAGCCGCCGGGCAAGCTCCAGGGCCCGCGTGGAGAGGCCGCAGGCGTGGCGCCGCAAGGTGGGCATGTGCCAGGCGATTCTCATGCCGCCTCCTTGTCGACGACTTCTTCATCACCCAGGCGTATTAGCGACGAGCCGTCGACGCAGCGGTTGATGACGGTCGCATATTCCTTGGCGACGGCCAGGCGATCGAAGCGCTCGATAGCGCCACGCCGTCGGGTGTGCGCGAGGGTGCCCGCCTGCCAGGCGTCGAAGCAGGTTTCGATGGCCCCCGACCACTCCGACGTGCTGCCGTCGCGGAGGATGGTGCATCCGCCGGCGTCTGAGAGCATACGCGACGCAGCCGTGCCGGCGTGAACGAAGGCGATCACGTGACCGCCGAAGGCGAGGTACTCGAATGTCTTGGCGGGAATGCAGTAGCGGCCGCCGTGTTCTAGGGGCGTGGCGAGCAGCAGCGCGTCGGCCGAGGCCATCTCGGCGATCGCCGTTCGATGTGGCTGGTAGCCGAGGCGGCGAAAGAAGGCATCATCGTCAGCCTGCACATGATGCTGCTGCGATGCCGCCAGGCTGCCGACCATTCGCAGTTCCAATCGTGCCCCGATGTCGGGACGCCTCACCCGCAAAAGGCGAACGGCTTCCAGGATTGGGGCAATGCTCTGCTGTCGGTAGAACGAGCCAATGTAGGCCAGCACGAAGCGCTCGCCGACCGTCCGCGCAGCCGGCGCCGGCGCGTCCCCAGGGTCGAAGCCGTTGGTGATCGTGGCGAAGCGGCCGACCGGCACGTCGGGATACCACGCGGCCAGTCGATCAGCCAACTCGGGACAAGTCACCACGAGTCGGCGGGCATTGCGAACCGCGAGCCCCTCGATCCAACGCCGGAACAGCCGCTCGGGCCCCCGCGCATCCTGAGCCGCGAAGTTGTCCACGATCGGGTCTCGCAGGTCGGCGATCCAAGGCAGGCCCATTCTGCGGGCCAAGGACCATCCGACGAGATGGCATGACAGCGGCGGCGAACTCGTCACCACTGCCCCGATGCTGCGGCGGGGGATCAGTTCCCGGGCACGACGGATTGCCGCCGGAGCCCACAACAGCTCTTGTTCGGGCAGTCCCAGCCGCGCGATCCAGCCATGGAGCCGCCAGTAGAGGCGATCCTCGATCTCGCCCAGGCGTTTGCCGCCACTCGGGCCGGTGCGCAGGTGTCCGCACAGCGTCCTCGCGAGGGCGCCCGCTTCCCAACCGCAAACCGGGTGGACCGCGGCTCGCCCGACCAGTTCATCGACCAGGGAGACGTCGAGCAGCGGAAGGTGGGTGTGACCGGCGCAGAGAACGTGCGCTTGCCAGCCGGCGTCCGGGAGATACTTGGCCAGCTTCAGGGCGCGCTGGACCCCGCTGCCGCCCATCGGCGGAAAGTGGTACGACACCAGCAGGACATTCCGTTGCCTCATCGTTCCTCGATCGCTCCGTCGAGAGGATTGCCGTCGCCGGCGCGCTACAAGATTTGCTCGCGGACGATCCGCCGCAGTCGCCACGGCCACGATATCGCGCCGCCGCCGTCCAACACCCGGGACAGTCGCCTCTTCAGCCGCCACGTCGGCCTGAGCGACCACGCCACCCTGCGTCGGCCCCGGGGCAAGCCGATCTCGTCCAGCGCCCGTCGCGCGCAATCCACGATCCTCGACATTTCGGGCTGCCATCCACATTCGTCGTACCAGCAGGGGGTGCCGAGCGGGTTCCACACCGTCTCGTATCGCTGGCGGTTGGTGATGCCCAGCCCGGTCCACCTGGCTTCGCTACCGCTGCCCCACACGTAATGCGGACACCGGCACAAGCTGGCCAGATGCAGGCCGCCCGTAGACGCGCCGACAGCGAGTCGGGCCCGGGACAGTTGACGTATGGCCGCATCCAGGGGCTGGGCATAGACCTCTACCGCCAGGCCGGAGTCGGTCAATCGCCGCGCTAATTCGTCCCACCAGTGTCTTGGCTGATTGCGCTCCGCGGCCAGGTCGCGCTGCCGGGGCACCAGGACAATGTCCGTCGTCACATCGACATTCTGCCGCAGTTCGCAGAACGACTGATGAGCCCGGATCGTCGGCCAGAGTTCGGAACGGTAGCCCGGCGACATGTACTCCGCGCCGTCGGCGTTCAGTGAATAGCGCCGGCAGGTCGCGTCGACCTGGGATCGGACGGCATTGACAACCGCGGCGGCCAGAAGCCGTTCTCCGTCCGAACCCACGCGATGATCCTCGTTAGCGGCCCCCGGCAGTTCCAGATGGTCCATCGGACAGAAGACGACGCGTCCATCGGCGTCGTGGGGCACGTAGAGGCAGCGGCGGTCGGGAAGAGCGCAAACGACGATCCTGTCATAGTCGCCCTGCTCCGCCACCCGGCGCACCCGGCCCTGCCAATTCATGAGTTCCCATCCGAACTCGCCGACGTAAGGCCCGACGAGCAGCGTGTGCGGCGCGCGATTCATGCCCCACCTCCCCGCGCCGGCATGGATATGTCGGCCGGCCAATCCTCGATGAGCTGCTCGAAAAGAAGCTGTGAGCCGGTGGGCGCCGGCTTGCGGCTGAGTTCGAAGGGATCGGTGTCGTGGCCATTGACGCGCCGTCTGGAATCCAAGGCTGCCCGGTGGCCGGTCTCCACGGCGATCCGCCGGGATTCGGCGTTGTAGTGGCGTTTCAGGCCGAAGGGGTAGGCCAGCGCCACCGGCGGTCTGCCGGTCAGGGAGCTGAGCAAGTCCCGCGCGGTGACGATCTCGCGCCGCAGCTGATCGGGCGCCAGCGCCGCGAGGATGGCGTGGGTATGGGTATGGTTTCCGAACTCCACCAGTTCCGGTTCAGCCTGGGCGATCTCTTCCTCATCGAGATAGGGCCGCAGCTCGTCCGCCAGTTTCGATCCGCTCGACCCGACCCGGCGAAGCAGCGACTCCAGGAGATCGGGCAGGTCGGCCCGATAGTGCTCACGGGCGAACGATTCGGCGGATTCGCCCGGTTTGCGGATCGGGTAGCTTTCGCCGCGCGCGGCCTCGAAGAACTTTTCCTCGTGGCCCTGTGAGACGAGCCAAGTCAGCTTGTGCTGCCAGAGGAGGTCGCGGTTTCCGATCGTGGCCGTGACAGGGAAGATCGTGGCGGGAATCCTTCTCCTGGCCAGGATCGGCGCCGCCTGCCGAATCGAATCCGCGAAGCCGTCGTCCAGCGTGATCACCAGCGCCCGCCGCGGCAGGTCGCCTGTGGCCAGCGCATCGACCAATGCCCTCAGACTGATCGGCGAATAATGCTCCGCCAGGTAGTTCAGATGGCGCTCAAACTCCGCAGGAGAATGTCGAAGCATGGTCCCCGCGGTAAGCAGGCTGGGACGATTCGAGATGCTGTGATAGGCGATGACGTTTACGCACTGATCGTTGTAACGCTGCCGAATTCGCCGGACGAAGTGACCCGTCCAGGTGTCGAAGCCGGCCTTGGCGATCAAGTTGCTCATCGGCGCACCCGTGGTCTTTTACCGGCCGCTATCGCGGCGCCGAATAGCGTGGCGAGCTGGCCGGCTTGGTAAATACGAGTCATGGGCTTCAGTCCGTGAGCCGGTCGGTTTCGTTCCAGCCCGTCGGACAGCCAGGCCCGATAGAGGTCGCGCAGTGCCTCGACGAGCCCGTCCACGTCGTCCGGATCGCGCATCCAGACGTCGCCGAAGCCGCGCAGCTCGTCCGCCGCGGCGCCATCAAGAGGAATCGCCGCAAGGATCGGCCGCCCGCAGCCCAGGCACTCGTAGAGCTTGGCCGTCGTGTCGCCGTTGCTGCCGGGCAGGTTGGGTAACAGAATCACGTTGACGTCGGCCGTGGTCATCGCCTCCAGGGCCTTGGCGTGAGACAGGTGGCCGACGTATTGGATCGTCCCATGGTCTTCAGGCCGGTTGAACTCCTCCATGTGAGGGCCCGGGCGGCCTGCGAACTCGAACCGTGCATGCCGAACGCTTCCAGGCACCTCCCTGATGAATCGCCGGAACGCTTCGAGGACTTTCTGCGGCGAACGCGTCTTGTAAAGCGAGCCTGCGTGCAGCAGCCGGAAGCAGGTCCGCGGACGGCGACGGACGTGCGGCGGGAAGTCGGCCGGGTCGAAGCCGTTGGCGATGGTCACGAACTTCGATCTGTGCCGCCGCCCGTATCGATGCGAAAATCGCCGCGTCATTCGGCCGTTGACGCTGACGACGAATGACGCCTTGCGGACTACCGCCGACTCGCACCATTTCGTCAGCCTGTGGCCCCAGTCGGATTGCCACTGTTGCCAGTGAATGTATTCGACCCAGGGATCGCGGAAGTCCACCAGCCACGGCAGACGGATGAGCGATCGCACTGCCAGCCCAACCAGGTGATCGCTGAACGGCATGCCGCTGGAGAAAATGGCGTCGAAGCGATGCAGACGATGTAGTCGCAGCGCCGCCTTGACCGCCCCGCAAAAGCGCCAAATGCCGCGGTCGGGAAACGACAGCCGATCATGCAGGCGTTGCAGCCGCCATTTCAATCGGGCGCTCCACCACGCCTCGTCGAGCCCCAAGGGCCCCGTCGCGCGTGACAGCCATGCGCCGGTGACTCGACTAACGATATTCGGCCAATTGTCCAGTACGCCGCTCAGCCGATGCACGTGGATTTCCGGCGGCAGGTCGATCAGGCTCTCGTGGTCCGTGGCCCGACGCCCGTCGGACATCGATCCGCCGCCCCGGCGCATTGCCCCGGTGATGACCACGGCGTCCCACCCAAATCGGCCCAGGTATTTGACGAATTTGCGGACGCGGGTCGCTCCGACCGAGGCCACGGGAGGAAACCGGCTGGCGATCACGAGCACCTTGCGGCGGCGGCCCCGTTCGCGCGCTGCGCCGTCTCTATCCTGGGCGGGTTCGGCGGAAAAGCTGCGTCGTAACGACAGGGTGGTCGAGCCGTCCGGCCTCTCGGCGAAGATCGGCCCACGCGCCAGCTTCTCAACTTGTTGGTCCGTCCTATGCACCGGCTACTCCGTGGACTCGACGCCTCGACGAACCGCCGCATCAGCCGATGAAAGGGCCTGCCCCCGATGTGAAACCATCGGCTCTCGGTGGTCGTAGCGATGCCGGCACCGCTTTCGGGCGTCCTGAAACTCGAATCGCATAGGTTGTATCGAGTCGGCTGGAGGCAAACTCAAATCATATCGGAGGTTGTCCGAGAGGAGATTATCGGACGAAGGATTGGCCCAGATTTCGTCTGGGCGCTCGTACGAACAAGCATCGTGTACGCCTTAGGACTGGCCTTTCCGAGAAGCAACCGTTCGTAGAGGGCGAGAGCCTGCGTCCAGCCGTGGCCCGCGGCGACGTAGCGATAGCCGGCCTCGCCAAGTTCGTCACAGCGACGATCCTCTCGGCACAGGCCGACGACCTGACCGACGAACTCCGCAGCCGACTCCGCGACCAGGACGTGGTAGCCGGAATCGACCCCAAGCGAATCCGCGACTCCTTGCGTGGCGACTACTGGCCGTCGCATGGCCATCGCCTCCAAGACCTTGTTCTGAAGTCCGCGGGCAACAAACAAGGGGGCGATGGCCAGTCGCGAGGCCGCAAGGAATTTCCGTGGATCGTCCACTTCGCCCGTGATAATGACGCCCGGCACGCGCGCCAACCGCCGCACCGCGCCGGCGGGATTCCTTCCGACGATAAGCAGTTTCGCGTTCGGCACGCTGCCCCGGATGGATGGCCACGCCCGGCGCACGAACCATTCGATGCCCTCGATGTTGGGCCGGTAGTCCATGGCCCCGACGAAGCAGATGATCGGCCCGCGACGGGAGGGAGCCGGCGGCGACGACGCGGGCAGATCGACGCCGTTTGGAACGACGTGAATCACTCCGCCGCGGCCGGCCGCATCCAGCAGTGCGCGTTCGCGCTCGGTGATGACCAGCGTCGCGTCGAACTTGTCGACCAGCGCGCGTTCCAGCGCCCGAAGCCGTCGTCCCTCGGCGCGATAGAGAAGAGACGTCGGAATGGAGGTCCGCCGCGCGAAGTCCAGCCACTTTTCGCTATCCACGTCGCAGAGGTCCAGCACCCTTCTTTTGGCCCTGACCGCCAAGGCGTATGGGGCCATGCAGGCGGAAAAGGCGGTCACCACGTCGAAGTCGATGGCCTCCGACCAGGCGGCGAGTTGCCGGCGCATCCGCGCGTCGTCATAGGCGGCGCAGGTCAGGGTCGCCCCGCGCGGCCAACGAGAAAACGCCCGGACGACGCCTTCAAGCCGGCTCCAGGGCAGGGCCGCGACCTCGACACACCAGCGTTTCAAGGCGATGGCGTGAATCCGATCGTGCGGGTTGTCGACGAAGCAGGCGCAGTGCACATTGTGGGAGCGGGAGAGCCAGTCCAAATGATGGAAGGTGCGGATCTTGTCCCCCTTATTTGGGGGGAAGGGGACCCGATGGGTCAAGAACAGAATGTTCTTGCGAGCTTCCACGCGATTCCGCTCCGCCGCGTCACCCTGGGATCGACTTGGCCAGCCAGGCGCCGAGGGGCCGGGTGATCGGTAGCGGCAGCGCCTTCCACACGCGTCGCGCCGCCGCCCAGCGCGGCGAACTCGGGGCCAGGTCCGGGGCCGCGCGCCCGGGCGTCACGTAGGTCTGGTAGCCCAAGGCCTGCGGCGCGAACCCGCACAGCCTCTTGAACTCGAACGAGCCCGAGTTGTCGTAACGCGATCGGCCGAAATCATAGACCTCATAGCCGTGCTGAACGCCCCAGCGCATGGACTCGGCGTAGAGGTAGTGCGATAGCCCGTAGATTGCAGATCGCTCATCGAGCCCTGCAAAGTAGGGCATGACGGTTTCTCGATGCCGGAAGGTGAGCAGCCCCGCCACCGGCCGTCCGGAACAACGCACCAGTTGGGCAATCGTGCCTTGCGGGGCATTGGCCGCCAACGCCTCGAAGAAGGCATAGGGATAGTTGGGCGACCCCAGCCGCCGCATGGAGCGGGCATACAAACGCCAGACGGCACGCAGCAGATGGCCGCCGAACTCGACGGTCAGGTCGTGCTTTTCCGATGCGCGGCGGGCGGCGGCGCGGGCCTTTCGCGGCAGGCAGGCCCCGACCTCCTCGGCCTTGGCCGGCAGAGGGCCCCGGAATGTGGCGTGAGTCCGCTCGACCGAGAGCGTCGGATCGGCGGCGTGAATCGATCGCAGCTCCAGCGATCTGGCATGGTGCGCTTCGGCGAGGCGCTTGGCCTCGGTAACGAGCGCCTGCGCCGCGGCTCCATCGTCGGCCAGGATGCCGCCGTATGTGCCGTACGGAACGCTGACCATAATCCTTCCTGCCAGCACACTGTTGATCTGGAAGACCGGCAGGACTCCGACGACGCGACGCCCATCGAATGCCACGAGATACCGGCTGCGATGGCCGTAGGCCTGCTCGACGGCGTCCAGCCAGCACAACTCGTGAAAGAACGTGGCCGCGGCGTGGCGGGAGACGTAATGCGACCAGTCCCGGCGATGGCCCTCTTCCATCTGGAGGACTGAAATCTCTCCCCTGGACATGAATCGCCTTCTGGATCGCGCGGTCCCGGTCTTACGGCTCCTTCTCGTAGGAGCGGTAGGTGTAGGTGGCCGCCTTCATGCTACAGGCCGTCGCGATGCAGCCGACGACGTTGAGGTTGTTCGATTGCAACCAATGCAGGGCCTGCCGGGCCAGGTTGGCGGGCGTCCGCTGCATGCGGACCAGCATGAGGACGCCGGTGCACAAGGCGCCGATGACGCCCACGTCCGAGACCCGTTGCACCGGTGGTGTATCGACCAAGCTGTAGTGATACCTCTCGCGGATTTCGTCGAAGACCCTCGCCGCCGCCGTGGAATTGAGCAGCTCCGTGGGATTCGTCGCCCCGCGCGTGCCGGCCGTGAGGAGGAAGAGATTGGGAATCGGGGTCGGTCGAATGGCCTCCGCCAGCCTGACGTCGCCGGCCAGGACCTCCGCCAGGCCGGGGCCCTGGGTGATTTTGAATAATGAGGCCAGCCTGCCTTCGCGCAGATCGCAGTCCACCGCCAGCACCCGCATCTGCCGAACCTCTGACATGATGATCGCCAGATTCGCGGTGGTGACGGTCTTGCCCTCCTGGGGCATGGTGCTGGTGATGGCCAGGCAGGGACGGTCGTGCGAGCGAGCCCTGGAAAGCAGCCAGGTCCGCACGGCACGATACTGCTCCGCCACTGACGACATCTTCTCGGTGTGGGCGACAAGCGACGGATGGATGTCCCACGGGGCATCGCCCGTCCCAGGAGGAGTTTCTAGCTGACCGCACAGACTCTGGGTGGCCGGCCCGGTCGCCAGGATAGCGCGAACGCCGGAGAAGTCCTCGGACCTGCGGCCGACGGCGCGGCGCTCCTCCACGGGGGACTTGTCGCCCAGGTTCATGCGCAGCCGCTCGCTTCGCTCGCGCTGCGCCTTCTTCAATGCTTCTGCGATGTGACCCATATTGACGCGGCTGGACGCTCGATCCGGCCGTCCTCAACTCCCTTCGAACACGTACCGGTACATCCGCGAGGGCGACGACTTCAGGTATTGATAGCCCTCGGGCTTCTCCAAACTCAGGTAGGCCATGGCCCCGGCGGCGACCATGAACGCCAGCAGCGCCGCCGCGGCGCTGGGAACGAGCACCAGCCGTCGCCAAATCATTTGCCGCTTCGCCGGCTGCGTCAGGATCTCATCGACGCTCTCGATCACCGGGATGCCCAGCGAGCCGCGCAGATGCTTGATGCTCCTGAACGATCCGTCCATCAACTCCGCCAGCAGGATGGCCAGCGCGCCGGTGCAGGCGCCGATGGCCAGGCAGATCAGCAGGGTCATCCACGCCTTGGGCGAGGTGGGCTTCTGCGAGGTGACCACGTCCTGCACCGTGGCGAAATGGATCCCGCGGTCGCGGGCTTCGACGGCGAGGATGTGGTCGATCGGACCGATGTTGGCCTGCCAAGTGTCGAGTTCGCCCCGCACGCGATCCGCGCTTTGGCGCATCTTCAGATATTCTTCCCGATGCTCCGAGTTCAACACGCGCTGCCTGTCCAGCTCGGCGAGCCTGCGGCCGACCTCCGCGCCGCGGGCGCCGACCGCCAGGAGTTTCGCCTTGAGCCCTTCGATTTGCCGCTCGGCCTTATCCGCGGCGGTCATGAGCCCTTCGGCCGGCAAGGCTGCCCCGTCCTCGTACACCGTCGCCGGAGTCGTCTCCAACTCGGCCTGGCGCACCGCAAGGGTGCCTCGCAGCCGCCGGATGACCGGGTGCTCGTCGGTCATCAGCCGCAGCATCTTGTTGTCCGCGATCTCCCGGTAGATGCGTTCGATCTCCGCCTTCAGCTCGACGAAGCGGGGATTCGGCTCACCCTCCAACTCGGAGGAGGTGAAAGCCTCCGGTCCCGAGGATTCACGGGCGGCCGCCAGATAGTCGTTTTGCCGCCGGACCTGGTCTTGCAGGTCTTCGCGCTTTCGTTCGATTTCCAGCCGCTCAACGAGAAGGGCCGCGCGCTCGGACTGCGACGGGTCCGCCGCCTCCGGATCGATGCCGGGATACTTGGTTTCGAATTCGACGAGCCGCCTTCGCAGGGCGACAAGCTCGCCTCGGCAGCGCTCAGTCTCGGATTGGAAGAACTGTTGAACGCTGCGGAGCACCTCGACCGTTCGCTGCTCCGCATGACGCACGTATTCATCCCGGACAGCTCGAAGGATTTCGGTGCCGATCCCGGGATTGGGCAACGCCAGGCTGATGGCGACAACGTCACGGTTCGGGGATGCCTCGACGGAAGAGATCGAGATCCCCTGGGCGACCTGCCGCGTCAGCTCGGCCCGGGCCGCCGCGTCAGCGGGGCCCAGGACGCCGCCGTCAAGGGGCTGCGCGTCTTCGGGGAGGTTTAGCCTGTCGAGCACGTTGGAGATCATCTGCTGGTCAGCCAGGTCGGAGGCCATCCGCCGGCTGATCTCGCCGTACGGCTCGGTCCAGCTTCGGCCCATCATGCTGGCCAGCACGGGGTCGTGTTCGCGCTTGATCACCGTGGTGCTGGTGAAGCTCCGCGGCACCCACAGGGAGCAGATCGCCGCGATCGTCGTCACCACGCAGCAGGGGAAAACGAAGTACCACCGACGCTTGGAGAGGATTCGCCACACCTCGGAGAGCGTGTAACGAATGTCCGCCACGGAAAACTCGTCGATGTAGTGTTGCATGTGTCTGCACCTAGCCATGGGGCCGTCGCCGGGGCGATGGCGGCCGGCCGTCAGTCGTCGTTGCCGGAGTAGTAATCAACCGCCAGGGCGGTGGAGGCCGGCGTCACGATCGCCTGCTGCACCGGGTACAACGGGAAGAGCACCTCGTTGATGCGCAGGCCGATCCATCCCAGAACCGTCGGCGGCACGTACACGATGTCGCCTTCCTGAAGCATGACGTTTTGATCGAGCTTGCCCTCCTCGAGGATCCTGCGGGCGTCGACCGTGATGACGTGGCGCTTGTCGCCCTCGTGGTTCGGCCGGATCACCTTGATGATTTCCTTCGCGGCGATGAAGGTGGGCTGGGCCTGGGCCAGGGCCCCGAGCAGCGTATCGCGCCCGGTGTAGTGGAAGGCCCCCTGCTGAGCCACCTGTCCGAAGACGTAGAACCGCTTGCTGCCGGCGCTGTTGACCCGGACGCTCACCTGCGGCTCGAGGTAATACTGATTCAGGAGCGATTGAAGCTTGCGGCTGACCTCCACCGGCGTCAGCCCCGCGACCTTGACCTCGCCGAGCAGCCGCAGCGTGATCTTTCCATCCTGGCGAACGGTCTGCACTTCGCCGTCGATTTCCGGGGCCTGCGCAGAGCTGATCTCCAGCGCGTCCGGGGGCTGCACACGGTAATCCGACGCGGAGACGGAGGCCTCCCAGTCGTGAATGAAAGCGCTGATTTCGTGCTCGCTCGGGGCGCAGCCCGTCATCGCCCCGGCCCCCGTTACACAAATGGCGAGCAGGACTACCGCGAGATTCCGGCGCCGCGGCGACGAACGGGGCTCGTCGTCGAACCTCGTCACCTGCTGCGATTCTGTCGTTACGACCATCATGATTGATGCAAGCGTCTCGACGACCATGCCCTCGATCGATCAAGGCATCCGGACCCATCCGGGCTGCTATTCTCGGGAGCCTCGCCGTGGCGCTTATCGGGTCGCAGGAATGCGGACTGAATATACGGGCGTGACAAATGACGATTGCGCCAACGCGCGGCGATCTCGCCGATTCCCGGACTTGGTCTTGCGGCGGTCAGGGTCTTGAAAATCCTTAAGATTCGCGGATCACGCAACGCGCCGGCAAAAAGTCGCCGTTATTCTCGGACATCCGTCGATCGTCGCGCAAGGATTGCCGCGGTGATGCTTGCCATCAAGCGGATTTCCATTCGATTCCGATAACTCCCTGTCAGGCATCCGCGGTGGGTCGCGGCCGAGCCTGCCCATTCCCGTGGTTCGCGGCGCTGAGGGCCCCAGGGGCATCCCGCACTTGCCGCTGCCCGCAGGAGCAACTCATGTACTGCGAGTTCTTCGGGCTCAAGTCGCTTCCGTTCAACAACACCCCCGATCCCCGTTTTTTCTTCAATACGCCGGACCATGAAGAGGCCCTCGCCTCGCTTCTCTACGCCGCGCAGGAGCGGAAAGGATTCGTCATGGTCACCGGCGAGGTCGGCGCCGGTAAGACCCTGCTCAGTAGGATGCTGCTGGCGCGGATGGGGACCGACGCTCGAACGGCCGTCCTAAGCAACACGCGCCTGACCGGGCACGAACTGTTGGCCGCGGTGTGCCGCGAATTCGAGGTTCGCTCGGACCCCAGCGCGACGAGCGCTGAGCTTGCAGGGGCGCTCGAGGACATGCTGCTGGAGCAATATGCGCGGGATCGACTTGCCGTCTTGATCCTCGACGAGGCCCAGAACCTTCCGCCGGAGGCCTTCGAAGAGCTGCGGATGCTGGGCAACCTGGAGGCGGACGACGCCAAGCTGCTTCAAGTCCTGGTCCTGGGACAGCCGGAGTTGCAGGAGCGATTCCGGGCCCCGGCGATGCGGCAGCTCTATCAGCGGATGTTCCGTAATTATCACCTCAAAGCCATGGACGAGGGGTTGTCGGCCGGATACATCGACCACCGGCTTCGGGTCGCCGGCCTGGCCCCGGGCGAGCGAATCTTCGATGAGTCCAGTCTCGAAGCCATTTACCGCCATGCCGAGGGCATTCCGCGACTGATCAATCAACTCTGCGACAACGCCATGCTCGCGGCGTACACCAAGGGCACAAGGCAAATCGACGCCGAACTGGTCAACGAGGTTCTGGGGCAGACAATTGCCCACTGCGCTCCAACCTACGCTTCAAGACCAACCGGCGCGCCGGGCGTATTCCCTGAATGTGATCCATCGAAGTTGGACCGCTCCGCCGCGCCGGCTCCCATCTCCCTACCCGTCGAAAAGGGAGGGGCCTACGACTGGCTCCGCGACATAGATCGAACGATCCGCCGCCTGTCGGAACGGGTCGAGACAGCGGAGACCGCACTGGAACGCGTCGCGAGCGCACAACGTCAAACGGTCAAGAGGGACCGGGAGGCCGCCGTCGAATTGGAGTCCTTCCGACGCCTGCGACATGAGTTGTCCGAGGCCTCACGGCAATCCGAGGAGCAAAAAGCCTCGCTCCAGCAACACGTGTCGGAACTGATGATCGCCGAGAAGGCCGAGCTTGACGCCGCCCGTCAGACCCGGACCCAGGCCGTGAAGCTCAACGAACAAGCGGAGGCCGCGGTTCAGGAGATAGAAGAGCGAGCCTCGGCCACCATCCAGAAGACTGAAAAGCAGAATGAGCTGGTGCAGCGGCAGGTGCGTCAGGCGCTTCAGGAATTGCACGCCTACACCCACGCCCAAAAGTCCGGCTTCTCACGGCTGATGGCCGAGGAGAAGGCCAGCCTCGAGAGCGTTCGCCAGGCGCGCCAGCAGGCCGCCGCGCTGCTCAAGGAAGCGCTAGCCGCGTCCGCGGAAGCCAAGAGCGCCGCGGCAGCAGCGCGCGAGCAGTCGCTCAGGGCCGCCTCCGGCCAGGGGGATGCGGCTCGGCATCTGGCGGAGTTGGTTGATCAGGAATTCGCCGGAGCGCGCAGCCGCATCGAAGAGGCGCTGCAACACTCTTACGAAATCGTCAAGGCGACACGCAGCCAATCTCAGTCGCTCCTGGCCGAGCTTCGCTCCGAAGTCGCCGCCCAATCGCAAAAGGCCCAGAGCATCTGGGAGGCCGCGGTCTCGCAGGGCGACACGGCGCTTGTGACTCTTCAGGCGAAGATCGCCGAGACGCGGCGGTCGGCCGATCACACCCACGCTGAACTCGAACAGGCCCTGGTCAATCGCAAGTCCGAGGTGGCCAGGCTCGTTGAGCAATCCTCCGCCTTGCAGCAGGACTTGGCCCAGGCAGTCGGAGAAAGCCGCCGGCTGATGGACGACGCCCGCAGCCAGGCTCGGGAGATCACCCGGTCCGCCGCGACCAGCGTCGATTCTCTCAAGGCCCAGGTCGAAGGTCTGCAAAAGGACTTCACGACCCAGGTGACCTCCGTGCGGCAGCGCTTGGAGGGTCGCTTGGCCGAGGCCCTGCAACAGGCCGACACCATCCGCGCCCAGTCCAAGGCCGTCGCCGGGGACCTGGCTGGCCGCATCACCGAGGCTCGCGAGAAACTTCAGGCCGTCATCGCCCAGGCCGGCGAGGCGACGCAGGAAGTTCGAGCGGGCCTGTCGCAGATGATCGGCCGCGCAGGGCGCCTCCAGCGCGATCTGGCATCGGCGGGAGAAGAGATTCAGCGCACCGCACGCGCATCCACCGCCGAATTGGAAGGACGGCTGACCGAGCGCCATGAGCAGCTCATCCAGCTTCAGCGTCAGGCGGAAGCGACGGCTGCCCAAATCGGCCAACACGCGAACGAACTCCTGGTGAGGGCCCAGGCAACAGCGGCCGGTATGAACGAGCAGGCCTCTAACGTGCTCAACGAAGCCCGAGACGCCTCCGAGCGCCAGCGCGACAGGGCGGACGCGGCGATGGTCCGCGCGGAGGATGGGCTGCGGAAGGCCCACGAGCTATCCGAGACGCTGCTGCGAGAAGCCGAGGCGGCGAGATCCGAGGCCCGCGACGACGGCGAGCGAATCCGCGAGCAGGTGCTGTCGGCGCGCGATCAGTTGGCGGAGGCCCGCCAGCGCGCGGACGAAACCATTCGCCAAGGCGAGGACGTTGCGAGGAAGACCCAGGAAGTGCTGGCCATGCCGAAAGAGCTGATCGAGGAGGCCACGCGCCGGGCCGCCGAGTTGGCCGAGATTTCGCGGAAGACCGCGGCCATCGTCGACCGGCTAGGAGAGGCCGGCGACCACGTCCTTCAGCGGCGTCGCATGATCGACGAGGCCACGGAATCGGCCGACGAGAAGCTCGACCTGCTCAAGCGCCAGACCGCGCGCGTCGGCCAGCTCGTGGGCATTGTCCGACAACTCTACGGCTCGATGGACGCGCGAGCGAAGATCGAGCGGATTCGGGCCCGGCTCGATCAGGCCGACGACATTTGCCGGAGCGTCGTGCCGCGCGAAATGGATAATCTGCGGTCGGTCCTGGCCGAGGCGGCCCTGCCCTCGACGAATCGGGGCGGGCCCAGTCAGAAGGGGTCGAATCTCCCAGCTTCTCGCCAGCGCGCCCAGCCGCCGAAGCTGACCCAGCCCGCCGCACCTGGCGCTCGCGGTCAACGCGCCGCCGCGACGGCGCAGGGCTCGCTCGGCGATATGGTCTCGCGTCACAAGAAGCTCAACGAATGGCTGCGGGAGACCTTGAGCCAGACTCAGGACCAGCCGCCCGACCAACGATCGATTGCGGATCGAACCGAGCCGCACATCACCGCGAAGTCCGCCTAAGACGTCGCGGCGGCGCGTCATGACTTGCCCAGGCCGCGCCGGCGGGACCCAACGGCTGCCCCCACCCCTTGCCTAGCCTGCCTGAATCGAGCACACTCTAGGCGTTCATTCGGAACCCAACACGCAGGGCGACGATCCAGCCTTCGAATCCACCGCGACAGGAGTCGGCATGTTGCATAACGGTTCGGCACGGTTTGCACTTGGATGCGGAAAACTCCTCGGCGCCGGGGCGCTGCTGCCGCTCATCGTCATCGGCTCGGCGCTCGCCGACACGCCCGCTTCCACCAACTTGCCCGGCGCGTCGCAGGCCGACCAGCTTCGCGAGGGGATGCGGCGGATGATCGAGTCGGCCCGCGACCAGGTGTTCCCCGCCCTGGTCAACATCCACGTCGTCACCGTCAACTACTGGGACGGCAAGGAACACAAGGGCAGCGCCGTCGGCAGTGGGACGATCATCTCCCCCGAGGGATATGTCGTCACCAATCAGCACGTCACCAACAAGGGCAAGAAATTCAAGTGCACCTTGGCCGACAAGCAGGAAATCGCGGCGAAGCTGGTCGGCGAGGACCCGCTTACCGACCTCGCGGTCATCAAGCTGGACTTGTCGGAGATGAAGGATGCCGCCAAGCCCCTGCCGGTCGCGAGGTTCGGCGACTCCGACGAGCTGGAGGTCGGCGACCACGTCATGGCCATGGGCTCGCCGCTGGCCCTCTCGCGCAGCGTGACCCTCGGAATCGTTTCCAACACCCAGCGGGTCTTCGCCGGGCGCGATGACGACGACATCGAAGAGATGGAACTGGAGAGCGGCCAGAGAACCGGACTGTTCACGCGCTGGATACAGCACGACTCCCTCATCCATCCCGGCAACAGCGGCGGCCCTCTGGTCAACCTCAAGGGCGAGATCGTCGGCATCAACGAACTCGGGGGAGCTTCGATCGGTTTCGCCATTCCCAGCAACCTGGCCGAGTCGGTCAGCGCCGCCCTGATCGAACACGGCGAGGTCGCCAGAAGCTGGATCGGGCTGTCGTTCAAGCCCATCGAGAAGACCGGCCTCCAGCAAGGCGTGCTGGTCAACTCGGTCGTCGAGGACAGCCCGGCGGACCGCGCGGACATCAAGCCCGGCGACGTGATCCTCAAGATCGACGGGCAGCCGGTGACGATCCGGTTCGCCGAAGAGGTTCCGCCCCTCATGAAGCGGCTGGCCGACATCGCGATCGGGGCGACGGTGAAGGTCAGCTACGAGCGCGACGGCAAGGCGACCGAGGCGGCCGTGGTGACCGAGAAGCTGGAGAAGGATCGCGGCGAGGAGACCGCCCTGCGCGCCTGGGGCATCACGGCCGAGGAGATCACCGAGAAAATGGCCCGCGACCACCGGCTCGACGACACGGCCGGGGCGTTCACCAGCAGCATTCGGTCGGGCGGCCCAGCCCAGGTGGCCGAGCCGCCTCTGTCCTACGGCGACGTCATCCGCGCCATCGACGGCAAGCCGGTCAAGGACCTCGCCGATCTCGTGGCGCGATACGAACGAGTCATGAGCGCCGACCCAATCCCCGAGTACCTGCTGATCGAGTTCGACCGCAGCGGCAAGAACCACATCACCCTGCTGAAGCCCAAGCCGGACGAGGACGAGGACCCGCCACGCGAGATTCCCAAGGCCTGGATCGGCGTCGCCACCCAGCCGGTGATCGACAAGCTGGCCCGGCAGCTCGGCCACGCCGATCAGCTCGGCTATCGCATCACGCGCGTCTATCCCCACACCCTCGCGGCGGAGTCGGACCTGAAGGTCGGTGACATCGTAATCGCCCTCAACGGCCAGCCGCTTCGGCCGCGCGGCATGCAGGACGCCGGCCTCTTCGCCCGCCAACTCCGCAAGCTGGACATCGACGATTCGGCGAAGCTCACCATCCTCCGCGACGCCAAGGAGCATGAACTGTCCGTGCGGCTCGAGCGGACCCGCATCTCGCCCCAGGAGGCCCGACGCGACCGAAACCGGGACTTCGAACTGACCGTTCGGGAGGTGACCTTCTTCGATCGCGACGACAACCGCTGGTCGGAGGACATCAAGGGGGTCATCGTCGAGCAGGTGGAGTCGGCGGGCTGGGCCGGACTCGGCGGCATCGAGGCCAACGACCTGATCCAGAAGATCGGCGGGTTCAAGATCAGCGGCCTCAAGAGCTATCGCAAGGCCATGAAGGCGGTCACCGAGGAGCAGCCGCAGCGCGTCGTCTTCGTCGTCCTTCGCGGGGTCCAGACGCGCTTTCAGTACCTTGAGCCCGATTGGAAACCCATCCTGGACGAAGACGCCGAGAAGGCGTCAGACAAGGAGTGATCCGGTGAATCCGATCAAGCCATCTGCCGTTCGTGCCATTGTCTTGTCTTGTCTGGCCTTGCCGGTGGGGGCTGGGCTTGCCTGGGCCGGTTCTTCACAGCCCTATGAGAAGCTGGCCGCCGATGTCGCCCCGGTCCTCGTCACCGTCAAGTTCGTTCTCAAGCTCGGCGGGCGATTCGGCGACAGCGAAAACGAGAGCGAGATCACCGGCATGATGGTCGATCCCAAAGGGTTGGTCCTTTGCGCCAGCTCGAAGCTCGGCGTCCCGAGGCGGTTTGGCAGCGCGACGCCCACCGATATCAAGATCCTGGTCGGTGACGACACCGAGGGTCTGGAAGCCGATGTCCTGGCCCGCGACACGGAACTCGACCTGGCTTGGGTCAAGATCAAGAAGCCCCCCGAGAAGTCGTTCCTACACCTTGACATGACGAAGACCGCCGAGCCCAAGCTCGGAGATGCGCTCTTCTCCGTACGCCGAATGGCGAAGTTCTTCGACAGGACGCCCACGGTCAGCGACGGCGTTCTGGCGGGAAGAACCAAAAAGCCGCGCGACTTGTTGGTGCCCGGCGGCGCGCTGAACATCGAGCCCGGCGCTCCGGTGTTCACCTCTGACGGGGCGTTCGTGGGGCTGGTCGTCCTTCAGCTCCCCGAGGATGAAGAAATGGAAGGCAATCCGATGGCGTTCTTCGCCATGGGGCGGGACCTGGCGAATGGACTCATCCTTCCGGCCGCGCAGGTGGTCAAGGCGACGCAGCGCGCCGGCCAGATCGCTGAGGACGAAGAAGACGAGGACGAAGGCGATGAGACCCCGGCCGCAAAGGGTGCCGACGCCAAGCACGACACCAAGAATGGCGACGAGAACGATGATGATGACGACGACGACTAATCCGTTCCCGGATCGATGAACAATCGGAGCCGCGACTGCTAGGAAGTGGGTTCACACGTTGTTTGTCAGTCGCCGGTAATGTGCTATGGCATTTTCAGTTTTTCCGTAGCGTCCGCCCTCCGCGGCGGACGAAACTGTGCCTCGACGCCCGCCGACCCCTCGTCGGCCCCGACCGAGCGGGGCCGCTACATCGACCTTGAAAATGCTCTTCAGGCTGGTATCAACCGATCGCCCGGCCGTGGATATCGGCCCGCCTGAAGCGACTCGTTCGATGCGCGAACAAGAACAACCCGACGCAAGTAAGCAGCCCAGTGCCCGGCTCGGGAACGATCGGGGTTCGACGGAGCGTGAAGCTGGAGATGTCGTCCGGCACGTCGACCGACCAGAATATCGCATCGACGAATCCAAACGGCATCGTATCGCCGTCGTACACGATAAGGTCCGCGGTGTGAGTCACCGACGGGAAGATGGACGATGACGGGGTCGGGTCTTGGTCGGGAAAGTCGAAATCCAGGCCCGAGGTCGCGCCGGCCCGCTCAAAGGCCGAGCCGGTTCCGAAGCCCAGCTCCAACTGGAAGCCGATCCAGGTCGGGGCGGAGAAATTGAACGTGGAGTCGAACATGGAGTATTCGGTTGTGCCGCCGCTGTCGACGACCTCGAACGCGATGTCCATATAAGCGGCGAAATCGAAGATCGTCTCGTCGAAGCCGACGGCGTTCTCGCCGGCCGCATTCGGGCTGTTGTCGTTGTTGGCGCTGTTGGTGAAGAAAAAGAACGTGCCTTCGCTGCCCAGCCCCGGTCCAGAGGCGGCGCCGATCGCGGTAATGATGCCGGCCTTCGCTGATGCCGCGATAACCAAAACGACGCAAATCTGCAAGGTGAAAGCTCTCATCACTTAAGTCACTCCTGGGGCCGAGAACGTGAAAACGCCATAATACCGAATTGTGGTCCTCCCTTGGAGAAGATTCCGCGCCCGAAGTTTCCCGGCCCTGTCAGCGGAAATCTCCGGAGTAGCCCGTAACGGACAGCGCCGCCTCGAGTTGCGGTCCCCTGGAACGTCGCTGGTGGGGCAGCGCCGAAACTTGAAGGGCCCTCCGACGACCTCAATGACAACGCGCGGGATCGTAACAATCACCCGAGTCAGACTCGCGATGATGAACCGGCGACGGTTGAACAGTGCCATCAGCCACCGAAGTGGGAGGATGTACTCTATTGAGTGATCGGCGCAGGTTGGTGTGGGAATTGCCTAGACCGTCTCGATCAACGCCTGGCGCAGCAGCGGCAGCAACAGTTCATGGTGGCCGATGATCGTCAGGCCGCGCCCCTTTTGGACAGGGCGGCCGGTCACGTTCTCCGCCGGGCGATAGTGGCGGAGCATGTCCAGATTGGCCGTGGTGATCTCGTCGAGGTCGGCCCCGAGATTGCGAGCGACGGCGACGGCCTTCAGGAACACTTCGGGCAGTAGCACCGCCGAGCCGACGTTGCACCAGACGCCGGCGGGCCCGCCCTTCGACGACGGGGCCATGTCGGCCACCAGGCTGCAAACCAGGCGGAAGTCGAGCGTGCTGCCACTCGCCAGGCCGCTTTCCGCGACGGCGCTATGCATGTGGATCGTGTCGGTGCCAATGGCGACGTGCACGGTGGCTGGAATGCCGGCTTTCCGCGCGGCGGCCAGGATGCTCAGCCGCAGGTACGGCGGCTTGACTCGCAGCAGGTGTTCGGCCAGCGCGCGGCCAAGACCGACCGACCCGGACGACGACGCCCGGGCTCCTCCGGAGACGGCTGAAAGGGCCTCGGCGAAAAACGCCGGCGTCTCCTCGACCATCCCGAAGCTTCCGTCCTTGAGGCTGGCCGCGACGTCCTCGCTCGTGCGGCCGAAGAGGGCGACCTCGACGTCGTGGATCGCCGTGGCCCCATTCAGGCAGACGCCGGTGATCAGGCCGCGGTCGATCAGATCGCAGATGATCGGCGAGCACCCGACCTTCACCACGTGGGCGCCGAGGGCGAAGATGACCGGCCGCTCGGCCCGGCGCGCCGCGATGATGTCGGCGACCAGCCTCTTCAGCGCACCGGCGGCCAGGTAGGGCGGCAGGGAATCCCACCAGTCGCGAAACCCGCAGTCCTTGGCGGGAAGGCCGGCCAGACCCTGTACGTCAAACTTGTGTTCGCGCTGGGAGACCGAATAGGTCCGCAGCTTGGTCAGGTCTATCGGTTCGTACTTCTTCGCCATGACGGCCTCTGCTACGAACGGCCTAAGGGCGATCACCCATTACCTCTTCGATGGCCTGGGCGAGCATTGTATCGCCGGTCCCCTGAAGCTCGATGCTCAATCGCAGGACCATCAAACGACAGGCGCCTTCGTCCCAGCGCCCCTCCAGCTTGACCGCGTCCTTCTCCGTCGTCAGCACCACGTTGGCCTCCAGGTCGCCGGCCACGTCTTGGAGCCCTTCGATTTCACGCTGACTGTAGGCGTGATGGTCGGGGTATCGGTAGGCGGCCACGACTCGAACGCCCATCCGCTCCACGCTCCTTCGAAAGCTATCGAAATTCACGATCCCGGCGAAGATCACCGCTTGCATGGCCGCCGGATCCTCGACTTCCAGCGGCCGTCCCTTCACGTCCATGAGGCCAACCGCCCGGTGGCTGGCCTCGATGATCGGCCTGCCGCCCGAAACCCGCCGCAGCGTCGCCAACAGGAGCGACCGGGTCGAGTTCTCGATCTCGTCGCTGCGCGTCAGGATGAGCATGCTCGCCCGCCGAAGCGACGAGACGGGCTCCCGCATCAGCCCGCGAGGAAGGAAGTGGCCGTATCCAAATGGCTCGGTCGCGTCGATCAACACGACGTCGAGGTTTCGGGCCAGGCGACGATGCTGGAAGCCGTCGTCCAGGACCAGAACATCTGCGCCTTCGTAGATCGCCCGGCGGGCGGCTGCGGCGCGATCCAGGCTGACGTAGACCCGCGCCGCGGGACAGCGGCGCTTAAGGACCAGGGCCTCGTCGCCGCAGGCCCGTTCGAGTTGGGAGGCCATCTCAGGCGATTGCTCCTCCAGCCGGGGGGTGCTTCCCTTGTAGCCGCGCAGCAGGATCGCGACGCGCTTCCCGTCATCGGCCAGCCGGTTGGCGATGAGGACGGTCATCGGCGTCTTTCCCGTGCCGCCGACGGTGATGTTGCCGACCGAAATGACCGGTCGCTCGACGCGCGCCGAGCCTCGCTTCAGAAGCCGGAAATAAGCGTTCCGGACCAGCACGATGCAGACATAGGGAACGGACAGGATAGAAAGGGCGGCGCGAATAAGGTCGGACGAGATGCCCCTGCGCCGGCCGGATACGATCTCCAGATATGTTGCGCTCAGTCCCGACATCGTTTGCAGGGAGTCTATCAGATGCCCGGTCACCCGGCTCGTTGACGAGCAAGACGAGTGGCGCTAGGCTTGGGGCCCGTTGTTCTGAATTCCTCCTCGGACCATGCCCATCGGTCCGGGTCGATGCCCGGCGGGCCGGATTCGATTGGCCCTATTGCGGAGCGGCGCAAATGAAGAGTTCAAATCGATCGAGACGGCCAATGGGTCGGCATGGGGCCGTAATTGTCCTGTGGGCCGTACTCATACTGTCGTACGTGCCGGCCGGCTGTTCGGATTCGAGAGGTTGGGGTCTCGGAGGGGAGAATACCAACGGTTGGTCCTCGGTCTCGCTGCCCGACGTGCCCCGGCAACAGGCGTTCGATGCCGGCGTGTATGCGATGCAGCAGTGGTTTCGACTGGACGAAGCCTCGCCGGAGGACGGCCTGATCAAAAGCGCCACGACGGAGTACGGCCAGCGCGGCGGGACCGAGCGAATCCGCGACACGCTTCTGAAGTATCCCAATCGGATGCGTCGGACGGCGACGCTCAGCGTCGAGTCCTTCGGCTCCGGCAGCATGGCCAAGTGCGTCGTGCGGGTCGAGCGGCTGGACACGGCCGATCATCGCGTCTTCCGGGACAACGAGCGCTTCGACGACTACCCGAACGAAACTCCCATCGAGCGCGACGCGGGGGTGAGCGCCGGCCAGGACCAGGTTTGGACCGACATGCCCCGCGACAGGGCCCTGGAGAGGCAAATACTCGACGTGCTGCGTAGCCGCGTGACCGCCGCCCCAAAGGATGCCCACCCCCAATCCCCGGCGTCATGATGGGAGCATCTCAGAAAACTGTGTGTGGCCTGGCCGCCCTCGGCCGTGTTTTTGGGGATAATCCGAACCGCTGCAATGAAGTCAACTCTCCGGATCACGAGGGATCGCGGATGGCTGGCTTTCTTCATTCTCAATTCTTCATTCGCCATTCCCACTCGCCGCCCTCGGCTGTGCGTTGTCTCCGATTCCTGCCCCAAAGGGGCAACGGACCGTAGCCACGAGCGCGAGCCCGTGGAATCGAGTCGTCGCGAAAACCATTTCGCCTCGGCAGGGGCGACGGCGCCGACCTCGCGCTCGTGCGCTCCGTCGCTCCTTCGGAGCGTGGAATC
>Ga0187893_10003891_pt1 | contig 29331 bp, 27 predicted proteins | sample MA1701074metaG_FD_139574 | JGI IMG/M metagenome (GOLD analysis project Ga0187893, IMG submission 139574) | White microbial mat communities from a basaltic lava cave in the Kipuka Kanohina Cave System on the Island of Hawaii, USA - MA170107-4 metaG ...
AGCGGGCGGTCCGTGCTGGCCTGCGGCGCGTTCGACGGGCGCCCACGCTGGCGTTCGCGTTCCTCCGCCATGCTGGCCTTCCTTTTTGACCAAAGTGTCACTGTATTACGCGAGACTCAGTAGGTCAGGCTGGCCAGGTCCTCCTACGGAGCTTGGGCCGCGCCGTCTTCCGCCTGGCCCCGCCCGATCGAGGTGGGGGACAGCCCTGCCATCCAGATCGCTGCCGTGCGCGAGCTCCTGGCCAACGCGGCGGTTCGGCTGGGCAGTACCGTTCTCGAGAGCCGGAAGGTGGTTCCACGTTGGTTCCAACTCCCCCCGATTCAGGCCGCGCACCCTCTTGTCCACTGATCACCAACCCGCCGAGTCTCGAGTGGTCAGCTCGTCATATGTCGGCGTACACAGGCCCCCGGCCGGACTGTCAATCAGGATGTGCATCGGGGAAGGCTCCAGAGGGCCACGGAGGTCAGCCCTGGCGGGGTGGGGCAGCCGAGACGCTCCCTCCACGCCGGAGCGGTTGGGATCGCCCGGCGACATACCTGGCGTCGATCTCGTGGGCCATCCCCCCGGCCCGGGCCATGACTGAGCGAGCCAACCGCCGCTGCTACCTGGACGTCAGCTTGGGCGGGGGACGTTGCGCCGCAATGTTGTCAGCGAGACTGTCACTCAACAGTCGCTACGGCGTGCAACTGGCGCTAATTGACGCGACCTCGGCCGGCACCGCGCGCGCTAGCAACTATCAAAGAACGCGGGCGACGTGGAGGATCCCCGGCAGAACGATCAATCCGGTGCTCGTTTCCCACGACCGACCGCCGTCAGCGAACGTACGTGCGCGTCAGCACGTCCGCGTACGCCTCCAGGAGCCCGTGAAGCGTCCGCATCGCGGCCTCGGCGGCTCGCCGATCGGCGTCCGTCCGGATGTGCTGGAGGATCGCCTTTTCGGTGTCCTCGGATTCTTCCTGCTCCACCTCGACGTGGACGATGTAGTTCAGGCCGCCCCAGTCCGGGCGACAGCCGTAGTGCTCGGCGAGCCCGCTCCCCACGGTCCGGGAGAGCTCGATGACCTCCGCCTCGAAGAGCGCCGTTGTGCAGAGGGCAGCGCTCCAGGGGATCTCGTGGGAGAGCCGCCGGCAGAACTCGATGACGGCGGTGGTCTCGGGCAGGGGCTCGATGCGATCGTAGACGTCCGCCCGTAGCCCATGTCGTCGCCGATCCGCTGGTAGAGCTCCAGGTGATCGGGCGTGGCGCCGATCCGGCCGCGGAAGTAGCCGAGGTCCTCGACGAGGAGATGCTTCACGCATTCCTTGCGGACCTCCAGATCGTCGCACCTGACGTGGATCCCGCTGAAGATCCGGGGGAAGCCTTGACATCATCGCGCCGCCTCCCGCAGAATCGCGCCATTCTGCGGGACGACTGAGCCGTGCACGCGGATCTTCGCATCACCAATGCTCGCGTCCTCACCCCGCAGGGTGTGGTCCACGGCGGCGTGGCCGTCGCCGCGGGTCGGATCGTCGCCATCGCGCACGATCCCGTGCTGCCCAGCGCGCGTGACACCATCGACGCCGGCGGTCATCACCTCCTACCCGGCCTCGTCGACGCGCACGTCCACTTCCGGGATCCGGGGCTGACCGACAAGGAAGATTTCGTGACGGGGAGCCGGGCGGCGGTGCGCGGCGGCGTCACCACGGTCCTCGACATGCCCAACACCTTGCCGCCGGTCGAGACGGCCGCCCTCTTCTCGGCGAAGGCGAGGCACCTGGCCGGCCGGTCGCTCGCCCACTACGGGCTCTTTGCCGTCATCACCGCGGACAATCCGGATCGCATCGAGGAGCTGGCCGAAGCGGGCGCCATTGCCTACAAGGTCTTTCTCGGTCCCTCCACCGGTGATCTCTCGTGTCCGGGTGACGGTGACATGCTCGAAGCGCTCGGACGGGTGAAGGCGACCGGGCGTCCCTTCGCCGTGCACGCCGAGAATCACCAGCTCGTCACCTCGGCCACCGCCCGGCTCCGGGCCGCCGGCCGGAACGATCCGCTCGCCCACGCCGAGGCCCGCCCCGTGCTGGCCGAGGTCGAGAGCATCCAGCGGATGATCCTCTTCGCCCGCGCCACCGGTGTCGCGCTCCATGTCCTGCACCTGAGCAGCGGAGAGGGCGTCGCCGTGGTCCGTCGCGCCAAAGGTGATGGTGTCCGTGTCACCGCCGAGACGTGCCCCCACTATCTCCTGCTGACCGCGGCCGACATGGAGCGGATCGGTCCCGCCAGCAAGATGAACCCTCCGCTGCGCGGCCTCGAGGATGTGCAGGCGTTGTGGGACGGGCTCGGGGACGGGACGGTCGATTTCATCGCCACCGACCACGCCCCCCACACGCTCGAGGAGAAGACCCGGCCGGTCATCTGGGACAACGCCTCCGGCGCCTCCACCATTCAGTGGGCACTTCCATTGATGCTCACCCAGGTGGCACGCGGGCGCCTCGGGCTCACCGACCTCGTGCGCCTCATGGCCGAGGCCCCGGCGCGGCGCTACGGCCTCTACCCCCGCAAGGGGGTGATCGCCGTGGGTAGCGACGCCGACCTCGTTCTGGTTGACCTGGAGGAGCACCACACCGTGCGCGCGGCCGACATGGAGAACAAGGTGAAGCTCACGCCGTTCGAGGGCGTCCCCTGCGTGGGCCGGCCCCTGCTCACCCTGGTGGCGGGGACGGTTGCCGCGCGGGCGGGCACCGTGGTCGGCGCCCCCGGGATCGGTGCCTTCTTGCGTTCATCGTGAGGGGGATGGCGGCCGCCCTGCGAATCAATCCCGAACGCCTGACCGAGGACCTCGCTGGCCTTTCACGGATCGGGCTGCACGAGGACGGGTCGGTGACGCGCCTGGCCTTCTCCCCCGCCGAGCTGCGCGCTCGCCAGTACGTCATGCACCTGTGCCAACGGGCCGGCATTTCCGTCCGTCTCGACGGCATTGGCAATCTCATCGCGCGAGTCGAGGGCGATGTGACGGGTGAAGCTGCGGTGGCGATGGGTTCCCACGTCGACTCTGTGCCCCGCGGTGGGCGCTTCGACGGAGCGATGGGGGTGATCGCCGCTCTCGAGGTCGTCCGCACGATCAAGGAGGCAGGGACGCCACTGGCGCATCCGCTGGAGGTCCTGGTGTTCGTCGCCGAGGAGTCGAGTCGATTTGGCGTCTCGACGATCGGCAGCTCGGCAATGGCCGGCACCGTCGAGCCCGATCGCCTCCTCGGCCTCACCGATCGCATGGGGCATCGGCTCTCGGAGATCTTGGCGCGGTCGGGTCTGACCGGCGACGACGTGGCCGCCGCCCGTCGATTACCGGGCGAAGTTGGGCACTACTTAGAGCTCCACATCGAGCAGGGCCGCGTCCTGAAGGAAGCGGGCGAGCAGGTCGGCGTCGTCCGAGCCATCGCCGCGCCCTGCCGGCTCAAGATCCGGTACCAGGGACGGGCCGACCACTCGGGCGCGACACCGATGGACCTTCGCAAGGACGCCCTGGTCGCCGCCGCCAACCTGGTGACGTACGTAGAGGAGGTCTGCCGAGCGCCGGGGCCGGTGCCGGTCGTGGGCACGGTCGGGATGCTCGACGTCCGGCCGGGCGCCATCAATGTCATCCCTGGCGAAGCGACCCTGTGGATCGATCTCCGCTCCATTGGGCTCGAGGCCAGGACCGCGTGTCGTGACGCCGTAGTGGCCCGGGCCCGTGCCCTGGCCGCCGAGCGTGGCCTCACCTGCTCGATCGACACGCTGATGGACGATCCCCCGGTCGTCCTGGACTCGGGCACCACCGAGGTCTTGGCCGACGTGTGCGCCACCCAGCGGCTGGCCTGGCGGCTCATGGACAGCGGCGCCGGCCACGACGCGATGCAGATGGCGGCCATCACAAGGGCCGGTATGCTCTTCGTCCCCAGCGACGAAGGCATCAGCCACAATCCTCGGGAGTGGACGAGCCTGCCCGACATCGTGGCCGGCGCCCAGGTTCTCCTCGAGGCGACGGTGCGTCTGGCGACGCGAGCGGGAAGGGCGGGAGCGGTGACACGATGACCGAGGAAGTGATCATGGACGGCCGGAGCCTCGCCGAGGCGCTTGATCAGATCCGCACCAGCATCGCGGACCGGTTCCGGAACGCAACCGGGCTCGGCCTCATCGGCATCCGGACCCGCGGCGAGTACTTGGCCCGGCGGCTCGCCGCCGCTCTCGAGCCCGCGCTGACCATGCGGATCGCAGTCGGCGCCCTCGACATCACCGTCCACCGGGACGACTTCGACGCGCTCCAAGAGCAGATCAAGGTCAAGGGTAGCCAGATCGACTTCGACCCGGGCGGCCGCCCGATCGTGCTGGTCGACGACGTGCTCTATACGGGGCGGAGCGTTCGGGCCGCCATCGACGCGGTGATGGCGCTCGGCCGGCCCAGCGTGATCGCCCTCGCCGTCCTCGTCGATCGCGGCTACCGCGAGCTGCCAATCCGCGCTGACTTCGTGGGCCGCGAGGTCGCGACCACCCGCGAACAGAAGGTGCGTGTCCAACTCGAGGAAGTGGACGGGGTTGACCGCGTGCTTCTCGTCGGCATGCCGGCCTGAGACGTGGCTGACGCGAGGATCTCGTTCGGCATCCGCATCCCGCCCTGCGAGGCCGTTCGCGAGGTGGCCCGGGCTGCCCGGGCGGCGGAGGCAGGCGGCTTCAGCCACGTGTGGACGCTCGACTCGCCATTTCTCGCTGGCCGCCTCCTGGATCCCTACCTGACCTTGGGCGCCTGCGCGGGGACAACCACACGCGTTCGTCTTGGCGTCGCCGTCACCAACGCGGTTAGCCGGCATCCTCTCGCCACCGCCTGCGCCGCGCTCACGCTTGACGAGATCGCCGAGGGACGGACAATCCTCGGGATCGGCTCGGGGGACTCGGCCATGCGGACGGTCGGGCTGGCCGCCGCCGATGCTCACGGCACCCACGGCGACCGCAGGGCCCGGCTGCGGGAGACGATCGGTATCCTGCGCGCGATCCTCGCCGGCGAAGCGGTACAGCTCGGGGAGTGCCGATTTCAGCTCGAGAAGCCTCGCCGGGCCCTACCTATCTACGTCGCCGCCACCGGGCCCAGGATGTTGGAGATGGCCGGCGAGCTGGCCGACGGAGTGATCATCCAAGTCGGGATCCACCGGGCGTGCGTCGAGTGGGCACTCGACCACATCCGCCGGGGAGCGGTGCGAGCTGGGCGGGATCCGGCGGGAATCGACATCGTGTGCTCGACCTTCGCCGCGGTGGGCGACGACCGACGCCTCGCCATCGATCGCGCCCGGCCGCTCACCGCCTGGTTCTATGCGGTGGCGCCCGAGCTGGTGGAAATCAGCGGGGTGCGGGTGGGCCAGCGCCAGCCCGCGCGTCCGGTCTTTCCCGACATCAGCCACGCTGCCGATCATGACGAAGCGATGGTCGAGGCCAAGCGGTACGTCGCCGACGAGGCCGTCGAGAAGCTCTGTCTGGTGGGGCCGCCCACGGAGTGTGTGGCGCGAATTCGAGAGCTGGCGACCCTCGGCGTCAACCAAGTCTTCCTACGGCACTACCTGACCTACCGGATTCCGTGGGAGCTGATCGAGGTGGCGTCGCGGGAAATCATCCCCGCCTTCCAGCCTTAGCTATCGATTCTCCTCGTCGGCGCCGGGCGTCGCCGGCCCGTGCCTGGGTACTCCGGACGGCCCGGAGCCGCTCAGTCGGCCCCGCGTCCCTGCACGGTGTGGCGGCGCGGCCCGTCGACCACGGTGACCTGGCCGATGCAATCGCCCAGGCCCCAGTCGCCGCGCTCGAGATCGACGAGATCGAGGGCGAGCCGGAACTGCTCCTTGGAAAGTCGACGGACGGACCGCAATCGAACCAGCATGGGTGGCCAGCTGGACTATTTCCCGTCGTACAGGTAGCAGGCGACGTAGTGGTCCGTAGCGAGCGGGATGGGAACTGGCACCGCGTCGGCGCAGCGAGGCATCGCGTATGGGCACCGCGTGCGGAAGCGACAGCCGGAAGGTGGGTTGACGGGGTTCGGCGGATCGCCGGTGATGGGTGGACGCTCGAGGCGTCTGGACGGGTCCATGGTAGGCGCCGACGCGAAGAGCGCCTGGGTGTAGGGGTGCTTTGGCGCTTCGGCAAGAGCGTCCACCGTGCCGGTCTCGACGACCTGGCCGAGGTACATGACGAGGACGCGGCCCGACACGTACTCGATGACGTTCAGGTCGTGCGAGATGAAGACGCAGGTCAGGGCGCGCTCGGCCTTGAGGTCTTGGAACAAGTTCAGCACTTGTGCCTGCACCGACTTGTCGAGGCCTGACACGGGCTCGTCCAAGACGAGGAGCCTCGGATCGAGCACGAGCGCCCGCGCGATGTTGACACGCTGGCGCTGGCCGCCGGAGAGCTCGTGGGGATAGCGGCGACCATAGAGCCGGGGGTCGAGGCCGACCCGCTCCAGTACATGCCACGCGCGCCCGCGCGCTTCTCGCCGCCCGCTGCCGTGCACGATGAGGCTGAACGCCACGGCATCCTCGATGGTCATCCTCGGGTTCAGCGACGCATGGGAATCCTGGAAGACCAGCTGCATGTCACGGCGCAGGCGCTTCAGCCGCGCGGGGCCTGCCGAGCGAAGGTCCTCGCCGAGAAACGTCACGGCGCCGGCGTCGGGCTCGACCAGGCGCAGGATGAGCCGCGCGAGTGTCGACTTGCCGCAGCCCGACTCGCCGACGACGCCGAGCGTCTCCTCCGGCTCGACGCTGAAGGAGACGTCGTCAACCGCCCGCACCCAGGCGTGCGTGCGGAGGAGCACCCCCGAGCGGATCGGGAAGTGCTTGCGCAGCCCGCGCACCGAGAGCAGGGCGGGGGCGCTCACACGCGAATTTCCATCGCGTCGCGGAGCCCGTCGGAGAGCAGGTTGAACGCCATCGACGTGAGGAAGATGGCGACGCCGGGGAGCGCCGGCACCCAGGCGTTCACGTAGATGGAGCTACGCAGCGTGTTGAGCATCAGGCCCCACTCCGCGGCGGGCGGCGTCACCCCGAGGCCGAGGAAGGAGAGGCCGGCGGCCAGGATGATCGAGAGCGAGACCTGCGTCGACGAGAAGACGAGCACGGGCCCGAGCACGTTGGGAAGCAGGTGGTGGCGCATGATGGGCCACACGCCGCTTCCGCTCGCCCGTGCGGCGGCGACGAACTCGAGGGACTTGACCTGCACGGTCGCGGATTCCGCCACCCGGACGACGCGCGGGATGAAGACGACGGAGAGAGCGATCAGTGTATTCAAGAGTCCGGGGCCGAGCGACCCCGAGATGGCGATGGCGAGGAGCACGGCCGGGAATGCGTAGAACACGTCCATGGTGCGCATGATCAGGGTGTTGCTGAGCCCGCCGACGTACCCGGCGAGAACGCCAAGCCCGGTCCCGATGACCACGCCCACCAGAACCGGTGTGAGGCCAGCCAGGAGCGTCAGGCGCCCGCCCCACAGAAGGCGCGTCAGCATATCGCGGCCCTGCTCGTCGGTGCCGAGCGGATGGCCGGGCGCCCCCACGGACGCCAGGCGCAGGCGGATGGAGCCGGCGCTGGGATCGTAGGGCGCGAGGGCGGGCGCCAGGATCGCCGAGCACGCGATCAGGAGCAGGAGCACGCCCGCCACGATCGTGGTCGGATCCCGGCGCAGTCGCCAGGCGACGGTGTACCAGTAGGACATCGGCGCCCCCACGACGGTCTCGACGTCGGCCCGAGCCATCGGGGACGCGAGGGTGCCCGTGTCCATCAGTGCCCGTGAGTCAATGGCGTCATCGAGGGCCGTCCCGGGTTCCCCGGGACGGCTCCGAGCGTTTTGGGGGCGTGGGGGGCCATGTCGGGGCCCCCTACTCAATGTCGCGCGATCCGCGGGTCGACGAGCGTCTGCGCGAGGTCGACCGCGAGGTTGAGGAGAACGAAGAACGTCGCGAGGACCAGGATGACCCCCTGCAGCACGGGGAGATCCCGCTGGAAGATCGCGAGGTTCATCAGGTAGCCGGTGCCGGGCCACGAGAACACGGTCTCCACCAGCACCGAGCCGCCGAGCTGGAACCCGAACTGCAGACCGAGAACGGTGAGGATCTGCGGCGCCGCGTTCTTCACGACGTGCGCGAAGACCCTCGCGCGCCGGAGGCCCTTGGCGCGCAGCGCGAGCACGAACTCCTGGGCGAGAATGTCCAGCGCCGCCGAGCGGACGACGCGCGTCAGCACCCCGAGCGGAATCAGCGCGAGGGCGATGGTGGGCAGCACCATGTGTCTGAGATATTCGACGGCGCCCCCCTCCGCCGACGCACCCATGGCGGGCAGCCAGTTGAGCTGCACAGAGAAGAAGATGATGAGGATGATGCCGGCCCAGTAGTGCGGCACCGACACACCAACGATGGCGACGGCGCTCATGAGCTTGTCGAGAACACGCCCTTGCCAGAACGCGGCGAGGAGGCCCAGCGCGATACCGAGGCCGAATGACAGGAGCGATGCCGAAACGGCCAGGACGAGGCTGTTCTTGAGGGCGGCGGTGACGTCCTGGAGGACCGGGCGCCGAGTGGAAATGGACTTCCCCAGGTCGCCCTGGACGACGCGCCCGAGCCAGTGAAGGTACTGGACGGGCAGCGGCCGATCGAACCCGTACCTGTGCCGGGCCGCCTCGATGTCGGCCTTGCTCGCGTCGATCGGCATCACCGCCGAGAGGGGGTCGCCGGGGGCGAGATGCACCATCGCGAAGACGATGATGCTCGCCCCCAGCAGGGTGGGGATCGCCAGGAGAAGCCGCCGCCCGACGTAGGCCCACATCGCGGATGCTTGGCCGTTACTTCCCGACGCTGACCGAGGTGAGGTCCACGAACCAGGATTGCGGCGGCACGAAGCCCTTGACCTTGGGCGAGAGCACGCGGGGGTTCAGGTCGTGGACGATAAAGATCCACGGCGCGTCGTCGACGATGATCTCGTGCAGTTTCGCCAGGATCTCGTTCTGCCGGCCGATGTCGAATGTCTGAGCGGCCTCGTCGAGGAGCTTGTCCACTTCGGGGTTGATGTACGGCATGGTGTTCAACGAGACCGGCACCACCGACTTCGAATAGAAGAAGCGGCCGAAGGCCGACCACGGCTCCTGGAAGTTGAACGAGATGTTCCAGGCGTTCATGCCCTCGTTCTCACCCTTGAAGCCGAGCCGGAAGCGCTGGGTGAGGGCGTTCCACTCCACCGGCTGGAGATCGATGTCGATCCCGACCTCCCGGAGATTCTTCTGGACGAGCTCGTTCATGGCGAGCGGCAGCATCTGCCCCGATCCGGAGGTGGAGATGAGGTGGACGGGCTTGACCGGCTTCTTGCTGGCGTCGAAGCCGGCCTGGCGGAGGAGGTCCTTCGCCTTTGCCGGATTGTATTCGTAGGTCTCCTTGGGGCGGCCGAACCACGGGTGCCCCTTGTAGGTAACCCCGGTGGCGGGGGTGCACGTGTCATTCAGGAGGCTCTTGCAGATGCCGACCCGGTCGACGGCGTAGTTCGCCGCCTTGCGCACGAGCTTGTTGTTCCAGGGCTCCTTGTCGAGCCGAAGCGTGTGCGTCCAGTTGTGGGGGTAGGTATTCGTCACGATCTGGAACCCGGCGCCCTTGAGCTGCGGGATGGCGTCGGGCGGGGGCACCTCGATCCAGTCGACCTGCCCGCTGCGGAGCGCGGCCAGCCGCGTGGTGGGCTCCGGCATGGGGAGGAAGACGATCTTGTCGACCTTCGCCCGGCGCTTGGGGTCCCAGTAATCCTTGAAGGCCTCGAGCTCGAGGCGCTCGCGCGGCACGAGCTTCGTCAGGCGGAAGGGACCCGTGCCTGACGGCTGCTCGGCGAACTTGCGCCAGTCGCGGACCTTTTGCCACTGGGTAGGCGACACGATGAGCATGTAGCAGACCTGGTACGGGACAAAGCTCGTCGGGTTGTTGGTCTCGATCTCGACCGTGTAATCGTCGAGCTTCCTGATCGCCTTGAGCGACGCCAGGCGCGGGGTCACCTGGGCGGACCCGTACGTGTCGAAGTGGGGCGCGTCCTGTTTCTTGATCGACTCCCAGGTGAAGACGACCGCGTCGGCGTTGAACGGGCTGCCGTCGTGGAACTTCACGTTGCGGCGCAGCTTGAACGTCCACTTCGTCGGCTGATCCTTGCGGACGTCCCACGACTCGGCGAGCCCGGGGACGAGCGGCGCCGGGCGGTCGCTGCGCGTGAGGTCCCACGCGATGAGGGGCTCGTAGAGCTGATAGCCGACGAAGCGGAAGCCCTCGAAGCCGTTGTCGGGTTGGCCGCCGCTGTAGGGGATATCGCTCGCGGTCATGCCGACCCGGAGCGTGCCCTGCGCGGCGGCGGCGCTGGCGAGAGCGACCAGCGAGACGAGACACGTCGCCACCGTGATGAAGCGTCTCATGATGTCCTCCTTCGGGCATGGTGGATGAGAGTCACGACAGGGACGGGGCCGTCACCGCCGGCGCCACGCCAAACCGCTCAGGCACGAGGTGGCAGCTCGCGACGTGGCCGTCGCGCAGGCGGTGGAGGGCGGGCAGCGTCGTCCGGCACTCGTCGTGCACGAGCCGACAGCGTGGCGCGAAGCTGCAGCCTGGCGGGAGCGCGGCAAGGTTCGGGGGGGCCCCTGGGATGGGCACGAGCGGAATACCCCTCTGGCCCCGCCGTACCGTCGCCTGCATGAGGCCCTCCGTGTACGGGTGCGCCGGATGCCTGAAGAGCTCGGTAATCGACGCCTGCTCGACGATGCGCCCCGCGTACATCACCGCGGCCTCGTCTGCGATCTCGGCGGCCACCCCGAGATCGTGAGTCACGAACACGACGGCCAGGCCGAGGCGGCGCTGGAGATCGCGGAGCAGCCACAGGATCTGCGCCTGCACGGTGACGTCGAGCGCCGTGGTGGGCTCGTCGGCCAGGAGCAGCTCGGGCTCGCACGCGAGCGCGATGGCGATCATCCCGCGCTGCCGCATGCCGCCCGAGATCTCGTGCGGGTAGCTCCGCAGCATGCGTTCGGGCGCCGGTACCTGGACGAGGTCGATCAGCTCCCGCGCGCGTCGGCGCGCGGCCCCGGGCTCCAACCCGCGGTGACGAACGAGGGTCTCGACGATCTGGTCGCCGATCGTGTACACGGGATCGAGAGCGGTCATCGGCTCCTGGAAGACCATGGCGGCGACGCGCCCGCGGAGCGCCTGTCGTTCGGAGTCGTCGAGGCGGTTGACGTCGCGGTCCTTGAGCAGCACCTGGCCGGAGATCCGCGTGTGCGACGGCGGGTGCAGGCCGAGGATGGAGCGCAGGGTGACGCTCTTACCCGAGCCCGACTCGCCGAGGAGCGCGAGCACCAGCCCCTTATCGACTTCGAAGGTGACGCCGTTGAGCGCCCGCACAAGCCCGTCCCGCGTGTCGAACTCGACGCAAAGATCACGCACGCACAGCAGCGACATGGCCCTTCGCCTCTTCGATCGCGGTCAGCGAGGACGGCACGGCGATGATAGCATGTCGAAGCGCCGGGCCTCAGGGGCTCGCCGTTCATCTACAAGAGGCCCATCCACCGCCACACCGGCACGCTCAGGGTGACGGCGACGAGCGTCCAGACGCCATACCCGATCGCGGCCGGCGTGGGCTGACCGTGACTGAAGACCTGGCCCCCGGTGCCAGGCGTACAGCGCGAGGTAGGTCGTGCTCTGATACGGCACCCAGAAGCCGTGACTATCGAGAGCGTGGACCGGCAGCAGGCCGCGAACCAATCTGGACCTTATGCCACGACAATGCGACGGATGGGGCGTTGACAGGACGTCTTAAGATGTCTTATAAGCATGCATGAACAGGGGCAGGGCGCGGGGGGCGCGCGGAGGGCTGTCGATCGACCGGGACAGCAGCGTGCCGTCCTACATCCAGGTGGCGGAGCACCTGCGTGCACGCATCGTGTCGGGCGACGTTCGCCACGGCGGGCGTATGCCGGCCGAGAGCGAACTGATGGCGCAGTCAGGGCTCAGCCGCGTCACCGTCCGCCAAGGCCTCTCGATCCTCGTGCGCGAGGGGTGGCTCGTGCGCAAGCAGGGTCTCGGGACATTTGTCCGCCACCCCATCGATCAGGAGCTGACGAGCGTCCGCACCATCACCGAGGTTCTCCTCGCCAAGGGCATCACCCCCGAGCTTAAGGTCGTCAGCTTCGGGCCCGTCATCCCCCCGGTTAACGTGCAGCGCCAGCTCCAGGTCGCCCAGGGCGAGAAGATCCTCCTCGTGAAGCGGCTCTATCGCCACGGGAAGGAGCCGCTGGCCCTCGTGTACATCTATCTCCCGCTGGCCGTGATGCGCGAGGCGGAGATCCTCCGGCACGCCACCACGCCCACCGACACCACCTACACGATCTGGGAGGACCGGCTGGGGGTCCGCCTGCGCGACGCGCGGCACGTCATCCGGGCCAGCGCCGCCACCCGGGAAGACGCCCGGGCGCTCGGCATCAAGGCGGGGGCGCCCACCCTCGTGCTCGAGCGTATCACCCACGACGAGCACGGCCGCCCCCTCGAGTACATCCTGTTCCACTACCACTCCGAGCGCTACGAGTTCTCCGTCGTGCTGCCCCGCGTGAAGAGCCGGCCGGAGGCGGCCCTAAACGGTCGCGTCGTTCACGCGGCAGGCCGGACGCCATGACCCCCGCCCCTCACTTCGGGCTCATTCTCGCCCTCACCATCCGGGGGCTGGCCGTTGCCTCCTACGACGAGATGCGACGGGTGGCTGCTACCGCCGAGGAGCTCGGATTCGACTCGATCTGGCTCTGCGACCATTTCCTGACGCTCGCCCCCGACGCCTACGTGGAGGACGCCGGGATCCGCGCCGGCGAGAGGCGGCCGGCGGCCGGGGACACGGCCCGCTCGATGCCGCTCCTCGAGTGCTGGACGACCCTGTCGGCCCTGGCCCGCGACACGCGGCGGCTGCGCCTCGGCACCAGCGTCCTCTGCAACTCCTATCGCCTGCCGTCCATCCTCGCCAAGATGGCGGCCACCCTCGACGTCATCAGCGGGGGACGGCTGGAGCTCGGGCTGGGGGCGGGCTGGTTCGAGAAGGAGTACCGCGCCTACGGCATCCCGTTTCCCCCCATCGGCGAGCGCATCGCGCAGCTCGACGAGGGCGTCGAGGTCATCCGACGCATGTGGACGGAGCCCAATCCCGTCTTCAGGGGCCGGCACTACGGCATCGAGGACGCCGTCTGCGATCCGCCGCCCCTGCAGCGGCCGCATCCGCCCCTCTGGATCGGCGGCGAGGGCGACAAGGTGCACCGCGTGGCCGCGCGGGCCGCGGACGGCGTGAACGTGCGATGGTGGGCGCCCGAGCGCATCGCCGCGCGGGCGGCCTTCCTCGAGAAAGCCTGCCGCGAGTTCGGCCGTGATCCCGGCGCCCTCCAGCGCTCGGTGACCGCCCTCCTCATCGTCGACGACGACACGTCGCGCGTGGAGGCGGTGCGGGCGCGGTTCGGGGCCATTCCGGCCACCGGGCACATCGCGGGCACCCCCGCACAGTGCATTGCCCGCATCCGGCAGTACATCGAGGGGGGCGTTCGCCACTTCCTCTTCACCATTCCCGACGTGGCGGCGAGCCGCTCGCTCGAGCTGGCGGGCCGCGAGGTCCTGCCCACCCTCCGGGACGAGCTGGCCCGGCGCTGACCCACCGGACGGTACAACGCAAAGGAGAGGCCCGTGAGTGACGAGAAGCTCGACGAGTTCCTGAAGCCGACCGCCTACATCGACTCCGACAGCCCCGACATCGTGGCCAAGGCGCGCGAGCTCGTCCGGGGCTGCACCTCCGACAAGGAGAAGCTCGAGCGCATCTACTACTTCGTGCGGGAGATGCCCTACGACATCCTGGCCGCCTTCCGCGATCTCGCGGAGGGCAAGCGCAAGGCGAGCGACGTCGTGCGCGCGGGCCACGCCTTCTGCATGGGCAAGGCGAGCTCCTTCGCGGCCCTCTGCCGGGCGGCGGGCATTCCCGCCCGCATCGGCTTCCAGCAGCTCGACTGCCCCGACAAGCCCTTCATGTCCGAGGAGGTGCGCCAGCTCTGGGGCGATCGCAAGCTGCCCTGGCACTCGCTGGGCGAGGCCTACCTCGACGGCAAGTGGCTGCGCCTGGACGCCACCATCCACGGCGCCTTCGCCCGCGCCAAGGGACGGCCCTACGCGCGGGAGTTCGACGGCGAGCACGACATCCCCACCGTCGAGGGGCCCATCCTCAAGGAGCTGGGGAGCTACGCGGACTATCCGGAGGAGGTGGCCCGCTGGTACGAGGAGATGGCCCGGGAAGTCATGCGTGCGGTGGCCGCGGACGAGAAGCGCGACGCGGTGGCGGCCGACGACAAGCTGTGGGGCGGCCCCGAGTCCGATCGCGTACGCCGGAAGTCGGTGTGATGACGGCGTCCAGGAGGATCATGTGAAGCACTTTCCGCTGACGAACGACACCCGGCAGCTGCTCATCGGCCCTCAGTGGCGCGAGGGCAGGGGCTCGCGGCCGATCGACGTCCTCGACCCTTCCACCAACGGCCTGCTCTTCCGGCTCTCGCCCGCCTCCCTCGACGACGTGAACGACGCGGTGGCGGCGGCGGGCGAGGCCTTTCACGACGGGCCGTGGGGTCGCATGCCTGCCCGCGAGCGGGGGAGGCTGATGAGCCGCCTGGCTACCCTCCTCGTCGAGCGCCAGGAGATCCTCGCCGAGCTCGAGACGCGCAACACGGGCATCCCCATCCGCGAGAGCCGTTTCGAGGTCGCCTCCGCAGCCGGGCACCTCGAGTACTTCGCCGGCTTTGCGGGCAAGATCGAGGGGACAGCGGCGCCACTGCCCGACAACCGCCTGATGTACACGATCCGCGAGCCGTACGGCGTGGTCGGGCAGTCCGTCCCCTGGAACAGCCCGCTCAAGCTGATGGCGCGGGGGTGCGCGGCCGCCCTTGCCTGCGGCAACACGCTGGTGATGAAGCCATCCTCCGTCGCCTGCGCGTCGGTGCTGCACTTCGGCAAGCTCGTCCAGGAGGCGGGCTTTCCGGACGGGGTGGTGAACATCGTGACGGGCTCGGGCACCGCGGTGGGGGCCGCCCTTTCACGCCACCCCGGCGTGCGCAAGCTCGTGTTCACGGGGGGGACGGCGGGGGGGCGCGAGGTGCTGCGCGACGCCGCCCAGAACGTGACACCCGCCCTTGTCGAGCTCGGTGGTAAGGGGCCCATCATCGTGTGCGCCGACGCCGACCTGGAAGAGGCGGTGGACGGGGTGATGTCGCAGGCCTTCGCCCGCCTGGCCCAGGTCTGCTTCGCGGGCACCCGCCTCTTCCTGCCCGACGCGATCCACGACGAGTTCGTCGCGCGTCTGGTCGCCCAGGCCCACGCGGTACGGGTGGGCGATCCCATGGATGAGGCCACCGAGATGGGGCCCCTCATCTCGCGCGCGCACCTCGAGTCGGTCCTCCGCTACGTCGACGAGGCGCCGCGCGAGGGCGCGCGGGTGGTGCCGGGCGGGGGATGGGTAACGGAGGGGGCGCTGGCCCGCGGCAATTTCATGCGCCCCGTGATCGTGACCGGGGTCACCCCCGCCATGAAGATCGCCCAGGAGGAGGTGTTCGGGCCGGTGCTGGCCGTGTGCCGCTACTCCGACCTCGAGGGGGCCATTCGCGACGCCAACGCGACGTCCTACGGCCTGGCCGCCTACGTGTGGACCAAGGACGTCCGGCAGGCACATCGCATCGCGGGCGCCCTCGAGTGCGGCAACGTGTTCGTCAACACCTACCGATACGGCTCCGAGGTGCCGTTCGGGGGCTACAAGCAGAGCGGCATGGGCCGCGAGCATGGCTTCGAGGGGATCCGCGAGTACACCCAGGTCAAGACCGTGGTCATCGGCCTCGACCGCTGGCAGGACGCGGTGCGGGCGCGGCCGCGCGCCTGAGGCGGCGAGGGGCGAACGAGGGGGGGCGTCATGAGAGCGACACGAAGGCAACACCTGGTGGGCACTGGGCTGGTGCTTCTGGGAGTGTTGATGCTGGCGAGCCCGCCCGCGTGGGCGGCGGACCCGGTCAAGATCGGCGTGCTTGCGCCCCTGACCGGCGTGTACTCGATCGTGGGCGACCGCGGGGTCAAGGGCGTGGAGCTGGCCGCGGCGGAGATCAACGCGGCGGGCGGTATCCTCGGGCGCCCCGTGGAGATCATCGCGCGCGACGATGAGACGAACCCCGAGGTGGCCCTGCGGCAGGTGCGGCGGTTGATGCTGCAGGACAAGGTGGCGGCGGTCATCGGCCCCCTCCACGGGGGAGCGGCCATCGCCGTCTCCAACGAGACCAAGCGGAGTCAGGTCCTCCAGTTTCCCTTCGCGGCCGTGGAGGACCTGACCACCGTGAACTGCCAGCCGTTTCTCTGGCGCATCACCGCCTCCGCCTCCCAGACCGCCCGCGGAGGGGCCGAGCTCGCCAAACGGCTAGGCCTCACCAGCTGGGCCACCATCTCCTCCGACTTCTCGTACGGCCGCTCCGTGGCCAACTACTTCGTCGAGCATCTGAAAGATATCAATCCCTCGGTGACCATCGTCACCCAGGCGTGGCCGAAGCTCGGGGAGGAGGACTTCGGCGCCTACATCAACGAGATTATCAAGAGCCAGGCCAAGGGGCTCTACGTCGGGCTGTTCGCGGCCGACCTCGTCCGCTTCGTCAAGCAGGCGAAGGCCTTCGGGCTCCTCGATCGGATGACCGTCCTCTTCGACTCGGGCGGCTCCCACGAAGTGCTAAAGACGCTGGGGGACGATGCGCCCTTCGGCCACTGGGCGAGCGAGCGGTACAACTTCCTCGCTTCCTCGTCGGAGGTCAACCGCAAGTTCGTGGAGGCGTTCAACAAGAAGTACAACCTCTACCCTGACATGATCGTCTACGACGGCTACGCCTCCCTCAAGTTCTTCGCGGCGGCGGCCGAAAAGGCGAAGTCGGTCGAGCCCCGCAAGGTGGCGGCTGCCCTCGCCGGACTGCGGCTGGAGACGCCCAAGGGCGTGGTGTGGCTCCGGCCGGAGGACCACCAGGCGGTGCAGCCCACGATCTGGGGCAAAGTCCAGAAGGCGGCGCCGTACACGTTCCCGATCCTGACCGACTTCGTGATCGTCCCCGCCGAGCGCGTCACCCTGCCCCTCGACCGGAGCGGTCAGGGCTGCCGGTAGGCTCGCCGTGGACGCCTGGTTCTGGGCGGCCCAGGTCCTGAACGGCATCGCCATCGGGATCATCCTGTTCCTGGTGGCGGCCGGGCTCACCCTCCTGCTTGGGGTGATGGGCATGCTGAACCTCGCCCACGGGGCCTTCTACATGGTCGGCGCCTACGCCCTCTACAGCGTGTTCGCGAGCGGGGTGGCAGGCTGGTACGGGCTCGGCTTCCTCGCGGTGATCGCGGCCACCGCGCTGGTGGGCGCCCTCCTCGAGCGCTTCGCCCTGCGGCCCCTCTACGATCGCCCGCCCGGCTACATCCTGCTCGCTACCTTCGCCCTCGTGCTCATCTTCGACGACCTCGTGCTCCTGATCTGGGGCCGGGCCTACAAGTCGGTGCCGCCGCCGGCGCCGTTCGAGGGCGCGCTCCAGCTGGGCACGGTTCCGTTTCCCGCATACTACGCGCTGATCATCCTGGTGGGCGTCCTCCTGACCCTGGCCCTCTGGCTGCTCCTGCAGCGCACCGCCTTCGGGCGGCTCATCCGCGCCCTCGCCACCGACCGCGAGATGGTGGCCGCCCTCGGCGTCAACGTGTCGCGCTCGCTGCGCATGGTCTACGTGCTGAGCGCGGTGCTGGCGGGGATCGGAGGCGCCATGGCGGCCCCGCTGCGCAGCATCAGCTCGGGCATGGGCGTGGAGGTCGTGATCCAGTCCTTCGTGGTGGTGGTCATCGGGGGTCTCGGCAGCATCTGGGGGGCCTTCATCGGAGCGCTGATCCTCGGGCAGTTCTCGGCGCTGGGCATCCTCCTCGTCCCGCGCTTTGCCGTGGCCATTCCGTACCTCGTGCTCGTGATGATCCTGATCTGGCGCCCCTACGGGCTCTTCGGCACCCGCGTGTGAGCGCGGAGGCGCTGCGCTCCCCTCTCGCGGCGGCGCGCCCGGACGCGTGGGGCGCTTGGCGTGAGGCGGCGGGCGCACTGCGCGGCGTCCTGCTCTTCGTCGCCCTGGCCGCTTTCGTGCCCGTCGTCTTCACCGACGCGTATCACTTGCGCCTGGCCACCGAGGTCCTCATCAACGCGCTCCTCGCCACCAGCCTAAACCTGCTCGTCGGCTACGGCGGCATGGTGTCCCTCGGGCACGCGGCTTTCTTCGGGGTGGGCGCTTACACCTCGGGACTCCTCCTCCTGCGCGCCGAGCAGCCCGTGCTCGTGTCGATGGCGGCCGGGGTGGTGATGTCGGCGGTGCTCGCCTGGGTCATCGGCGCTTTCTGCGTGCGGACGGCCGAGGTGTACTTCGCCATGCTGACGCTGGCTTTCGGGCAGCTGCTTTTCGTGGTCGCCTACTACTGGGTCGGCCTGACGCGCGGCGACGACGGCCTCGTCGGCATCCCCGCCGGCCGCCTCGCCATCCCGGGCGTGGCGCGCCTGGATCTCGGCGATCCCGTCGCCTTCTACTTCTTCACGCTGGTGGTGGTAGGCGCCGGGATGGCCGTCTGCAGGATCGTGGTCGGCTCCTCGTTCGGCATGAGCCTGCGCGGTCTCCGGGAGAACCGCCAGCGCGTGGCCTTCGTAGGCGGCGACGTCGCCCGCCTCCGCCTTCGTGTGTTCGTGCTCGCCGGCACCATCGCCGGCCTCGCGGGTGGTGTCTACGCACCCTTCCAGGGCTTCGTGTCCCCCGAGATCCTCTACTGGACGCGCTCGGGCGAGATCCTGCTCGCTACCGTGCTGGGGGGCATCTACAGCTTCTGGGGTCCCCCTGTAGGGGCCGGCCTCATGCTGATGCTGAAGGACGCGCTCCTCGCCTACACCGAACGGTGGAAGCTTGCGCTCGGGCTGGCCCTGCTCCTCATCGTGCTGTTCCTGCCCGGCGGCCTCATCGGCTACCTGGAGGCAAAGGTCGGCGATGTGCGCCAGCGGCGCCGCCGCTCTTAGGACCGACGATCTGGCCGTGTGGTACCGCGGCCTGCGGGCCGTGGACGGGGTAAGCCTGACCGTCCCGCGCGGCCAGGTGCGTGCCATCATCGGGCCCAACGGCGCCGGTAAGACCACCTTCTTCAACGCGGTGAGCGGCTTCGTGCCGAAGACGCGGGGGCGCGTGCTGCTCTTCGACGACGACGTCACCGGCGACCCAGCCCACCGGCTCGTGCTCCGGCGCCTGGTGCGGGCCTTCCAGGTGCCGAGCATTTTTCCCCGCCTGAGCGTGCTCGACAACGTCCGCCTGGGTGCTCTCCTGAGGTCGGGGCGAACGCCCTCGATGCTCTACCAGCATCACCGGGACCGGCTGACGGCGGCGGAGGCGCGCGAGGTGCTCGCCCGCGTGGGGCTGGAGAAGGAGGCGGATGTCCTCGCCGGCATGCTGTCGCACGGGGACGCCAAGCGCCTCGACCTGGCCATCGCGCTCGCCACGCGCCCCGCCGTCCTCCTCCTCGACGAGCCGACGGCGGGCATGTCGGAGCAGGAGACGCGGCGGACGGTGAAGCTGATGCGCGAGCTGGCGAGCGAGTTCACTCTCGTCTTCACCGAGCACGACATGCGCGTGGTGTTCTCGATCGCCGAGCACATCACGGTGCTCCACCAGGGGCGGATCATTGCCGACGGCGCCCCAGCAGACGTCAGCCGCGATCCCGGCGTGCGCAGCGCCTACCTGGGTGAGGAACCCGTTGCTTGAGGTGCGCGGAATCGACACGTACTACGGGCTGAGCCAGGCCCTCTTCGAGATCGACCTGGAGCTGCGCAAGGGCGAGATCGTGTGCCTGCTCGGCCGCAACGGAGCCGGCAAGACCACCTGTCTGCGGAGCATCATGGGGCTCACCCCGCCGCGCCGGGGCGGCATCGCCTTCGACGGGCAGGACATCACGGGATGGCGCCCCGATCAGGTATGCCGGGCGGGCATCGGGTGGGTGCCCGAGGACCGTCGCGTCTTCGGCCGCCTGACCGTCCACGAGAACCTGCGCTTCGCGGCGGAGTCGTGTCCTCGCCCGGGCGCCTGGCATCTGGAGCGGATCTACGAGCTCTTCCCCAAGCTGCGCATCCTGCGCGACCACCTGGGCACGCAGCTGTCGGGGGGAGAGCAGCAGATGCTGGCCATCGGGCGGACCCTCGCCGTCAATCCGAAGGTGGTGCTGCTCGACGAGCCGTGCGAGGGGCTAGCGCCCGTGGTGGTGGCCGGCCTCGGGCAGGCCATCCGCGCCATCCGCGACACGGGCACCGCCGTGTTCCTGGTCGAGCAAAACGCGCGGTTCGCGCTGCGTAATGCGGACCGGGCGTACGTCCTCGACGACGGCCGCGTTGTGCTCGCCACCACGGCCGCCGCTCTGCTGGGCGACGAGGACTTGCAGGAGCGATACCTGGGCGCCCGCGGGGGGGAGGCCGTCTGACCCGGGCGCGCGGGCTCTACAACGCACGAACGGCCGCCACCTTGTGTATCCCGTCGAACCGACGGGGGCGCGCTAGGCGACCCCCTGACGACGCCGCGCTTTCAGATATGGCGAAGGACAGGATGGGATGACGATAGTTCGCAGAACCCTCGAGGCGAAGGGAACGTGTTGTCAACCTGTACCATCGGCGATCAAGCGACTCGCCATCGCTTCCCAGAAGGGGTTCCTGTGGATGGGGAGCGGTGATACTTGAGCGACACAGAACGATAGGGGAGTAGCAGCCCGAGGAACCGACGAATCCGCAGGCCGAGGATTCGATTCGCTCTCTGGCTGCCTAGCCCTCGTGCTGATTGCCATCGGAGAACGCAGACGACGCGGACGACACACCGGCAGAACTGAGAGTCCTGGGCTGGACGACGACGCAGACTGACATATCGCCTCAGTGGCGACGTCTCATCGCTGCTCGTGCCGCACGTGGACAGCCTGGAGACACCATGGACCTTGACTCAGCGCCCTCGTCTGTCGCGCAATCAAGCGCGCGGACTTCCAGGCAGGGCTCGGACGCTTATGACCGCGGATGGAGCAGCGCTTCAACGCGTCGCCGGGACAGAGGGACCTCTCGGACAAGCGCCTTGTGCAGGCTGAGGGCATCCTCGACCGCCGAGGCGATCGCGGCCGCCACCGGGAGCGTGCCGGACTCACCCACCCCCTTCATGCCGAGCGGGTTGATCGGCGACGGCGTTTCGATGTGGTCCATCGCGATACGGGGCACGTCACCCGACGTGGGCAGCAGGTAGTCCATGTAGGTACGGGTCAGAGGCTGGCCTTGGTCGTCGTGGACGATCTCCTCCAGCAGCGCGTTGCCGATCCCCATCGCGACCCCGCCCTGGATCTGTCCCTCGACGACCAGCGGGTTGATGAGCCGGCCACAGTCGTGACTCACCCAGTAGCCAACGATGTCCACCTTGGCCGTGAGGGGATCCACCTCGACCTCGACCACGTGCGCGCCGCTGGAATACGGGCCGCCCTCGGGCTGATAGAATCGCGTCACCTCGAGACCGGGATCATGACCAGGTGCCGGAACCGCGGCCGACACCGCGAGCTGTCCGAACGTGATCTGCCGCGTGCCGTCGGCGGTGGCGAAGGCCGCCCCTCGCTGCTCGACCTCGTCCACGCTCACGCCGAGGACCCGCGCCGCCAGCGAGAGGGCGCGGGCGCGCAGCTCGCGGGACGCCAGGGCAATGGCCGCGCCCCCGACGACCGCCCCCCGGCTGGCAAACGTCCCGATGCCGTGCGCGAGGGCGAGGGTATCGCCGCCGATTACAGTCACCTCGTCAGGGGTCACGCCGAGCTCGCTCGCGCAGACCTGGGCGAAGGACGTCTCGTGGCCCTGCCCCTGTGAGGTGATCCCCGTGAAGACGGAGATGCGGCCGGCCGGATCGATGCGCACGGTCGCTCCCTCGTACGGCCCCGCGCCCGTCATCTCCACGTAGCAGGCCATGCCTGCCCCTCGAAGACGGCCCTCCTGGCGCGCCACCGCGCACCGCTGCTTCAACTCGGCGTACCCAGCCATCTCGAGCGCGCGGCGCAACCCCGCCGGATAGTCGCCGCTGTCGTAGATGACGTTGTGGGCGGCGCGATAGTGGGGCAATCCCACGTCGTAGGGCATGGCGGAGGGCGGCACGAGGTTGACCAAGCGCACGTCGGCGCGATCGCGGCTCGTCCGCCGTGCCACCAGGTCGAGCACGCGTTCCACGACGAAAACCGACTGCGGCTGCCCCGCGCCGCGATAGGGCGTCACCGGCACGTGGTTGGTAAAGAGGCTGGTCAACTGCACCTCGAGGGCCGGGATGCGGTAGGGCCCGGACATCATCGACGCCGTCAGCCTCGGCACGATCAGACCTCGCGGTGTGTAGGCTCCGTTGTCGTGGACGAAGTGGTCCCGGAGCGCGAGAATGCGGCCTTCGTCGTCGAAGCCAACCGTGACCTCGTGGATCTGCACGCGTTCCTGGGTGGCCGCGGCCATGTGCTCGAGGCGGTCCTCGAGCCACTGCACCGGCTGCTGGATGCGCACGGCGAGAAAGGGCACGAGCACGTCCTCCGGATAGACGATCAGCTTGGCCCCAAAGCCGCCGCCCACATCCGGCGCCAGCACCCGCACTTCGTGGGGAGCCAGGCCGAGGATGTGACTGATGAACTGGCGGATCTGATGGGGGACCTGCGAGGACGCCCATACCGTCAGCAGCCCGCCCCGGTAGTCCGCTAAGACCCCCCGTGTCTCCATGGGCTGCCCGCCCCCCCGGGCCGCGACGAAGCGCTCGCGCGCGGTGTGGGGGGAGCGGGCGAGGGCTGCCTCGACGTCCCCGACGCGGAACGTCACCCGGCCCGCGACATTGTCTGGCACGTCGTCGTGGACGGTGGGGCCGCCGGGCGTGGGGATCAAATCCTGGACCACGGGCAGCGGTTCATACTCGATCTCTACCAGGTCGCGCGCGTCCTCGGCCGTGTAGCGGCTGTCTGCGACCACCGCCGCCACCAGCTCGCCCACATACCGCACGCGATCGCTGGCGAGCATGGTGAAGTTGCGCTCACGTAGCGCCTGCTCCACCGGCACGCACGGCAGGGGCACCGCCGCGGGGCCCAGATCGGCGAAGGTCACGATCTCCACGACCCCGGGGTGCGCGCGGGCCTGCTCGGTGTCGATGCGGACGACGCGGGCATGCGCGTGTGAGCTCCGGACCATCGCCACGCGCAGCATCCCCGGCAGCGCGATATCGCCCAGAAAGCGCCCGCGTCCGGTCAGAAGCCGCGGATCCTCCTTGCGCAGCAGGCGGTCGCCAAAGAACTTCATCGCACCCCGCTGTCAGCCATGAAGGAGAAAGTCGCCGCTTTCGCGACACATCAGCCGAAAATCGTCTCGGGCGAGGCCTTCCCCGTGCAGGAGGTCTACGAACTGTCGATAGCCGTCGGCTGGCATCGGGTTGTGGGCCTGTCCTCCGTCGGAGGAGATGACGAATCGCTCCGCCCCGATCGTCTTGATGCAGTGAGCGATGGTGGCGGCGTCGGTAAACTGCCAGTTCGGGGTGATCGAGCAGAAGACGAACTCGACGCGGACGTGGGGCCGGGCGAGAACTCGCACCTGCTCGAGAGTGAGTCCCGGCGCCTTGTCGTACGGATGGGTGAGGATGAGCTTGTCGAATCCCTGCGCCGCCGCCTCGTCCACGAGAGCACCGATCTCCTCGAAGGACAGGTGGCCGGAGGCGAGGGCCACCCGCCGCTCCTTGACCAGGGCCATGATGTCACGCACCTCGTCGATCAGCCTCCCGTCCCGGAGAATGCTGATGCCTTCGCTCTGGGTCTCCAGTCCGCTCGATTGGGCGAGAAACCCCCCGCCGAAGCCAAAGGCTGCGCGGTGGCAGGCCGAATCGAGGGTCGGCATCCAGATCACGCGGGCGCCCATTCTCAGCGCGACCTCGACCGCATGGGGATTCAGACCCCCGACGTATCGGTTCAGGACCAGGCCCCCGTACACCTTCATGCTCCTCACCGCCTCTCCCGCCAGCTGCGCGCGCGAGGCGGTACCCTCGAAGTGGTTCTTCATCACCACCCCGGCGAAGCCCTTGCTCGCCGCATCCGCCACCATCCGGGCATCGTCCGCGATGCGCGGAAAGAGGTCGGGCGAGGTGTGAACGTGCAAATCGTACGCGCCCTCGATGTCGATCACGACGCGGTCACGGCCGGGAGATCGCGAGCCGGATCGGGGTCGGATTGAAGTTATTCGCGGCATTGAGCCGCTGGGGACAGTTTGAGATGACGGCGAGTGCCCGCACCTCGGCCCGCAGGGCGACGTGGTCCCCCGGCTTCGAGATCCCAGGCCGAATGCCGAGGGCGCCGTCGACCGCCACTGGCACGTTCATGAAGAAATTGATGTTGGGAACGATATCGCGCTCTCCTAGCCCGAACGGTTCCAGCGCCCGGGTGAAGTTCTCGTAGCAGCTGCCCCGTCCCGGCTCGCCGTAGCGAAATCGATTGTTGGCGGCGCTGCAGCAGCCGGCGAGTGTGTCGTGGCCGCCCACCGTGTCTTCTACGATGGTGAAGAGCCTGGTGGCGCGCACGCTGTACAGCCCGTGCCCGACGGTGAGGTAGATCGTTCCCGCGTACTTCATCGTGTCGGGGGCGTTGTAGCGGTCGGCGAGGTCGGCGGCGGCGTAGCACAGGAAGTCGACTGCTTGCTGGCCCTCCACGTCCACGATGCGCAGCACGTCCCCCGCTTCCACCACGCCCGCCCAGTGCGCGCCAGAGGCCACCTCCATCTCGCCCAGGGTTTTCATCGTCCTCTCCTCACACGTCGAACAGCGCGCGCGCCCGCGCCCACACGACCTTGGCCGCGCGATCGCACTCGCGGAAGGCCTCGTCCTCGTCCACGGTCACGCAGCGCCCGGCCTCCACCACCACCCGGCCGTCGATGATGACGTCGGTGACGTCGCTCCCGTTCGCGTTGTACACGATGTTCGAGACGATGTTCTGGGGCCGGATCGGGTGTAGCCACGGCACGCGCAGATTGAGGAGGAAGAGATCACCGCGCTTGCCCGGCTCGAGCGAGCCGATCTCCCGGTCGAGCCCGAGGGCGCGTGCTCCCCCCATCGTCGCGAACTCGAGCACGCGCGGACCGTCGATGATGGCGGGGGACTTCGCCTGGTGCCGGCCGAGGAGGATGGCCGCCCTCATGATCTTGAAGACATCATTGCTGAGCCAGTCCGCCCCGATCGAGACCGAGACCCCCTGCCGGTAGACTTCGGTCATGGGCGGGAAGTATCCGCGCTTGCCCACGAGATAGGCGGTATGGCTCATGTGGGCGCCGCTGTCCTTCATCATGGCCACTTCCTCGCGGGTCATGAACACGCAATGGGCGCCCACGAACTTCGGCGACAGGTAGCCCAAGCCGTACAGGTATTCGACCGACCCCTTGCTGTACGCCCGGCGCATGTATTCCACTTCGCCCGGGATCTGCGCGAGGTGGACGTGATAGCCCAGGCCCCGCTTCTCCGCCAAATCCTTGATCGCGAGCAGGGTCCGCTCGGAGCACGTGTCCGCCGAGAACGGCCCGAACTTGCACGTGATGCGGCCGTCGGCTTTGCCGTGCCACTCGTCGATCACTGCCAGCGCGGCCTCGATCGCCCGCTTCCCTTCGTCGGCGTCGTAGTGGCGCTCCTCGTGGTCGGGATGCAGCTTGGTCAGGTCGTGCTCGCTGATGTTCTCGGCGATGACCGCGCGCAGTCCGAGGTCGCGCACGGTCTTCGCCACCTCGCGCTCGAACCACCACACCTCGTTGATGGTGGTCGTGCCTGTCTTCACCGTCTCCATGGCGTGCATCATCGCCGGCCAGTAGACCTCCTCCGGCCGGATGTACTCGCGCTGCAGGGGCATGGCCAGCGAGAAGAGTCCGCCCGAGAGCGTCGGCGGATCCTCGGTCAAGCCCTTGTTGAAGGCCCCCATGAGGTGGCTGTGAGTATTCACGAATCCCGGCAACACGGCTTTGCCCGTGGCGTCGATCGTCCGGTCGGCGGTGAAGGACTTCACCACTTCGTCGCGGGGACCGACGGCGACGATGCGGGCCCCGTCGATCGCAACCGCGCCGTTCTCGATGGAGTCGCGGCGGCCGTCGACGGGGATCACCCAGCCCTTGTCGATAAGAAGTTTCATGATCGTGTCCCCTCCGACGCGCTAAAGCCCCAGGTAGGCGGTCTTGACGTATTCATTGTGGAGAAGCTCCGGGCCGCCCTCCAGGACGACATTCCCCGCCTCGAGCACGTACGAGTGGCGGGCGAGCTTCAGGCTGTGGTGCACGTTCTGCTCCACGAGGAGGATGGTGATGCCCCCTGTGCTGAGCCGCTCGATGACCTCGAACATCTGCGCGACGATGAGGGGGGCGAGCCCCAGGCTTGGCTCGTCCAGCATCAAGAGCCGCGGCCGACCCATGAGGGCGCGTCCCAGGGCCAGCATCTGGCGCTCCCCGCCCGACAGCGTTCCCGCCGCCTGGCCCCGGCGATCGCGGAGCACAGGGAACAGCTCGAAGACCTCGGCCCGCGCTTCCGCGGCCCGCGCGCGCGCCCTCCGACTGTTGGCACCCAGATCGAGATTCTCCGCTACCGTCATGTCCGGGAAGGGCCGGCCGCCCTCAAGGATCAGGGACACGCCGAGCTCGGTCACACGATGCGCGGACAGGGTATCGATTCGCTGCCCCGCGAATACGATCTCCCCGCCCTGCCCGCGCTTGAGCCCCATGATCGTCTTCAGCATCGTGCTCTTGCCCGCCCCGTTTGGCCCCACGAGCGCGGTCACGCTGCCTTCGGCGATGGCCAGGGACACGTCCCACAGCACCTGCACCTCGCCGTACGCAGCCTCCAGGTGTCGCACCTCCAGCAGGGGCGCGGCCTCAGGCCGATTCGCCAAGGTACGCCTCGATCACGCGGGGATCGCGCCGCACCGCCTGCGGCGTGCCGTCGGCGATCTTCTCCCCGTGATGAAGAACGACGATGCGATCCGAGATGGCCATGATGGCGCGCATCACGTGCTCCACGATGATGATCGTCTTGCCGAGCTCCGTCTGGATGCGCCCGATCGTCTCGCAGGCGGTGTCGATCTCCCGCGGGGTCAGCCCGGACAGGGCCTCGTCGAGGAGGAGCAGATCGGGGTCGGCGGCGAGGGCGCGCGCGATTTCCAGGCGCTTCTTCTCGCCCAGGTTCAGGGTGGCCGCTGGCTCATCCTCGCGCCCCTGCAACCCCATGAAGGCAGTGACGGCGCGCGCTTGCGCCTCGGCCTTCTCCTGGGGCTCGGACCTGCCGAAGAGGGCGCCAACCATCACGTTCTCCAGGACGGACATGTCCGCGAAGGGGCGGACGATCTGATAGGTGCGGCGAACCCCCCGGCGGGCGATGAGATAGCGCGCGAGCCGGTCCACCCGCTGGCCCCCGATCCGGACCTCGCCCATGTCCGGCCGATGCACGCCGGTGATCACATTGAAGAGGGTCGTCTTGCCCGCGCCGTTGGGGCCGATGAGCCCGACGATCTCACCGGGCGGCACCGCCAGCGAGATGTCTCTCACCGCCGTCAATCCACCGAACCGCTTGGTGATGCCGTTCAACTCGAGCAGCGGCCGTGCCGGCATCATTCCAGCACCGCGCGCAGCGTCCGGCGGCTCTGGCGGATGGTGCCGATCAATCCCCCGGGGAACGCGAGCACGATGATGACGATCACGGCCCCGAAGATCACGAGGTGCAGATAGGGAAAGCGGAGGATGAGTAGGTCGCGAATCACGTAGTAGATGACCCCGCCCACCAGCGGCCCGAGTGCCGTCCCCACCCCGCCCAGCATCATGATGACGAAGAGATCCACGCTGATCCCGAGGCGGAAGTTGTCGGGGTCGACGAAGTTCTGGAAGATGCCCCAGGCCGCGCCCGCGACCCCGGCGTAGAACGCCGCCACCGCGAAGATTGCCACTTTGTAGCCCGTGGCATTGACGCCCATTGTCTCCGCCACGTCCTCGTCGTTGAGGATCGCCCGCAGCCCGTAGCCCGTCTTGCCCCGGAGGATACCGTAGTGCGTCCAGAACGCGGCCAGGAGCAGGGCGAGCAGGACGTAGTAGGCGGACGTCACCCGGTCAGTCAGCCGGAGGAGGGCGCGGTTCAGCGGCAACCCCTCCGCCCCCCCGAGGCCCTCGAGGTTGAAGAAGAGCGTCTGCACGGCGATATTGATCGAAACGGTGGCGATGGCGAAGTACGCGCCGCGCAGGCGCATGGTCGGGTAGCCGACCGCCACGGCGAAGAGCATCGAGACCACGCCCCCGAGGGGCACGACCCAGTATGGATTGTAGGCGATGGGTCCTCCCGACGCCATCACCACCGCCCCCGCGGTGTAGGCGCCGAGCCCCCAGAACACGACGTGGCCGAATGACAGGTAGCCGGTGAGGCCCACCACCATGTTGAGACTGTACGTGAGCACGATGAGGTTCATCATGGTGATGCAGAACGTGATCCACTCCGCGTTGCCAGAAAGGGGCACGAGGACGAGGACGGCGCACACCGCCAGGACCACGAGGGGCGTGGGCCGGTCCCAGAGCCGGAGCAGGCGTGCGACGCCGCTCACCGCGCCGTCCGGCCGAAGAGCCCCTGGGGGCGCACGAGCAGGAACCCGATGAGGAGGAGCGAGACCATGGCTGGCGTGTAGGCCTGCGTGATGAAGACCCCGGTGAAGCTTTCCACGAGCCCCACGATGAGTCCCCCCAGCATCGCGCCCAGCGGGCGCCCCAGGCCGCCCACCACGCAGATCACGAACGAGGTGACCGAGAACTGTACCCCGTTGGCGGGCGAGAACGACAGGGCTACGCTTACGAGGACCCCCGCCACCATGGCGAGCATGGTCCCCACCGCGAAGGCGGTCGTCAGCACCCGCTGCGTGTCGATGCCAAGCGCCCCCGCCGCCTCCGCGTCCTGCATGACCGCGCGGATGGCCTTGCCCGCATACGAACGCTGCAGGAAGAGAAAGAGCCCGAGCGACACCAGCATGACCAGCGTGAACGCGATGAGCCGGGTCCACGGCAGGGCCACGCCCCCGACCACGAGCGAGCCCTGGGCCCAGCGGACGATGCGCACGTCGGGTCCGAACCAGTTGAGGAGCACGTTGTTGAAGAGGATGGATAGGCCGAACGTGAGCAGGAGCGTGGTCAGGGCCGGCCTCCCCACGACGCGCTGGAGCAGGAGTCGATAGACGAGCGTCCCCAGGAGGAGCCC
>Ga0187893_10003892_pt1 | contig 29331 bp, 30 predicted proteins | sample MA1701074metaG_FD_139574 | JGI IMG/M metagenome (GOLD analysis project Ga0187893, IMG submission 139574) | White microbial mat communities from a basaltic lava cave in the Kipuka Kanohina Cave System on the Island of Hawaii, USA - MA170107-4 metaG ...
GGGGCCCCGTCAAGGCAAAAGGACACGGCGCGAAACCCAGCCCTCCGCAGACTGCGGGCTGGGCATTCGCGCCCTACCACCACGCGGTATCGCTCTGCATGGCTACAGTATCAAGATGCGCCCTATCGCCAGGCTTCACGTTTTTCCTCTTTGACCTTTTGAACTTTTTTGCGGATTTTACACGCCATCATGAACATCGCTGTCGTCGGAACAGGCTACGTTGGATTGGTCGCGGGGACCTGCTTTGCTGAAATGGGCAATCGCGTCATATGCTGCGACGCCAACCAGGAAAAAATTGACGCGCTCAACAAGGGAATCATCCCGATTTACGAGCCTGGGCTTGCCGACCTTGTCAAACGCAACGCCGAGGAGAAGCGACTGTTTTTCACCACTGACCTCAAGCGCGCCGTGCAGGAATCGCAGATCATTTTCATCGCGGTCGGCACGCCGAGCAAGAATGGCGGCGACGTGGACATGAGCTTTGTCCATGGCGTCGCGCGCGACATCGGGCGGTTCCTGAACGACGAGAAGGTTGTCGTGGACAAATCCACCGTCCCCGTCGGCACGGCGCACCGTGTCCGCGACATCATCGCGAAGGAGACGAAGCACAAATTCCACGTCGTCTCCAACCCCGAATTCATGAAGGAGGGCGCGGCGATTGAAGATTTCATGAAACCCGACCGTGTCGTCATCGGAGTGGACGACGACAATGCGGCGGAGACGATGAAAGAGCTTTACGCGCCGTTCGTGCGCACGGGCAATCCCGTCATCGTGATGGACACGCGCAGCGCCGAGATGACCAAATACGCCGCCAACGCGATGCTCGCCGCGCGCGTCACGTTCATGAACGAAATCGCAAATCTTTGCGAGCGGCTCGGCGCGGACGTGGACTCGGTGCGCGTCGGCATCGGCAGCGACCGCCGCATCGGGCCGAGTTTTCTCTTCCCAGGCATCGGCTACGGCGGCTCCTGTTTCCCGAAGGACGTGCAAGGCGTGTTGCAAATGGCGCGGGACGCGAAATACGATGCCAAAATCACGCGAGCCGTGCATGACGTGAACGAGGCGCAGAAGTTCATTCTGTTTTCAAAAGTGCTCGCGCATTTTGGAAAAGGTAAGACGAGCCTCCAGCTTGTCTCTCAAAATGCAAAGGCATCGAAGAAGGACAAGCTGGAAGCTCGTCCTACCCTCGAAGGTCGACGGTTCGCCATCTGGGGGCTGGCGTTCAAACCGCGCACAGACGACATGCGCGAAGCCCCATCGCTCAGCATCATCAGGCGTCTGCTCGAACACGGCGCGCGCGTCGCGGCGTTTGACCCCGAGGCGATGCCGAATGCGAAGCAGGCTTTTGGCGACGCCCTTCATTGCGGGCACACTCCTTACGACGTGCTGGAGGACGCCGATGCGCTGCTCGTGCTGACGGAATGGAACGAATTTCGCAACCCCGATTTCGACCGCATCAAAAAACTGCTCAAGGCGCCCGTCATTTTCGACGGGCGCAATCTTTATTCGCCCGCGAGGATGAAGCAGGAGGGATTCGTCTATCATTCGATTGGCAGACCGACAGTCAGGAAGTAGCAACCGCGGCGCAGAGGGACTGCGCTCCTCGGTTGACATGGGCGGCAAAAAAATCCCGACTCGTGATAAGATCCATGAGATTGCCAATGAAACTATTCGTCCTTTGTCTGGCGCTTGGACTTTGTTCTTGCAGCACAACGTCTTTCGATCCGCGCCTCAACGGCAGGTGGATTTCAAACCGCGAGCAGACGCTCGCTGCGGCGTTTCCCCAAAATGGCGCCGCCGCCCGCAAATCAACCTTGGACGTGAAAACGATGGAACAGATTCTCGGCAAGCTGCGGCTGACTTTTGACGGGAATCAGGTGACGACTCAATACGAGGATCGCGTGGAAACGTTCACCTATAAGGTGGTGACGCGCGGCGATGATTTTGCGCTGATTGAAACACGCAGCGACGGCAGCAGGGTTCGACAACGGATCGAGTTCACGAAGAACAAGCAGGGTTATTGGGCGGAGACACCGATGGGATACAAAGAGAAGTTTGACAAGGTGGCTGCCCCGTAAATTCAGGGGAGCGTCATGACCGAAGAAATGCTTCCAGTTTCCACGTCTTCTCGATGGCGAAATCTTCCCTCTCGCGTTTCACGGTGACCAACTCCGTGTCGAAATCGTGCTCGAAGAAAATGCCCCATTTGTTCTCGGCGGCGAGTTCCAGCACGGAACTTTTTTCACCGAGCGTTTCGTCGGCGGACAAATCGTAGCCCATGATCCATGCGAGCCGCACATGCAGGCGCGTCGGCATCAGATCGCCAGCGAAGAGAATGATTTTGTCGCCGACATTGATGAGCGGGAGGATGATGCCGCGCGTGTGCCCGAAAAATTGCAGCAACTGAATGTGCGGCCACGGGCTGGTGGGCGGTTCGATGAGCGTGACGCGTCCAAGTTTTTCCAGCGGCTCATAGTTTTCGGGCATGAAGCTGGCGCGGTCTAGTAATGAGGGATGCTTCACATAGGCGCGATGCTCCCTGCCTATATAATATTGGGCGTTGGGGAAGGCGGGGATGACGGAATGGGGTGTTGGAGTGTTGGGGTATTGGGGGGCAGAGTTGGGGGGGTGGGGGGTTGGGGGGTTGGGATTCCCACTTCCCCATTTCCCCATTTCCCCATCACCCCGCTGTTCCCATTTCGTCGAGCCGCCGCAGTGGTCGAAATGCAAATGCGTGAGCAGCACATCGGTGATGTCTTCGGGTTTCGCGTTCGCGTCGCGCCACGCATTCGCGTTGGGTTGGAACGCGTAGATGTCTTTTTGTTTGTCGTTCCATTTGTCGCCCGCGCCGTTGTCCACGAGCAACGCGCGCGATTTGCCGCTTTCATCCTTCCAGCGCGCGAGCAAACAACGCATCGTCATCTTGATGCGGTTGCGCGAATCGGCGGGCATTTGTTTTTCCCACAGCGTCTTCGGCACGCGACCCAGCATCGCGCCGCCGTCGAGAGAAAACGCGCCTGTGTTGACGACTGAAAGTTGGAGGTCGGACATGGGGGAATGGGGTGGTGGGGAATTGGGGGTGATGGGATGGGGATCGGGGAAATGGGTTAGTCGGTGGAATACGCGGCGTTGCTTTCTTTGACGATCTTCATGTCGTTCCACTCGGCTGTCGTGCGCTTGTATTGCAGACTTTCCACCAATCTGAGCAAACCGTTTTCCAGTTTGTAGGCGAGCGCGTCGAGTTTTTCAAAATCCGCTTCGCTGATTTGTTCCGCGCGTTTATAAGCGATGAGGACCGACACTGATTCACCCAGCGAGCCCAGCGCGTAATTCAGAAAATTTAGATATTCTCCAAGTGACCGTCTGCAATAACCTTCGGCGATGTTCCGATGCACCGAGTCGCTCGAAGCGATTGCCTGTGAAGTCACACGTCTCAAGTCGTAAGGGAAAGCGCGAAACACCTGACAACACTGAACGTAAAACTCAATCGCATCTTCCCAAACTCGCAATTCTTGATATCCACGATTTCTATTCTTTCGCACCGTGTCCATTTCGCCCCCATTTCCTTAATTGCTCAATACCCCATCTCCCCATTACCCCAATCCGCTACTCCATGAAAAAACCGCCGTTCACATGCAGCACTTGACCCGTGATGTAACCCGCGAGCGGGGAGCAGAGGAAGACGACGGCGTTGGCGATGTCTTCGACTTCGCCGAATCTGCCAAGCGGGATTTGGGTGGGGAAATTTTTGCGGACTTCCTCGGGAATGTTTTTGCCCATCTCGGTTTCGGCGACGCCTGGGGCGACAGCGTTGCAGGTGATTTGGTTGCGCGCGGCTTCACGCGCCGTCACTTTCGTAATCGCCATCACCCCCGCTTTGGAGGACGCGTAATTCGCCTGCCCGAAAAACCCGACGCTGCCCGCGAGCGAGGAAATGTTCACGACGCGCCCGCCTTGTCGCATGATGGGCATCGCGTGTTTGGTGCAGTGGAAGACGCCCGACAAATTCACGCGCAGCACGGCGCCCCACTCTTCTTGCGAAAGATTTTTGATGCTGCGGTCGCGCAGAATGCCCGCGTTGTTCACGAGGATGTCGAGTCCGCCGAAAATTTCCTTCACCTTCGCCATCATCGCGGCGACCTGCTCGAAGTTGCCGACATCGCACTGGATGAACGTGTGTGTGCCGCCGCCTTTTTGCAACTCGGCGAGCACGGCTTCGGCGTCCGCGCGATTGCGCCCGCTGGGTTCGTCCACATAATTGACGACGCAATTCACACCGAGTTTTCCCAGCGCGAGGACCACGCCGCGCCCGAGTCCGCGCGAACTGCCCGTCACCAGCGCCCCTTTGTTTTCAAAATCTTTTCGTTCAAACATAATTGTTTTTGAAAGAGGAAGATTCTTACGGTATTGCTGCGCGTCTGTGAAGCGTGGATTTATTTCCGAGTCGTCTCACTTGGCAATTCGCAACAGACTTTCGGGCAACGCCGTCAGCGTTGTGCCGCTGCCATCGGGTTGCCAGACCACGCGACCGTCTGGCAGAATTTTCTTCACAACTCCTAGCGTCGAACTGCGCAAAGTTTTCACGCGGTCGCCTGCTCGCAACTCGGCGCTCTCACACAACTCCTCGACCATCGCAATCATTTCGTCGCGTCCCAACACGCCTGCGATGTAGTGGGCGATGGCGGAGATAACTTCGCGATTTCGCACGGGTGGCAGTTCGGCAAACAAGACGCGGCCAAGTTCTCGCCCGATGGCGGCAAAAGTGTTTCCGTTGAAGAAAAGAAACGGAGCTTGCCGATGGCAGTGCTTCAGGAAGTCGAGCGTTTCCGCGAGGGTGAGGACTGCGTGGCGTTTTGTTTCCCACTCCGTTTCGCACGCGCTTCGAGTTTCCGAATTAAATCCGTGCTGCGCTCCACCTCTTTCGCACGCTCCTCGGTTGATGCGGACGACAGACTGCCAGTCCCAGTTTTCGATAAAAGCGGCTCGGGTTTGAAGCGGTGAACCGTCGCCACCGCTTCTTCGAGGATGTCGTCGGTCGTCAGGTGTTTCAGCAGGTCGGTTCGGAGTTTCATCGCTCATAGTCTAGCGCAACGACTGTTGTGAAACAAGCCGCTGAGTTTCCTTTTAACGCTCAACCCTTTACCCAAAATTGAGTTTGCCTGCCACTCCAAACTTCAATAGGTTGACTCCCATGAACAACGAAGTTTTTGTCATCGGCTCGGGACGGACGGATTTCAAACGCAATTTCAAGAAGGAAGGCAAGACCCTTCGCGATATCGTCGTGGAGACGACGCGCGAGACGCTTAAGGACGCGGGCATCGCGGCGAGCGATGTGCAGTCAGGCGTGGTCGGCAATTTCGCGGGCGGGCTTTACACGCGGCAACTGCATCTCGGCTCGTTGCTCGTGGACGCGGACGAGGGGTTGAAAGGCATCCCGACTTTTCACACGGAAGCGGCGTGCGCCTCGGGCAGCGTCGCGGTCGTCGCGGGCATCCAGCAAATCATGGCGGGCACGGCGGATGTGGTGCTCGTGGTCGGCGCGGAACAGCAGAAGACGATGTCTCCGTCCGACGGAGCGGATGTGTTGGCGGCGGCGGGCGATTGGAACAACGAGAAACCGATTTACGGCGAGCACATGTTCCCGAAACTGTTCGCGTCCATCGCGAAAATTTACATGGAGAAATACGGGCTGACCGTGCCGCAACTCGCGTCGGTCGTCGTGAAAAATTATCAGAACGCGCAGAAAAATCCGTTCGCGCAAAAACGCGGTGACCCCGTGACGCAGGAGCAAGCCGTCACGCCGTCGGAAAAAAATCCTGAGTTCGCGCCGCCGCTGAAAATCACCGATTGCTCGCAGGTCAGCGACGGCGGAGCGGGCATCGTGCTCGCGTCGAAACGGTTCGTGGAAAAAATCGGGCGCAAAAACGCGATGCGCCTGCTCGGTTACGGCCACGCGACCGACCATCTCGAATTGAGCAAAAAAGATGTGCCGACTTTCAGCGTCGCGCGCAAAGCGGCGGAGCGCGCTTACAAGATGGCGGGCTTGCGACCGAGCGACATCAACGCGGCGGAAGTGCACGATTGTTTTTCCATCAGCGAAGTCATCCAATACGAAATTCTCGGGTTCGCCGAGCCAGGGCGCGGCGTGTTGCTGCTCAAGGAAGGCGCGACGCGGCTCGACGGACGCATCCCCGTGAACCCCAGCGGAGGTCTCATCGCCGACGGACATCCCGTGGGCGCGACAGGCGTGCGGCAAGTGTGGGAAGCATATCGTCAACTCACCGCCAGCGCGGGCGAGCGGCAAGTGAAAAACGCCAGCCGTTTCCTCACCTTTAACATGGGCGGCAGCATGACGACGAATGTTTGTATGATTTGGGGGAAGTGAGATTTTATTGATGTGGCGGGGTGATTGTTCGGAGACGTCACAGTAGTTGCCTGATGGTATAAAGGGTGACTTAGAAGAGACGATGACGGCCTAATCAACCTGAGAAACTTCCTATCTGTCTTCACGCTGCCACGCCATCTTTGTGTTTGCATTCAGAATTGTCGGGACGCCAAATAGCTTGAAAAACGATGAACGCAGACGACGAAATTCGCGACAAGCTCTTGCGGTTTCTGTATGAACGCCACAAGACGACGAAGGGTATCACGAAAATCCCAATCGGGATTCGAGACCTTCAGTCGGAAATGAAATCTCGGTATGGATTGAAACAGAATGAGGTGTCGTCCAATCTCGATTACTTGGTTCAGGTCGGCTGGGTGCGAGAGGTTGTGAAGGAGCGGAATTTTACCACCGCGGGTGGGATGCAACTGAGTCAAGAGCAGACGAAATACAAAATTTCCGATGTTGGCATAAACCATTTGGAAGGCGCGACTGTTTTCAAACGGCCTGCGACCTTCAACAACATCAACATCACCAATGTTCAGGGTGTCACGGTCGTCGGCGAAGGGAATATTGTAAACACGAGTTTCACTGACTTATCGCGGGAGCTTGACGAACTCGAGAAGGGGATTGCGGTGTCACGCGAATTGAACGATGCCCAAAAGTTAGATGCCATCAGTGACCTGTCAACTATCCGCACGCAAATCGCGAAACAAAATCCAAACAAAGAAATCGTCGCAAAGGCGTGGGAGTCTCTTAAGGGTGTCGCAACTATCGTGAGTCTCGCAACGACTGCGCACAAAGTTGGCGGTCTGATTGCGGGGCTTCTCGGTCAGTAACTAGGTTTGAGTTGACCCTTTGAACTTTGATTGCATACTGGCGCTGAAATGGAAGTATTCGAGACAGGAGACCACGCGATTATCTGGGGAGACGCAATCGAGGCGTTGGAGGCGAGAGTCCCCGACGAGTCGGTTGATCTGATTTTTGCTGACCCGCCCTACAACATCGGAAAAAATTTCAACGGAAGAAAAGAAAAATGGACTTCCGACGCCGAGTATTTGGAGTGGTGCTACCGCTGGTTGGACTTGTGCATCCGCAAGCTGAAACCGAGCGGCAGTTTTTATTTGATGGCAGCCACGCAAAACATGCCGCACTTCGACCTCTACTTGCGGGACAAGCTTACCGTCCTCTCTCGAATAGTCTGGTATTACGACAGTTCCTCGGTGCAGGCGCGGCGTTATTTTGGCTCGCTCTACGAGCCAATCCTTTTCTGCGCCAAAGACAAAGACCGTTACACTTTCCACGCTGACGACATTCTCGTGGAAGCCAAGACTGGCGCGAAACGGCGACTGATTGACTATCGCAAATCTGTCCCTACGGTTTACAACACTCAAAAAGTTCCTGGCAACGTTTGGGAATTTCCGCGCGTGCGCTATCGCATGGGCGAGTATGAAGACCATCCCACGCAAAAGCCTTGCGCACTGCTGGAGCGAATCGTCAGAGCGAGTTCAAACCCGAGCGATATTGTTCTTGATCCGTTTTCGGGCACTTTCACCACATCGTTCGTCGCGAAATCGTTGGGGCGAAAATCCGTGGGGATTGAGATTGAAGATGCTTACGTCAAGATTGGATTGCGGCGTCTTGGAATCAGCACCCACTTTAAGGGCGAGCCTTTGAAGCGCCCGTTGAGGTCTTACGAAAGAAAAGAACCTGAGGAGCAACCAGCCCTCGTCTTATTTGAGCGCTAATGATCGAACACGAATTCACGAGTCGCATTCGAGAAATCTTGCAAAAACACTTTCGGGACTCAGCGGAAGACGTTTTCCAGCAAAGTCCGCTTCTCCAATATCTAAACATCAAGACGCGCTCGGCAACTCGCGGGGCAAAAGCTCGAAGCAGTTTCGCGAATATCTATGCGGTTTATGTCCTCGTTGAAGACTATGTAAAGCGCGAGTTTCATAAATCGGGCAAATATTTGAGATACGAGGGCGCGAGGTTTTCCGATCTTTTCAAGCGACAGCGCGAGCTACCATTTGGACGGAAACTTCAGAACCACGCACTCAACCATCGGATGAACGAGGAGTTCAAGAAATTCTTCAGCCAAGTGTCATATGTGCCGATTCTGAGGGACGTGGACAAGAACCGTTATTGGATCAATGAAAATCTCCTTAAGGTTCGCGTCGGCAAAACCACTCACAATCTCGCCGAGGCGATAATCGAAATCACCGACGAATACATGGTGGTTAAGCGCCAAGCATTCGACCGCTTTATCAAAACGTGTGAGCGTCTGAAGTCGTTGCCGCGCTCCGACAAAGAAGAAGCGGAGAAGTTTATTCTCGGACTTTTAGCTCCCAATGTGGATGCAAGAATTTTTGAAATCGTCAGCTACGCAATTCTCAAAAGTTTTTACCACGATCAGAAAGTCTATTTCGGATTCGACCTCGACTCAATCAAACCAGAGCAGTTGAAGCTCTACAAGACAGGCAGAACAAACGCGAATGACGGTGGCATTGATTTCGTGATGCGGCCACTTGGCAGATTCTTTCAAGTAACAGAAACACTCGACGTGAAGAAATACTTTCTCGACATCGACAAGATTGAAAGATTTCCAATCACCTTTGTCATCAAGTCTGACGCCTCTGTTGAAACTCTCAAAGCAAGACTCAAAGAGGGCGCTGAAAAACAGTATGCTGTCGCAGCGATTGTGGCGAAATACATGAAGTGCGTTGAAGAGATAATCAATATCCCGATTCTGAGGGAGCGTTTTGCGCAGGCTGTCGCTCAAGGTTATCTGCAAAACATACTCGATGAAATCGTGCGCCAGAGTAAAGTCGAGTTCAATTATGAAGAGGATGAAAGCGACGAGCCAGAGTCTTCAGAAGACGAGTGAACGGTAATGCACGTACTGCCAGAACCGAGTTGAATTGCCGCAACACCTCCGCTTAGAAAATTTCAAGACAACCCGATGTTGGGTCTGCGGTGAATTTTTGGATGGCGGCATGATGTTGTTTGAGACGTGCGGCAATGTAATCGGTTGAAGTGTTGCCGCAACGAAGCCAGACAACTTTGGGAGGATGCCCAAGAAGTTGCGCCATCTCGGAAAAATCTATGTCCTGCGTCAGGATGGTGTAGCCGCCGCGTTTGGCAAAATTCAAAATCTCTTGGTCGCTGGCGCGAGAAAGCCCTGCGGCAAGTGTGGGAAGCGTATCGTCAACTCACCGCCAGCGCAGGCGAGCGGCAGGTGAAAAACGCCAGCCGTTTCCTAACCTTCAACATGGGCGGCAGCATGACGACGAATGTTTGTATGATTTGGGGGAAGTGACGAGGGGAAATCTAGTGCGTCCTGTTAAGACGGATACGGTCCAAGAAATCTTTCGCCGTTAAAATGGATCATGTGCGTCGGAGATTCTGCGGCCCAGACTTCAGTTTCCCAAGAAATCTCTCCGAGGTGCGCCACCATGTCTTTGCGGGTGAGAAATGCTGTGACGAACACCAGTCCCGCTTTTGATTTCGAAAACAGGTGCTTGAGCTCTTGGTGTCGTTTTGGGCTGACAGGGCCATGCGAAGTCACAGCTTCAATCAGCAGCAGCCAATTCTTCTTTGTATAATGGATGATGACATCGGGCATTTTGCCGTGTTCTTCCAGACGCACGCCTAACTTGGCAAGAGCTTTCTTATCGAAGTGAGCAAATTTGGCGTCAGTATCGCCAACATAAAGAATTTTTGCGCCAGGTGTAAAAATGGGCGCAAAGTCATTGAAGATTTTTTCGACAAGGACATTTTGACCGCCAGCCGATAGGGAAATTGTCAGTTCTTTTGAAATCCGAACTGGAATTCTCCGCGCGTATCTTTCCGCCGCGTATTTTTCACGGAGCGTCGTTACTCTCTTGCGAAAATCAGCAAGTGTCTTTTCCCATTTGGGTGTTCCAAATGTCCGAATGAGCACGAGAGCGGAGGGCTCAATTTGATAAACGGTCTTTCCACTGTTGATGGGGCGTGACGGTTCGTCAGGATTGTAGAAAATGATTCCCGCTTCGAGGAACTGATGCACTGTCTGCCGTCTCACGGTTTCACGAGAGTTCGGCGCGTATTTTTTCCCGTAATGTTTTTCGAAAAAGCCCATCATCTGCGTGATGCCTCGCAAAGGCTTGGAAGCGTCGCTCCAAGATTTTCGTGGCGGCAAGTCGAGCAGCGCCAACAGAGTCAGTGCCGAGCGTTCGTTTTGTTGCGCCCTTGGGAAACCGAGGGTCTTCAGAATTTCCAGCGCTCCGTCAATCTTATTCATAGTGTTCAAAGGGTTGGATGCTTCAGTCTGCTCGAAAACCACCTTCTCAATCAACGCGTCAATTTCTTGCTGTCCAAGCAGAGAATCACCCGCTTGTTGACCGAGTTTTTCAAATTGCTCGCGCGATGGCAACGGCAACGAGTGTAGGTCTGTTGCGTTTACTTGTGTGTGCCCGCTGAAAAGGCGAAAATATCGGTCGAGTAATGTCGAGTTGAGGTAAAGCGCCAACCCTTTGGCGAGATTTTCATCGAGACCTTGTCCGCCACGGTGAATGTAGTTTAGGTGATTTTCAATGCCGAGAAGTTCGTGCGGTGTATCCCCTTTGAAATGCACTGCTGCGACCACGCGTCGCTTTTCTTCCTTCGCTGTAAACCGTTTTATCAGGACATAGGTCTCATTCGGAACAAATAATTCTCGCCGCTGTTCACTCACTACGATGGCATTGAACTTCGCCTTCTGATTTGGCCATTGTATTCGCGCTTGCTGTAAGTGCTGTGGATAAAGTAGTGGCGTGGTCTTGTCTTCTGATTCCTTTCGCAGCGAATCGGAAGCCCTAAAATCCACTACGCGACCTGTTGATGCGGACAAACCCAAATGATCAAGTCGCGTTGAAAGAGAGCGAAGCCGTTGTTGAATTTCGTCGTCGGTGCTGTCTTCGACAATGCGAATAAACTGTTGCGCGTCATCTGGCAAAACAATCTTTTCATAAGGAGCATCGTGGTAGGCAACCATGTCGTCAGCGTGACCGCTGGAATTGAAAATCGTTACCGTTTGCGGTTTTACCTTCGTCTTCGTTGCGTGGATGATGACATTCTCCTGCAACACATCGGCTTCGTTGAACGCCGCCTTACGCGACTCGAAAATGTGAACGGACTTGATGGCCATTTCGTTCAGAAAAAATTTCCGAAACGGTGCGTGATAAGGGCCATTGCAAAAGCTGCGCGGAGTGATGGCTACCATCTCGCCGTCTTCTGCTAAAAGTTTCACAACGAGTCCAAGAAAAGCCGTATAAAGATTAACGACAGGCAACTCCAGCGCTTCAAGGTGTTTCCGTTCTATCGAATCTGTTGCGACTTTCCCATACGGCGGGTTCAATATCGCCACATCGAATTGTCGGTGCTCACTTGCAAATAGGTCGTCGCGCAAAAGCCCGCTCGCGTGAGCAATAAAGTCAGCGCGGTGGATTGAATGCGAAAAATAGACATCAACTCCAGCCAGTCGTTGCGTGCAAAGTTTCATCGTGTCTTCAAGGTGCGCTGCGAGCATGGGGTCAATTTCGTATGCGTCCACTTGCAACGAGTTGGGTCGCTCGTCGCTCTGTAGAATTCGCTCGACGACGGCAGCGGTCAGCGACCCCACACCCGCGCCAGGGTCGAGCAGGCGAATCGAAGAACCGTGAAGTGGTAGCTGTTCTGCCGTCAGCTTGGCGACAAAGTGAGGCGTTAAGAATTGTCCTAATTCAGACCGTTTTTGAGAATCGAGACGCTCCGCGGTCGCCAACCGCACGAGGTCAACAGTTTCGCCTAAATTCGTTTGTGTGACGCTTCCATCCACCAACTAAAGCGTAGCAAAGACAGATGCTGGTTGGCAACTCGACTTCGTCATTTTTTGGCCCGCCAAAACCGAGTTGAAATGCCGCAACGCCTCTGCCGCTTTTCGAGTGCGTTGCCAAGAAAGTATTTGCCAGAATCCGCAAGATTTATGCGGCTTGAAATTCCGTGACGGGCACTTGGATGATATTCTTAACCTTGGATTTGCTCGATGCGAGTTGCTCCAGTTGTTCGAGCACGCCGCCTTTGTAGAGGCGTTGGCCGCAGTCCTGACAGACGCCGACGGGGACGTTTTCAAATTCAAAAAGCCGTCCGCCGAATCGGCAATCCACGGTGGCGAGTTTTTCGAGGACTTTGCCGCCGCAACTTTCACACTTTCCGTATTTGTTTGGTTTAGTCTTCATTGGTTTGAGCATACACCGTCAGCACTCGAACTTCATCGAGTTCCGTAAAACGCGCGACAACAACACCATCCTGCCATCGCGCGCAGGCCCGTAAATTTTGTAGCGCGTCCCGCGCGGGTCGCGTGTGTATTTCCTGGCAACCGTTCCTTCCAACAAGGCGTGGCGCACGTCCAATGGCGTCAGCCCGTCAGTTTCCGCTTCCAACTTCGCATGGTCAGTGACTTCGTAGCGACCTTCACGGACAGCCAGTTTGATGCGAGTCAACGGGGTCATCTGTTGGAACGAGCGTAGGCAGCAAGTGATTTCGGGTCAAGAGTTGTCATACGTCGGAAAACCGAGTTGAATTGCCGCAACGCCTCCGCTATTTTGCGGGTGTCATGACTGCCGTTGCCAAAAAAGTATTTAACGAGGCGTTGGCGCTGCCCGCCGACGCGCGCGTGAGTCTTGTCGAAAAACTCATCGCCAGTCCTATAAGGTAGGACGACCATCTTGGTTGTCTCTCAATCGCTAATGGACAAGCTGGAAGCTTGTCCTACCCCTGCCGCGCAAATTGACAAGGGCGAAGTGAAGTTGGTTGACGGGAATCCCGTGCTCGGGATTTTCGAGAAAGTCTTCGCGAGAATTCGCAGGAAATTCTAAGAGGCGTCTTCGATGTCGGTGATGCGGACTTCTTTTGAGGCGTGGTCAATCCAGTAAGCAAAGACATAATCTTCAACAAGCAGATGCTCGACGGGACGCCCTGATTCGTCGGGCACGGAGTAATCGCTGAGAATGAAAGGATTCACGGCGAGCCGTTCAGCAAGAAGCACGACGCGCTGTTGACGGCGTTTCGGAAGTCCAACGATGAAATCGGTGGCGTCGGCTGAAAAAACGGGACGATAAGAAGTCGGGTCAGGCACGGGCAATCCGTCGCTTGAGTTCGTCGAGAGCCACTTTCTTTCCCGCGTCCATCTCGCGCATGCGGCGTGAAATCATTTTTTTCCATTCAGGCGATTCGTGGCGGAGACGAATCATGTAGGCGTTCAATTCCCGTCGTTGGCTTTTAGAGAGGTGCGAAACCGCTTGTTTTAATTCGAGCATTGTCATGGGTTAAAATTCTCTCAGGGCCGCAGTGGAGTCAAGCAGACTTATCATTGCGCGATCCCTCCGCCAAAACCGAGTTGAATCACCGCAACGCCTCCGCTTTCGAGCAAGACAGAAATCTCTCTTGTCGGCTATCCGTCATTGGCGTATAGTCTGCCGCGTGGAATTTATCGAGACCCCGATTTTCACGCGCGAGATTAGCAAGCTGTTGCCCGATGAAAGCTGTCGTCAATTTCAGTTGTTCCTGTGGCTGCGCCCCGAGGCGGGCGACCTCATTCGTGGCAGCGGCGGGTTGCGGAAAGTTCGTTGGGAGTTGCCAGGACGCGGCAAACGCGGCGGACTGCGCATCATTTATTATTGGGATGCGCCCGACCACATTTTCCTGCTGCTGCCTTACCAAAAATCCAAACAGGAAGATTTGACGCCAGACCAGTTGAAACGGCTCAGCGCCATCGTGAAGGAGTGGTTGACATGAAAAACTCAGACTTCGAGAAATTGTTGGAAAGCGTGAAGCAATCGGGCGCAATCAAGCGCGGCAAACTCAAGGCGGGGCGCGTTTTCAAAGTCACGCGGCTCGACATCAAATCGATCCGCCGCACCCTCGACGTGTCGCAAAGCCAGTTCGCCCACATGATCGGCGTCAGCGTCACCACGCTTCAGAATTGGGAGCAAGGCAGACGCGCGCCGCACGGCCCAGCCCGCGCGCTGCTGAAAGTTGCCTCCGAAAATCCACAAGCTGTGCTGGAAGCGTTGCACGCGGCATGAAACGGGAGTGCCATATCAAGAAGGAAGCCAAATTGAAGAAACCCAAGAACTCAGTGGCGGAAACGGTTGCCGAATATCAAGCGGGCAGGCGAAAAACCATGTCGTCAATCGGCTTCACCTACTGGCAGGATGGCGAAATGTGGCTGGGGTATCTTGACGAGTTTCCCGATTACATGACGCAAGGCATTTCGCTGGCGGATTTGAAGGAGCATCTGCTCGACCTCTACAAAGACCTTTCTTCTGGCGCGATTCCCAATGTGCGGCGGCACGCGCAACTCCAACTCAAGTGAAACGCCGCGAACTCATCAGAAAGATTGAGGCAGCAGGCGCGGTCTTCATTCGGCACGGCGGGAAACACGATTGGTATCAGAATCCCGAGACAAAAGTCTGTCAGCCCGTCCCGCGTCACACCGAAATCAAAGAGCATCTGGCGCGGCACATTCTGAGGATGTTGGGGAGGAAGTAGGGCGTTCGTTATCTCGGTTGCGTCTCAACTCGGACGCGATTATTCTTTGCCCATGACAGCCGTTGCCAAGAAAGTGTTGAACGATGCGTTGGCGCTGCCCGCCGACGCGCGCGTGAGTCTTGTCGAAAAACTCATCGCCAGTCTCAATCTTCCTACGAGGTAGGACGACCATCTTGGTTGTCTCTCAATCGCTAATGGACAAGCTGGAAGCTTGTCCTACCCTTGCCGCGCAAATTGACAAGGGCGAAGTGAAGTTGGTGGATGGGAATCCCGTGCTCGGAATCTTCGAGAAGGTCTTCACCAGAATCCGCAAGAAGTATCGGCGATGAGATTCCCAAGTTGAAACGCCGCGAACTCATCAAGAAAATCGTGGAAGCTGGCGCGGTCTTCATTCGGCACGGCGGGAAACACGAATAGCATCCGAATCCTGAGACGAAAGTTTGTCAGCCCGTCCCGCGTCACACCGAAATCAAAGAACATCTGGCGCGGCACATTCTCAAGATGTTGGGGAGGAAGTAATGCCCGTTGGAAACCGCCATCTTTCGTCGCCAAAACCGAGTTGAATTGTTGCTGTGCCGCCGTCCTATCTCTTCCACGAATTCAACAATTCTGGCAGTTTGCAGTCCTGGCAGTTGGTGGTGTTGTTGAGGCAGAAGTCCTGAAAAATCTGGATGAGACCTTGTTGGTGTCGGGCGGCGGGGAGCAAGGCGGACGATTTCTCGGAGCGCCCTTCAAACAATCGCGGCATCATATAACGCTCAATGCTGTGCGACGGTTGGCGCGGGATGGCGGCGAAGATTTTTCGGATGCGGTCTTGCAGATGTAGGGGCGCAGTCGCCTGCGCCCGTTTTTCTGGAGATGATTCGGGCGCAAGGGACTGCGCCCCTATAGTATTTTCGTCGGGAATACATTGTGCGGCGGGCAGGACAACGTTGAAGAGAATTTCAGTGGCGCGTTCTTCGCCGAGCAGGGCGCTTGGTTTCCCCTGCAGTTTGCCGCCGAGACGAAGGTGCGTGAGCCAGAAATTGTCGCGCACAGGCGGGACGCCCGTGCCACCATCCGAACCGAGGAAATCCTCCAACTGTTTCAGAGCGCACCGCGTGTCGTTTTGGTTCCCGATGATTTTTGTCAGGTCAAGCAACGGAGCGGGGTGCGCGGCAAAAAACGCGGCGGCGCAGGCGAGGCGTCGTTGCGGGTGATTGGCGGGGCGAAGACTGGAAAAATTCCACGCGCCGCGCGGGAGAATCTGGTCGGCAAACGCGTCACGGTGTTTCCACCAGTATTCCCAGAGAATTTTCGCGCGGCGCTGGCTGGCGGCGTCCCAGCTTTTCAACTCGCGTTCGGGCAACAGACCCGCGAGTCCGAGGAGGATGGCTTCGAGCCGCAGGCGCGTTTCCTTCGTGTCGGCTGCGCGATGCGATTCAAAGTCGCGGAGCGGGAAGCGTTGAGCGAGAAAGCGGAAGGGCGTTTTGTTTTGCTTGTAGCCGAGCGCTTCCATGAAACTTTCGTAGAAGGCTTGTTCGGGGTCGGTGCGACGGGCGCGGCGGAGGAAGCGGCGGGATTTGATGTTGAGCCGTTCGTCGCCTGCGTCGGCAAGAAGGGACTGAAGTGACGCAAGCGACATCAGTTTGAGTGTCGCTTCGCAGCGACCCGCGTGGTTGTGTGCGGCGTAGGGATAGGTGTCGGTGTCAATCTCATCGAAGAGTTCTTCGAGTGGCGCGGCGAGGTGCGGGAAGAGAACGAGTTGCGGCAGCCCGCGTCCGTCGGCGGTGCGCATCGTTTGTTCGGCGCCGTCCTCCCACATCACGGCGTGCAGGATGACGTTGTCGTATCGCGGGTCGCGGTCGTGATGATGGTCGCGCCAGTCGCGAGCGGTGAGGTGAATTTCCACGTCGCCCGTTTGCGGCGGTGCGTCGCCAATTTGGATTGTGGCGCGAAGAAAATCGGGACCTGCTTCGAGGTTCCACGCGCCCGCGTCGATCACCCGCAAGGGGCGGTCGTCGGTGAGTTTGAGTTTTTCTCGGGCGAGACGCTGGTCGAACCAGATGCACTGCGCGAGCCGTTCGCTGACGGGAATTGGGAGATAGGTGTCGGCGGGTTCGCACACTGCGCTGGGCGGAAAATCTTCGCGGAAGTTGTGGAAAAGAATCCTGCGGACAAGTGCGGCGTAGTGGTTGGATTCGGTCATGGCGACTCCGACATTTGCTCTGGCGCAACTGGATTAACGGAGCGGTTGCGCGGAGTCAATGCTGCGTGTTGTGGCAGAGGCAAATCACGGCATTGAAATGCAGCCCGTCGTTTGGTCTCTGCGCGTGAACTGGCAGCGGTGCAATTTGAAGGGTGGCGCGTCAGTCTCACGCGCGGATTTCAGGTGAACGGCGGCTGGGACAGCCGCGCTGCAACAAATTGCGCCACTACCTGCGAGTTGGCGTTCTTGCAATTTCGGGCTGAGACGGCAGAATGGCGCGGGGTGATTCTTGAAGATCGCGTTGATTCGACAACGATACGTGGCGCACGGCGGCGCGGAACGTTATATGAGTTCGGTTGTCGCCGAACTTGCGAAGCGCGGACATGAAGTCCACGTCTTCGCGCATGAGTGGGACACGACGGCGAACGTTAACGGCGTTGATGTTCACCGCGTGCCGATGAGCGCGCTGTTTTCCTTCACGCGCGCCTCGTCGTTCGCGAAGAACTGCCGCGAGATGCTGGCCAGCGAAAAGTTTGACGTGGTCTTCAGTTTCGAGCGGACTTTGCAGCAGGACGTTTATCGCGCGGGCGATGGATGTCACCGCGAATGGCTCGAACAGCGCAAAAAATTTGCATCGGCATTCAAGAAACTCACGATGCCGCTGAACCCGCTGCATAAGGTCCTGCTCTCGCTTGAGCGGAAAGTGTTCTCCCCGCAAAACACGAAGCTGGTAGTTGCCAACTCGCACCGCGGCAAGACAGAGATTGTGCGGCATTACAAATTTCCCGCCGCGAACATTCGCGTCATCTACAACGGCGTGGACAGTGAAAAGTTTTCTCCCGATTGCCGCGACAAATTTCGGAAGGCAACGCGAGAGAAGTTTGGAATCGGAGAAACCGATTTTGTTGCGGTGTTTGTCGGGTCGGGCTGGGAGCGCAAGGGGTTGGCGTTTGCGATTCGCGCTGTAGCGAAAATGGAGAGTGGAGGGCGGAAAGGTGTTTTGCTTGTGGTTGGACGCGATAGCCGCGAAGGGAAGTATCGCGGGCAGGCGCAGCAACTTGGTGTGAGTGACCGTGTGTTGTTTGCGGGGACAACGAAGGAGATTGAGCAGTTTTACGGCGCGGGGGATGTGCTGTTGTTGCCGACGATTTATGAGCCGTTCTCCAATGTGTGTCTGGAGGCGATGGCGAGCGGGTTGCCTGTCATCACGAGCCGCGCCAATGGCGTGGCGGAATTGATTGCAAATAATGTGAACGGCGGCGTGGTGGAAAATCCCGCGGATTGGGAGGCGATTGCGAAGTGGTTGAAATTTTTCCGCGAGACGGATTTAATGGCGGCGGGGAAGCGCGCGCGCGATGTGGCACGGTCATTGCCGTTGCAACAGGCGGTGACGGAGACATTGGAGGTGTTGGAGGCGGCGAATTGAATGTAGTCGCACCCTTTATGGGTGCGTTTTTCGGACGCAGGCTAAAGCCTGCGACTACATTTTGCGCGAACAGGGCGCGTTGACACGCTTTCTCTTGTTGTTATTCTGGCGCGCGAATGAAACTCCGCATCACCAAAGGCCGCACGCTCAGCCGTCGCGCTTTGGACAACACGATGCGGAAACGATTGCCGTTGCTTGGCGATTGCGGGAAGACGCTCGACATCGGCGGGAAGTCCGCCAATCGTGTAGCCGCACCTTTTAGGGTGCGAGGGGAAAGCCCTGGCTGAAGCCTGCGGCTACGGGTTTTGTTAGGTGCACGTACTCTCCTTCGGTGTCTTGCTGATCCTGCAGCGGAGGGAAAGGCATCTCTTTCCGTTCTCCCATGACAATCCAAAGATTTGTCGTCCGCGAGCAGACGACCCGCAGCGGTTTCGCTTCGGCCAGAATGACAAATTCGGTCGAAACTGATTCACCCCGAATACCGTTCTGTGCACATTATTTAATATGATGGGGGCAGCCAGCGTTTCTCTTTCGTTTTTTTTAGCGAAGTCGTTGTTACGCTCCGGCTGGTTGACGCACGGTGGCACGCAGTCGCGACCGTCGCACGGTGATTAGCGTTGCTTTCAACCCTTGGCCTCTGCTAAATCGAACTGCGTTTGATGAAAATCAGCATCGTCATCCCCGCCTACAACGAGGCCATAAGTCTGCCGCAGACGGTGCAAAAACTCGGCAAGGTCCTCGGCGAAACTCCCCACGAAAAGGAAATCATCGTCGTCAACGACGGCTCGACCGATGACACGACCAACGCGCTCGCCAAACTCAGCGGCGTTCGAGCCGTGCACCACTCACGCAACCGCGGTTACGGCGCGTCGCTGAAAACCGGCTCGCGCAAAGCGACGGGCGACGTCGTGATTTTTTTTGACGCGGACGGCCAGCACGACCCCGCGGACGTGTTGCGGTTGATCGAAGCGATGAACAACGCGGACATGGTCGTCGGCGCGCGCCAGGGCGTGTTCCACACCAATTTCTGGCGCGTGCCCGGCAAATGGCTGCTCGGCAAGATGGCCAACTATCTTTCGCGCCAGAAAATTCCTGATTTGAATTCGGGCCTGCGCGCGACCCGGCGCGACGTGCTGCTCCGCTACCTGCATCTGTGCCCCGACAAATTCTCGTTCACCACGACGCTGACGATGGCGCTGTTCGCCGAGGGGCATGAAGTCGTTTACGTCCCCATTCGCGTCCAGCCGCGCAGCAGTTCGGGCCGAAGCACGGTGAATATCACCACCGGGTTCGAGACGATTCTGCTGCTGCTGCGGCTCATCACGCTGTTCAACCCGATTCGCGTTTTTCTGCCGACGAGTTTCGCGCTGCTCATGTTCGGCGTCGGTTGGAGCAGCGTCTATCTGTTTCAGCGGCGCGGCTTGAGCGTCGGCGGCGCGCTGCTCATCATGACGGCGTTGCTGGTCTTTTTCGTGGGTCTCATCGCCGACCACGTCGCGGCCATCCGGCGCGAAATGTATCGGCGCGACTGATATGTGCGGCATCGCTGGCATCGCGTTTCTGGACGGCCGACCGGCCGAGCGCAACCTCATCGAACGGATGGCCGCCACGCTGCGCCATCGCGGGCCGGACGACAGCGGCGCGCTCGTGGACGGCAGCGTCGCCCTCGGGCATCAGCGGCTCTCCATTATCGACCTCTCGCCCAACGGCCACCAGCCGATGAGCAACGAAGACGGCTCGGTGTGGGTCGTGTTCAACGGCGAGATTTACAATTTCGCCGAGTTGCGAGCGCAACTGCACTCGCGCGGCCACCAGTTCCGCTCCAACACCGACACCGAAGTGCTCGTGCATCTTTACGAGGAACGCGGCGCGGAGATGCTGGCGGCGCTCAACGGAATGTTCGCGTTCGCCATATGGGACAAGAACCGTCGCCGGTTGTTTCTCGCGCGCGACCGGCTCGGCATCAAGCCCCTGTTCTATGCGCAAACGGAAACGGCCTTCGTGTTCGGCTCGGAAATCAAATCCCTGCTCGCTTCCGATCTTCTGGCGCGCCGCGTCCAGCCCGTCGCGCTCTCGCATTACTTGTCGCTGAATTATCTGCCCGCGCCGTTGACGATGTTCGAGGGCATCCGGCAACTACGACCCGCCGAGTGGCTGACGCTCGAGGACGGCAAGACGACGACGCGCGTTTATTGGGATTTGCCGGCGGCGACGCAGGAGATTTCCGAGTCCGCCGCGCTCGCGCGGTTCGACGAGTTGATGCAGCGCTCGGTGCGCGGCCAGCTCATCAGTGATGTGCCCATCGGGGCGTTCCTGAGCGGCGGCGTGGATTCCAGCGCGCTCGTCTATCACATGAAGCGCATCACGCCGGCAGTGAAAACCTTTTCCATCGGGTTTCGCGAGGAATCCTTCGACGAGACGCCGCACGCCCGCGCGGTCGCCCGGGCGCTGGACACCGAGCACTTCGAGGAGTTTGTCACCGCCGACGCGCGCGCCATTCTCGAACAGATGGTCTGGCACGCTGAAGAGCCGACGGCCGACGCGTCGATGATCGCGGTATGGTATCTGAGCCGGACGACGCGCCGGCACGTGACCGTCGCGCTCTCGGGAGACGGCGCGGACGAATTGCTGGCGGGCTACGAAACGTATCAGGCGAACGAACTGGCGCGGGTTTACCGGCGGCTGCCCGCGTGGTTTCGCCGCGGCGTATGCGAGCCGCTGGCGCGCGGGCTTTCCGCCAGCGAAGGAAAAATCTCACTCGATTACAAAATGAAGCGGTTCGTCGCCGCCGCGGATCTGTCGCCCGAACGCGCCCATTTTTCGTGGCGCATCATTTTCGACGAAGCGCACAAGGGAAAGCTGCTGACCCGCGAGGCGCGCGACGCCATCGGGTCGCTGGATTCGTTCGAGGCGTGCCGGGAATATTTCGGGCGGGGACGCGGCGTGAACGAATTTCTGGCGGTGGACACTCGTTTTTATCTGCCCAATGACATGCTGGCCAAGGTCGACCGGATGAGCATGGCTCATTCGCTCGAAGTGCGCGTGCCGTATCTCGACCACGAGCTCGTGGAATTTCTCGCGTCGCTGCCGCCCGCGATGAAACTGCGCGGGTTTTTCACGAAAAAATATCTGTTGAAGCGTTCGATGCGGGGCCGGTTGCCGCGCGCAGTCCTGACCCGCAGGAAAGCCGGCTTCAACGTGCCGATCAACCGGTGGTTCAAACACGAGTTGCGCGATTACGTGCGCGACTCGCTGTCGGCCGGGGCACTGGCGCGCATCGGGCTGTTTGAGTTGCGCGAGGTGGAACGGCTGCTCGACGAACACGAAAGCGGCGTCGTGGATTGGAGTTACCAGATTTATGGCCTGCTGATTTTCGCGCTGTGGCACAAGAGATTTCTCGCGAACAGTCCGGAGCCCGCGCTTTAGCGCGACCGGATTGGAATCGTCTTCCTGTTCATCGCCGGCTTCCGCGAAGGCAGACTCGCGCTCGAATCCTTAGCGTTGTTTCTCCGCCACGTAGAGGTGGTTGAATCCGTAGAGAAACCGTTTGTGCTCGACGATGGTCAACCGGGCGCATCCCATCATTTCGTGTATTTGCTGCGGCGTGAACCCGTAGACCTCTTCCTCGTGCCACTCGCGCACCCAGTCTTCACCGAGCTTCAAGATTTCCCACCATTTGTGCGACAACTTGCTGATCGACGGCGTCGGCATTGTGAGCAGCACGTGTCCGTCGTCGGCCAGCACGCGCGCGGCTTCGCGCAGCACCGCGTCGCGGTTGGGGATGTGATTGAGGCACGCGAGAAAGGTGATTGTCTCGAAACTCCCGTCGCGAAACGGCAGCCGCGACGTGTCCTCCAAAATCAGCGCTCCGCATTTCCAATCGTAAATGTCCACGCCGACGCCGAAACCGGGCGTGTAGGTAGCCACGAGATTGTTCTTGCCGCATCCGACATCAAGCAACCGGCCACGGCAATACGGAAAGACCGCGCGGACGCGTTCGTCCTTGAGAGAGGACGCGCCCAGCTTGTGCGTCGTCTCCTCCGACAACACCGATACTCGCAGCGGCGCGAGCGCGTGGTCCCAAAGACGGCCGAGCACGGTTGTCTCGAGTCGGATTTTTTCGCGAGCTCGCCAATCCGGTTTGGCTGGAAAATTCGACATGGGTGATGGTGAACGGTGGGCGGATTCGAAATCGACGCGAGCCTCCACGTTTGGCGTTGTTATTTTTCCGCTCTGGCCAGCAACCGCCAACTGTTGTTCGTCCGCATCGTCAGCGACTCGCATCTCAACTTGGCCGACCCTAGCCACTGTTCCAGTTCCTCTCGCGACACGTAAACGGCCAGCGATGGCACCAGATGGTCGAACACGACGCTGACGACGCCTCGAAAACCGACACTGCCCAGATAATAAAGGTAATCGTTATAGAACAGGACACGCCGCAGCCAGTGCAACGCCCGCCAGCGGTTGACGGGTGTGTAGATGAGTTTGATGACGCAGAACAGAATCGCGCCGAGCGCGTGCGACAACGCGAGCAGGACTTTTTTCGGCAGACGGCTCGTCACGTGTTTGCGCAACGGCGTGATGAAGCGTTCGACCCAGCGGTTGCCTTCCTTCGAGTAGACCCACGCAGAAAGATGGCCGCCGTTGCCAAGCAGCCGGGTGAGGTTAAGAAACCCCTGTCTCGGGTTGGACAAATGATGCAGCACGCCGACGGAAAAAATGTAATCGAAATCGTATTTCAGCGGCAGCGCGCACAAGTCGGCCTGCAGCACGTGCGCGTTGGGCAGCGCGCGTGTGTTGGCGTAGGCCGCCTGCACCGCCGGGCCGAGGTCCACGGCGACCACCTCGCCCGCGCCCCATTGCGCGGCTAGCATCGTGAACCGGCCCATGCCGCAGCCGGCGTCGAGCACCGTCTTGCCGCGAAAAAAATCGCGATCAACCGGCACGATGAAATCGAGAAACAGATATTCGGCAGACATGTTCGACGATTTTATGGATTCATTAAACGTATTCCATTCGAAGCCGAAACCTTCCGTGGTTTGCGCGGTCTCGGCCTTCATCTGGGGGACGAAGCGCGGAATGCCGCCGGTCACAGGAAATTTTTTCCCGCATTGGCTACACGCCAGTGTGGCTTCGATGATTTCCTCGCCTTCACGTGTCTGAATGTCGGCGGAGAATGAAGCAGCGCAATCGGGACAGGCGAGGAATTCAAGTAGTTTTGGCTTCACAATATTTGGGGTAGCTTGTAGAAGTAATCCACTTAGCGATAGCAAGGTAAAGTAACTTAGTCAATGCAGCGAACCACAGACCATCTGAAGGTAATTCTCCGCGACCATCGCTGGCCGCTGCTCATTTCGCTCTTTATCGCTCTCGCAGCGTGGTGGGGCAACGTCCGCGACACGGACATTTCCTCAGACCAGGTCAACATCGCCACGATGCTGCTCAAAGAGAAGCAGCCCGAACTGTTTTCTCGCGACCTCGGGTTCGCCGATGACAGCGCATTCCGGTTTTACACTCCGCTGTACCGAAAACTCACCGCGTTTCTTGCCGGTTTCACGGGCGGCGATTTCCTACGGGCACCGGTCGTGATGACGCCGTTTCTGTTAGCGGCGTATTTACTGGGCGCGTACGCGTTGTTTGTTTGGATGACGGGACACAAGGCGGCCAGTTTGCTCGCAGCGGTTTTGTCGTTGTTCGTGCGCAAAGCGCTGATTGACACGTGGGGGATGGGCGGCATGTCGAGCATGCTTCCGCGCAGCGTGTTTCTGGCATTCACGCCCTGGCTGGTGCTGGGCATCCTTTGTACCCGCAACCGGCCGTTCGTCGCGGCGGGATTTTTTTTCGCCGTGGGACTTCTCGCCAACATGCACCCCGTGTCGGCGTTCGGCTTCGCGCAAATCGTGTTGCTGACGACGCTCGCGTCCGAAAGGTTTGCGTGGCGAGCGCTCGGTCGCTGCGTGTTGTGGGGCGCGGCGGCGGCGTTGCCGACGATTGGGTTTGCGATGCTGTACTGGAGCAGCACCAACGTCGCGGGCGCGAACGCGGTGACTTATTCCGAAATCAAGGACGTGATGAATGAAAGGCTCGGCGCGTTCTATCCATTTCAACCTTCCGATGTCGCGAAGACGTTGAAGTCGCTCACCGTTCCTGTCGCGTTGGCAGGAGCCGGTCTGTGGTGGCGTGTGCGTGAACGAAAATTTTCGGACACGGACCGATGGTTCGTTTGGTTCGCCGTCGTGACGGTCGTCGTCTCGCTCGGCGGAACAGCCGTCGTTCAACTGGCGAGCGAGTGGACAGGAACGAAGCCACTGATTTTCGATCAAGTGAGAACCTTGCGGTTTATTTACCTGCCGCTCTTTGTGTTTGTCGGATTCTTGCTGGCGAAGCTCTGGGAAAGCGCGCGCTCGGGAAACCGCATCGCCCGGTTCACGCTTCCCGTGGCGGCCCTCGCGCTGTGCGCGTATGCGACGCTGCCTTTGCAAAAGGCCGTCGGTCGTCCGCTGGAAGCGCGGTTCAGTTCCGCCGCCGCAAATCGCGACGCCGAGGAACTCGCGTTGCAGGAACTGGCCGAGTGGGCGCGCGCGCATACGCCTCAGGACGCGGTGATCGATTGCGAGTCGCTGTTATTTCGGTATCTCGCGCGAAGGAGCCTGACGTTTTGCCGCAAGGACGGCGGCATCCTGATTTATTCGGGAAGCGAACGGCTCAAAGAATGGCTGACGCGGTACCGCGAGTGGAATCAGTTGCCGGAAAACGACAGCGCCGCGCGGGAATCGTTCGCGCGCAAACACGGCGCCGATTACCTGGTACTCAAAGCGAAACAACCCGCGCTGACTTTCGCACCGGCTTTTCAGAATGGATATTTTCGCATTTACTCGTTGCGCCCGAATCCCGCTCAGTGATGGTTTCGGCGCCGACGTCACGCGACGGCGACCGGCTCGCTTGAACCGGAGGTGAATTTGACAGCGCGGGCCGGGTTGTTATCCTCGCCGCCGCATGAGAATCCGCATCACCAAAGGACGCACGCTGAGCCGTCGCGCTTTGGACAACACGATGCGGGCGCGGTTGCCGCTCTTGGGCGATTGCGGGAAGACGCTCGACATCGGCGGCAAACATTCGCCGTATCGGAAATTTCTTCAGCCGCGCGGTTACTGGACTCTCGACATCGTGGAGAAATTGAAACCTGATGTCATTGGTGATGGGCATCTGTTGGCGGTTGGCAGCGATTCGCTCGACACAGTGATTGCGTCACAGACTTTGGAGCATTGTCAGGTGCCGCAACGGGTGGTGGATGAAACACGGCGGGCGTTGCGAAAAGGGGGGCGCGCGGTTTTCAGCGTGCCGTTTGCTTATATCATCCACGGTGACCCGTCGGATTACTGGCGGTTCACGCGATTTGCGTTGGAAGAGTTGTTCAAGGAATTTTCTGCGGTGGAAATCATTCCCTACGGCAACCAATGGGCGTCGGCGTGGGACTTGGCGACGGCGAACCGCTCGCTGCTGCGCTACCTGAACTACATATTATATTGGCTGTCGTTCTCGCGCGAAGACCGTTGCCCGTGCGGGTATCTGGTGATTGCGACGAAATGAAAATGACAGGCAGAGTAGGACGAGCTTCCAGCTTGTCCAGTTTTGGGATTGAAATGGGCAACCAAGTCCGTTCCGACGGAATCCGAGTCCCGCGCAGGCGGGATCCCGAGAACGGGACACGGAGATGGTCGCCCTACTTTGTGAAATGAAACCGCTCACCATATTACATATAGAGTGGTCGGACGGTTGGGGCGGTCAGGAGATGCGCGTCATCGAGGAGTCGCGGGGAATTGCCGCGAAGGGGCATCGCGTAGTCATCGTGGCGCGAAAGCAGTGTCAGATTCTGGCGAAGGCGCGCGAGGCAGGATTGGAGACGCGGGAATTGGAGATGCGGCGCTCACTGGATTTGCGCGCTATGAAACAATTGCGCGCGCTGATTCGCGCGGAGAAGGTGGACATTCTGAATACGCACAGTTCAGTGGACAGTTGGATTGGCGCATTTGCGCGGAAGGGGACGAGCGCGAAGTTGGTGCGGACGCGGCATCTGTTTGCGCCTGTGGGGAATCATCCTTTCAACTTCGTCTACAAAATGGCGGATGCAGTGGTGACGACGGGCGAGCATGTGCGGCAGAGATTGATTGAGGTGAATGGGCTGAAGGGGGAGAAGGTGGTTTCAATTCCGACGGGCGTGGATGTGGATTTTTTTTCACCGCGCGCGGCAGATGTTGAGGTGAAACGGAAGCTGGGAATTCCTGATGCGAGTCGTGTGGTGAGCATCGTGGGGATTTTGCGGAAGATTAAGCGGCACGATTTGTTTTTGGCGGCAGCGGAGATTTTACGCGAGCACGATGCGGGGCTGCGGTTTGTCATCGCGGGAGATGGTCCACAGAAAGAGAACATCGAGAAGTTGATTGCGGAGAAAAAATTGGGCGATTGCGTGGTGATGGCGGGGCATCAGAGCGACGTGCGCCCGATTTTTGCGCTGAGCGATGTGGTGGTGTTGTGTTCGGATTCGGAAGGCGTGCCGCAATCGGTGGCGCAGGCGCTGGCGATGGCGAGGTCTGTGGTGGCGACAAATGTGGGCGGAGTGGGTGAATTGGTGAAGAACGGGGAAACGGGATTGCTGGTGGCGGCGAATGACACGCGGGCGTTGGCGGAGGGAGTCAAAAGATTTTTGAACGATGCGGGGTTTGCGACGAAGTGCGGGGAGCGGGGACGCGAGCAGGTGCGGAAGAATTTTTCGAAGGATGGAATGATTGAGCAGACGCTGGAGTTGTATGAGCGGCTACTGAAGACGATTTGAAATTGGAGATTGCAGATGGGTGTCGAAATCACAGAATGAATTTGGGCGGAGCGTCAGGCGGGGACAAATGGAAAAGCGAAAACTAGATGTGGGTTGCGGCGGGCATAAGGTCGCGGGGGCGATTGGGCTGGATTGGATTGGCGCGACGCAGGCGGATGTGGTTTGCGATTTGCGAAAGTTTCCGTGGCCGATCGAGGAGGATTCATTCGACGAGATTTTTGCCTACAACGTGATGGAGCATTTGTCTGATTGCGTGGGGACGTTGGAGGAGATTCATCGCGTGGGGAGGGACGGGGCGCTGGTGCATATCAAGACGCCGCATTTTGCGTCGCTGGAATCGTGGGAGGACCCGACGCATGTGCATCATTTTTCGATGGAGTCGTTTGATTATTTCTGCGAAGGGTCGCGGCATGTGGGGCATTATTCGCCGAAGCGGTTTCGGGTGGTGGCGAAGAAGCTGCATTTTGGCGGGCACCCTCTATCTATAATGGGTCGGATGCTGCACGCGCTGAATGCGCGGAAGTATGAGAAGCGGTGGGCGTTTCTGTTTCGCCCGAGCGGGATGGAGATTACGCTGGCGGTGGTTAAAAAAGGGGTGAGGGATGAAACCTGAGACCTGAGTAGATGCGGAAATTTCCACTCGCTTATGCTCGTAGCTACAAATGGTTCAGAATTTTCTTGGCGGCGGCAAGGACTTCGTCAACGGGGACTTCTTCCATGCACCGAACGGTCTTTGATTTGTCGCAGGAAATTTTGTTGGCTTCGATGCAGGGGCAGGGGCGGCGGATGACAGCATGGCCTTCGCCCCAAGGCCGCCAGAGCGCGTCGAGAGAGGGTCCGAAGATGGCGACGACAGGTTTGCCGACGGCGGCGGCGAGGTGCATGGGCGCGGTGTCAACGCCGATGAACAGATGCGCGTGTTGGATGAGCGCGCCGAGTTGGTCGAGCGTTAAATCGCCAAGTCGCACGATGTGCGTCTTGCGACTGAGAGAGAGGATGGATTTACCTTTCTTGATTTCATTTTCGTCTGGACCAGTCGTGAGCAGGACAACGGCATCGAATCGCTCGCGTAAACTGTCGGCGAGAACGGCGGCGCTTTCGTCACTCCAACATTTGAACAGCCATCGCGAAGTGGGGTGGATGACGACGCGCGGCGATTCCTTCCTCGAGTGGTTGCGCCAGAAATCTTTGGCAAAAGCGATCGCTTCGGCGGACGGCACGAAAGTCGGTTTGCCTGTGACTGCTTGCGGATCGTCGAACCCGCGCAATCCGAGTGACGCCGCGAAGTCACAGACGAGTTGCGAATCCTTGAGCACGGTGTGGGTCGCCAACCAGTCGCGTTTGCAAAGGCAGGTGTAAAGTCGGTCGCGTCCCCAAAATCCGCGCGAGACGGCAGGATAGCCGACGCGATGTCGCGCGCCGCTGAGCAGTCCGACAATCGCGCCGCGGTCGCTGGCGGAAAAGTTGATGACGGTGTCGAACTGTTGTTTGCGCAAGCGGTTGATGAGGCGCAATTCGGACGGCGCGCGATGGCGCAACGAGGTTCGCTTGCCAAGTTCGGCGCCGATGATGATTTCCTTCACGTTGGGGTTGCCGCGCAGGACAGGCTCGGTGCCGCGCCGCAACAGCACTGAGATTTCCGCTTGAGGGAACGCGCGGCGCAACAGGTCGAGGGCAGGTGTTATCAACAGCACGTCGCCGAGGTGTCCGAGTTGGATGGCGAGGATGCGGCGGATATCGTTCATTCGAATGCGTCAATTTAAGCGCATCATCCTAGCAAAGCGTCTGTTGTTGTGAATTCATTTGCGGCATTTCGATATCGAGGTGGCGCATCTTGATACTGGAGCCATGCAGAGCGATACCGCGTGGTTGTAGGGCGCGAATGCCCCGCCCGCAGTCTGCGGAGGGCTGCGGTTTCGCGCCGTGTCCTTTTGCCTTGACGGCGCCCC
>Ga0187893_10003893_pt1 | contig 29324 bp, 24 predicted proteins | sample MA1701074metaG_FD_139574 | JGI IMG/M metagenome (GOLD analysis project Ga0187893, IMG submission 139574) | White microbial mat communities from a basaltic lava cave in the Kipuka Kanohina Cave System on the Island of Hawaii, USA - MA170107-4 metaG ...
CCGGTGGAAGCATCCATCGACGAGTTGAACCGGCTTCGCAAGCCTCCGGCGATTCTGTTTCCGCAAAACGACATGGGAGGTTCGGTGACGCAGCCGCTGCTCGATTCCACCGGCGGCGCATTCGGCCCCTACACAGGCCAGATGCTCGTTGCTGAATGGACGTACCCGCCTATTCTCCGCGCCGATCTTGAAAAAGTAGGAGGCCAATATCAAGGCGCCGCATTCATTCTGATAGAAGGCGGCGGCTTGCGTGCCGGCAATAACCGGATCGCGTTTTCCGCCGATGGCAAGAGCCTGTACACGGCGCAAACCTCGCGCATCTGGGGCGCCAGCGAAGGACTGCAACGGATTGTGTACACCGGCCGCGTTCCCATGGACATTCTGAACATGCGCCTTACCAAAACAGGATTCCGGCTCACGTTCACCAGACCCGCCGATCCGGCAACCGCTTCCGATCCCGCCAATTATTCCTTCGTCCATTACTACTACCGCTACCACTCCGCCTACGGTTCCCCAAAAACCGACATCACTCCCGTAAGAGTCATGCAAGCCTCACTGTCCCCTGAAGGGCTGCAAGTCGATTTGACGATGGAGAAACTTGTGGCCGGAAGATTGTATGAACTTCGGCCTGCGCGTATCCGGGCGCGGGATGGCGAACCGCTTTCGACTCTTGAGGCCGCTTACACCCTCAACCGGCTGCACGATCAGTAGCTCAGGCGGAAAGAAGCCTCGAGCGGCTGCCGGGGTTGAAGATTAAGCCGACTGGCTGCGGTAGCGGATGCATTCTTCAATCACGCGGCGGTATTCTTCCACGTCGACGTCGCGTTCCGAGCAGATCAGCAGCAGGGAACCGTCGCTCTTGAAATTGCCGTCCCATTCCGTTATCTGCTCGTCGCTCCAGCCGGGGTCATATTGGAGCATCTTCTGCTCGGGCATGCGGTCAAAATACGCCCGGAGATTGATCGCGGTTTCATCAATGTCCGTATAGGGTTGCTGTTCGAAGTTCCAGACCGGTTGCTGCATATTTCACATTGTAGTCAAACCGGGCCTCTAAGGTCTGAGCTTCTCCACTTCCGCCCGGTAAGCGTCCAAAGCCTCACGCAACTCGCGGAAGTAGGCGAAGGCGGAAGCTCCTACTTTCTGATCGGCTTCCCCGGCCATTCTGGTGATGCTGATCAACTGATCGATCAGCATGGGCTGCGGATAAGCGCCGCCCGCCGTGACCAGCTTCGAGCGAATCTCGCGCAGCCGCCGCGCGGCGCCGTCATCGGATTTTGGCTGATCCTTCAGCATCCCGGCGATCCTGGCGGCTAAGGCGCGGCCATCGGCGATCGCATCGCGCAGTTTCAGATTCAAGCCCAGTTGCTCTTCCAGGTCACGTTGTGTAACGCCGTCGCCGGCCAGGCGCGGATCCATGCGCACCTCAAGCCGCGTCGTGCCGCTGAATGCACCCGCCGTCAGCCTGACGTTGTAATGGCCGGGCACGGCAAGCGGCCCTGGTCCGCCGGCGCCTTCATGGCGAAGGTCCCAGACGAAGCGGTGCGTTCCGGCGCGCTTGACCAGCGGCCTCGACGGAAGCTGGCGGCGGGAGGGGGTTGTTGCTGCTGGGTCGCTTGCGGCGGCGCTCGAAAAGGCGCGAATCACGGTTCCTTTGGCATCGAGTATTTCGAGCTTCAGATCGCCCTCGGGTGAGGCGGAAAGATGATAATCGATGCTGGCGCCCGCCGGCGAATATTCCGGTCCGCCCCGCTGCCCGCGCAAGCCCGAGGCTGCCAGCATTCGAAAGGCCGGCCGGGGTGTGAACAAGTGGCTCGAGGGTACGCGCAGCGAGGAATCCAGTTGATGTAGAGGCGTCAGGTTGTCGAGAACCCAGAAGCCCCGCCCCATCGTGGACACAACCAGGTCCTTGTGATGAACCCGAATATCGGTGACCGGAGTGGCGGGCAGATTTAACTGGAAGCTTTGCCACCGCCTGCCGTTATCGAACGAAATAAACATGCCGAACTCCGTACCCGCGTAGAGCAGCCCCGCTCGATCGGGATCTTCGCGCACCACCCTAACCGGGTAGTCGGCGGCTATGCCGTTTTCTCCGTCCGTCAACCGGGTCCAGGATTTGCCGTAATCGTTGGTGAGGTATATGTAAGGCCGGAAGTCTCCCAGCAGGTAGCGGTAAACGGCCACATAGGCCGAGCCTTTCCGGTGCGGCGACGGCTCGATGTTCTGTACGCGTCCCCCTGGCGGCAAATCCTTGGGCGTGACGTTGATCCAACTCTTGCCATTGTCTCGCGTGACGTGTACGGGCCCATCATTGGCTCCGGCCCAGATGACACCTGCCTCGATGCCTGATTCGCGTATCGCGTAAAGCGTCGAATAGACTTCCTCTCCGGTGATGTCGCGTGTGATCGGCTCGCCCGAGATCCCTTGCTTCTCCGTTTCGTTGGCTGTGAGATCCGGACTGATCACCTCCCACGTCACACCCTCGTCGCGCGTCCGGTGCACGTACTGGGAGCCATAGTAAATCACGCGATCGTCGTGCGGAGAGATATCCATGGGCGATACGCGCTGGTGCCGGTAGCGAATGTCGCGAGCGGCGTGACCATAGCGATTCTGCGGATGCACCCAGTAGTTCTTCTCCTGACCGGTATTGAGATTCAGCCGGCTGAACTCGCCTTTACAGGATCCGTAGACGATATGCGGTTTGGAAGGATGCGGGATCACCGGTCCCGTCTCGCATCCCGGTCCGTTCATCCAGAACTGGATCGGATCGTCTCCGCTCCGCGGACGCTCCGGGTTACTCATCACGATCAGCGTGTTGTTGTCCTGCTGTGCTCCGTAGATGCGGTAAGGGAACTGATTGTCGGCGGCCACCTGGTAGATTTCGGCGGTTGGCTGGTTGTAGATGCTTGACCAGGAGCGCCCGCCGTTTTGCGTGACATTGGCGCCGCCGTCGTTGGCTTGAATGAATACCTGCGGCTGGTCCGGATTGATCCACATGCCGTGGTTGTCTCCGTGGGGTGTTGGAATCGCCGCCCACGATTTGCCCGCGTCGCTCGATCTGTGAAAGCCCAGGTTGTTTACATACACCACGTCAGGGTTTTTCGGATCGGCGTCGATGTAGGTGTAATAGAATGGCCGCTGGATCAGGCTGGCCTGATCGGACACCTGCATCCAGGTGGCGCCGGAATCGTCGGAGCGGTAAACGCCCGCCTGCTTGCCCGGCGCTTCCAGTATGGCGTAGACGCGTGTGGGTCTGGCGGGAGAAACATCCACATCCACCTTGCCGATCAGGTCTTTCGGCAAGCCTTGCGTCAGATGCTTCCAGCTGTCGCCGCCATCGGTGGTTTTGTAGATTCCCGTTTCCGAAGCTGGTCCGCCGCTGAGGATCGTCCATGGTTTGCGCTCGGCCCGCCAGGCGCCGGCGTAGATTTCGTCGGGGTTGGAAGGGTTCATCGAAAGAGAGACGACCCCCGTCCGGTCGTTGATATGGAGGCGCCGGGTCCACGTCTTGCCGCCGTCGGTGGAGCGGTAGACTCCGCGCTCGCCGGCTGGAAAGCTCAACCTCTCCGGGTCGTGAAGAAACGGCTGCCCCAATACAGCGGCATAAACAAGGTTCGGATTCTTCGGGTGAACGCGGATGGCCGCGATCTGGCCGGCATTGCGCAGCCCGCTGAACTGCCAGGTTCGCCCGCCGTCGGAGGAGCGATACATGCCGCGGCCGTGGATCACGTTGCTGCGAATGGCCGCGCTGCCCGTACCTACGTAGATTATGCTGGGATCGGAATCGGCGACGGCTATCGCGCCGATGGATCCGGTGGGAATCTGGCCGTCGGAAATCGGTCTCCAGTTGATTCCGTAATCATTCGTTTGCCACACACCGCCTCCGGTGGCGCCCATGTAGAAGACCGCTGGTTGTGAGCGGACTCCCGCCACCGCCGTGACCCGCCCACCGCGGCTTGGTCCGGCGCTGCGGTACTTGAGGGATTGGAAATAGACAGCATCCACGGTAGCGGCGCCCGCTGTCAAGAAGCTGAGAACATAGAGCGCAACCATGCGAACCTCCTCGACATGTAGATCGGCTGTGGTTGGATTAGTTTCCAAGGATAGCGTGAATCGGTCGAGGCGCGTAAGGTAGAATGGAGCGACTCCCCGATGTATTGATCCGAAGCAGGGATCACGTGGCACTGGCACAACTTCTTTCCTTTGACTTCAGCAAAACCGTTCGTGACCGTGGCGCCAGCTACTTTCGCATGGGCCTCGTGCGGATCGACCAAGGATCCGATGACAGCGTATCCGCCACGGTATATGGAGGACAACGTTATAAAATTTCGCTGACGTGGTCCGGCACGGATCTGAGCGCCCTTTGCAATTGCCCGTTCGCAAAGGACGAAGGTCCGTGCAAGCATATCTGGGCCACCATACTGGCCGCGGATGCAAAAGGTTATCTGGCCGCGGCTCATCGAAACAATCTGACGCGAATGACCGAATATGTTGGCGATTTGGCTCTGGAGGAAGAGCCTCCGCCTCCCGCCCCCAAGCCTAAAACCCAACTCGCCAAGCCCTGGCAGTCCTTGCTGAGCCGGCTGCGGCAGGACCAGAGAATCCCGGTTCTCCAGGAGCCCTGGCCGAGCAGGCGCGAGTTGCTTTATGTATTCCCCGTCTATCATCAAAGCGGCCCTGGGCTGACTGTGGAGCTGATGACGCGAGATCGCAAGCTGAGGGGTCCGGGTTACAACAAACCGAAAGAGCTGCGGCTGATGAGGAGCCAGATTGCCAACCTGCCGGGCGAACTGGACCAGCGGATCGTGACGCTGCTCGGCGGCGCGGTACAGAGTCATTACTATCCACTGGATGTCACGCTGGCGGCTTCGTTCGGCGTGGATCATCTGCTGGCTTCCAGTGTCATCCCATTGATAGCCCAAACGGGCAGGTGCTTTCTGCGGACGAGCTATCGCAACGAGATGCTGGTTCCGGTCTCCTGGCAGGGAGAGGTTCCCATTCGCCTGGAACTGGAGGTGGAGGCTGCCCGCCGGGGATGGGAGGTGCGCGCGAGGCTGTTACAGGGCGAGCGTGAGATCGAGCTGTCGAGCGTCGTCCATGTTTCGCAAACCGGATACCTGTTCACCACCACGGCCATCTTTCGACTGGAGAATCCGCAATTGGGGAACTGGATTCAGGAATGGCACAAAGCCGGGGCGCTGGTGATCGGGAACGAAGATATCGGAGATTTTCTAACCGCTCTGATTGAGAGCCCGGAAGCCCCCCGGCTTGTGCTGCCGGAATCGCTCCGCTATGAAGAGCTGGCGTCGCCGCCGCGACCGGCGCTTCGGATAACGACTACGCGGGATTACAATTGGCAGCCGGAATATCTGCGCGGCGAGTTGTCCTTCGACTACGATGGGCGTCGCGTCGCCGAAACGGTCCGCTCGAGGGGCATCTACGTGGCTGGCGAGAAGCGCCTGCTGCTGCGGGACAGCGTCGCCGAGAACGCCTGCACGCGGCGGTTGGTGGATCTGGGTATGCGATTTCAGAAACGCGCGTATGCGCAGACGTCGGCCTGGCATGTGTCGCCCTCCAGGCTGCCTTCTCTCGTGCGGGCGCTCGTTGAGGAAGGCTGGTCGGTCGAAGCCGACGGCAAAGCATTTCGCCGCCCCGGCAGGTACAGCATGGAAGTTGCGTCGGGCATCGATTGGTTTGAGCTGCGCGGCGAAGTCGATTATGGCGGCGCAAAAGCCAATCTGCCGGCGTTGATTGCCGCCATGAAAAAGGGCGACAAGATGGTCCGGCTGGATGACGGCACTTTCGGGATGTTACCCGAGCAATGGCTCGCCAAGCTGGGTCCGCTGGTCGCGATGGGCGCCGGCAACCGCGACCACTTGCGCTTTCATCGCAACCAGGCCGGCCTGCTGGACGCGTTGCTGGCGGCCCAGCCGGAGGCGAGTTTCGATGAGGGATTTCGCCGCGTTCGCGAGCAGCTCCGCGGCTTTCAAGGCGTCACCGCCGCCGAGCAGCCCGCCGAATTCGTGGGTACGCTGCGCGATTATCAACGCGAGGGGCTTGGATGGATGCAGTTCCTTTCGCGCTTCGGATTTGGCGGCTGTCTGGCCGACGATATGGGCGTGGGAAAAACCATTCAGGTGCTGGCTCTTCTGGAAACGCGCCGGCTGCTTCGTTCCTCGAGCGGGAACGGGGAGGGGAACAAACCCGCCTTGGGACCATCCCTGGTGGTGGTTCCGAAATCGCTGGTGTTCAACTGGAAGGAGGAAGCGGCGCGCTTCACGCCGAAGTTGAAGATCCTCGATTACACTGGGCTGGCGCGCAGCCAGGACGGTTTCCCAAGACACGACGTCGTGCTTACTACCTACGGAACACTGAGGCGCGATGTGCTGCTGTTTCAGAATTGCGAGTTCGATTTCGTGATTCTCGATGAGGCCCAGGCGGTAAAGAACGCGGAAAGCGAATCCGCAAAAGCCGTGCGGCTTCTCAAGGGGCGGCACAGGCTGGCGTTGAGCGGCACGCCTGTGGAGAATCACCTCGGGGAATTGTGGAGTTTGTTCGAGTTTCTGAATCCGGGGATGCTCGGTTCGGCAAGCGTTTTCAAGATTGCCGGCGGCGGTCTCCGCAATCCCGATGAAGAAACGCGCCGATTGCTGGCGCACGCTCTGCGCCCTTTCATTTTGCGGCGAACCAAGGAGCAAGTGGCGCGCGAGCTTCCCGACAAGACCGAGCAGACCATTTATTGCGAGATGGAGCCGGAGCAGCGGAAGCTGTATAACGACCTGCGAGCCTACTATCGCGATTCTCTATTGAAGAGAGTGGATGAGCAGGGTCTGGCCAAGTCAAAGATGCATGTGCTCGAGGCGCTGCTGCGGCTGCGCCAGGCGGCTTGTCATCCCGGACTTCTCGACGAGTCGCGCGGCGACGAGCCGAGCGCCAAGATGGAAGTGCTGCTCGCCCGGCTCAACGAAGTGCTCGAAGAAGGACACAAGGCGCTTGTTTTTTCCCAATTCACCAGCCTGCTTGCCCTGATTCGAGAGCGGCTGGATCCACTGAAAATCCCCTATGCCTACGTCGATGGCAAGACAAGAGACCGCAAAGCGGAAGTGGACCGGTTTCAGTCTGACCCCAACTGTCCGCTTTTCCTGCTCAGCCTGAAAGCGGGCGGGCTTGGGCTGAATCTGACGGCGGCGGAATATGTGTTTTTGCTCGATCCGTGGTGGAACCCGGCGGTGGAGAGCCAGGCGATCGACCGCGCCCATCGCATCGGTCAAACCAGGCAGGTGTTCGCCTACCGTCTCATTGCCCGCGAAACGGTGGAAGAGAAAGTTCTCGAATTGCAAAAAACAAAGCGCGATCTGGCCGCCGCGATTATCGGCGAGGACAACCGCCTGATCCGGGACTTGAAGAGAGAGGATCTGGAATTGCTGCTCTCGTAATGAGCGTTTACAGCACTCCCATTTTCTCGAGCTTCCTGTAGAGCGTCTTGCGCTCGATGCCGAGAAGCTTCGAGGCGCGGCTTTTGTTGCCGCCGGTGGCCGCGAGTACCTTGCGGATCTGATCGGATTCGGTGTCGGCAAGAGTCTCCGACGCGGTCTCCCGGGCCGACATGGAGGCCACCGCGTCCAGCACGGCTTCTTCATCGATGCGGTGCTGCGGCGCCAGAATCACCAGCCGTTCCACCATGTGCTGCAACTGGCGGACGTTGCCCGGCCAACTATATTCCTGCAGGCACCGCAAGCCGGATTCGGTGATCCTGGCGTCCAGGTTATAACGCTCGTTGGACCGGCGGAGGAAATAATGAGCCAGCAGCGGCACATCGTTTCTCCGCTCGCTCAGCGGGGGCAGGTGGATGGGAACTACGTTCAACCGGAAGAACAAATCTTCGCGGAATTTTTTCTCCTCCACCATTTTGGCCAGGTCGCGGTTGGTGGCTGCGATCACCCGTACATCGACCTTCCTGGCGCGCGGGGAGCCTACCGGCCGGATCTCCTTCTCTTGAAGGAAGCGGAGCAGACGGAGCTGGAAGGCCTGGTCGATGTCGCCGATCTCGTCCAGGAATACGGTTCCGCCATTGGCGGCTTCGAGCGCGCCGGTGCGGTCGCGATCGGCCCCGGTATATGCGCCTCGCACGGCCCCGAACAGCTCGCTTTCCAGCAGACTGGACGTAACCGATGCGCAATCGACCGGCACGAAGGCCTGCTGCGCGCGAGGGCTGTTGTTGTGGATCATCCGCGCAACCAGCTCTTTGCCGGTGCCCGTTTCGCCCTGTATAAGCACGGTGGAGTCGGTGGGAGCGGCCCGGCTCACCAGCTTGTAGACTTCGATCATGCCGGGCGAGCTGCCGATCATTTCGCTCTCCGGCAGATCGTCGATGTCGGTGTCCTCGTCATCGGAGACGCCGGCCGCTGCCTCGGCGCGCCGGATCACCTCGAGCATCTGGGCCAGATCGAACGGCTTGGCGATGTAGTCGAAGGCGCCGCCCTTGGTCGCGGCCATCACGGTTTCCATCGTGCCGCGTCCGCTCATCAGGATCACCGCGCAATTGGGGTTGCTGCCGCGCGCCGCCGTTAACACATCCAGCCCGGTCCGCTCATCCAGGTACACATCGCTGATCACGATGGGATAAGCTGCGTTGCCCAGCCGCGCCAGAGCTTCGGAAGTTGAGCCCGCGGCGTCGACGGAATATCCTTCACATTCAAGAAACGTCGTCAGAGTTTCCCGTACCGCGGGATCGTCCTCGACGACCAGAATCGGCTGCGCGCTCACGCTCGTGCCCCCCTGCTGCCGGCCGGAGCGCCCGCCGGGATCAGAATGGTGAAACAGGACCCTTTGCCTGGCGCGCTGGAAACGTCCATTCGTCCCCCGTGGTGGCCGACAATCTGGCTCACGATGGACAGGCCGATGCCGGTGCCTGCTTCACCGCTCTGCTCGGCGCGCCGGGTTCTGTAGAATTTGGTGAAAATCTTCTTCAATTCCTTTTCGTCCATCCCGATTCCCTGGTCTTGTACCGCCACGCGCACAAAATCGCCCTCGCGGCCCAGGTCCACGTTGACGTGGGTTTCCGGCGGCGAGTATTTCACGGCGTTGGAGAGCAGATTATATACAGCATACTCCATCAGCTCATGGTCGCCCACCACGGTTTGCGAAGCCAGTTCGCCGGCGTGGATTGAAATTTTCTTCCGCTCCGCCAGTGGCCGGACGCGTTCCACGCTTATGATGACGATATCCTCCATGGCGAAAGGCTCGCGCTTGAGCTCCATCTGGCCTTCCGAGAGGCGTTCCACATCGAGAAACGTCTGGATCATGCGTGCCAGCCGCTTCGATTCCGTATGGATCATGGCGGAAATCTGGCGGCGCTTTTCCTCGCTGAGATTGTACCGGTTCATCAGCTCGCTGGAACCTTGAATGGCGGTGAGCGGGGAGCGCATTTCGTGGGAAACGAAGTGAATGGCTTCCTGATAGCGCGCGCGCTCGGCTTCGGATTGCTGAAGGCGCCGCCGCACGACGAAATATTGATAACCCGCGGTCGCGATGGCGCTGAGCCAGGCGCATCCGGCCGGAGCGACCAGGGGAAACACGACGCCATCCTGAAACAGATTGTGCGGCAACGCGTGAGCGAGCAGGATCTGAGCGGCCGCGATCAGGTAGGCGTGGCGGCCTCCCAGGAAAGCGAACCCCGCCGCGGCCGCGAATGCGAAAACGAGCCCCGCCAGGACAATGGCTGTGTTGGAGGCGTAGCGCATGTAATTGCCCTGCGCCAGCGTCTCGTAGATGTGGGCGTGGATCTCGACGCCCGGCATTCCGGCGAATGTCGTGTACGGAGTCACCAGGCGATCGCGCGCCTGTGACTGCGAAGTGACCCCCACGAACACGACTTTGCCCGACAGCCGCGCCCCTTGCCGCGGGTCCCTGAGCAACTCCTTGATCGAGAGGCGGGGAATGGGTTGACGGCGATAGCGGATCAGCATGGATCTGCCTTCCTCGCCGCGGCGCGCCAGCGGGATGACGGTGTTGCCGATGGTGAGATCCTGCCGCGATTCGACAATGTCCGCTCCACCGAGCGCCAGCCGGTAGGCTTCCAAAGACAGCGCCCAGCGGCGGGTCTTTTCCGCGACTTTCTCGAGCTGCACCTGTCGGCTGACCCCATCGTAGCGGTCCGGATCGGCATGCACGTGACCGATGGCTCGCGCCGCGGGGCGGAACAGTGTGTACGGCTCTTCCCAAACGCCGCCGTCCGGCACCAAGTCGGTGGCCAGGACAAGATTCGGTGTGAGGCGCAAGGCGGCTGCCAGCCGCTGGTCGTCAGCCGGGTCCGGTTCGAACGGTTCGGCGAAGATCAGATCGATCGCTACGACCTTGGGCTTGTGTGGCGCCAGTTGCTCAAGAGCGGTGGCGAGTGTGCGGCGGATGCGATGGCCGCCGCCGTGAGCGAGCAGAGTAGGGTCGTCAAATTCGAGCAGGGCGGCGTCGCGCGCCGCGGTGGAAGGAGGGTAGAGGCGCAGAGTCCAATCGTAGTGGTAGTGGTCGATCTGCCTGGCCAGTGCCGTCCAGCCCGCGATCAAGGCGGCCGCCGCGGACGCCCCCGCCAGCAGAAAGAAGGTCAGGCGGTTGGAAGCAGGAGCTTTCAAAGCCATCTATTTCAACAGACGTTTCTCGATCTCGGACGCCTCGCGCGGAAGCGCGCCCGAGAGCAATTTAGCCCCGTTCTCCGTTATCAGCACCATATCTTCAATCCGGATGCCGATCCCTTCGCCGGGAAGATACAGCCCCGGTTCGATAGTAATCACCATGCCCGGGGCGAGTGGTTCGCCTGGCGTCCAGGCGTCATGAACTTCCAGACCCACGTGATGGCCGATGCCATGAATAAAATACTTCCCGAGTCCTTCGCCTTTCGCGTCTTTGCCATGGCTGTCCATATACTGTTTCGCGATTTGCGTCAGCGTGCCGCCCGAGCCCAGGGTTTGGCCGGGACGGGCCGCCGCGATAGCGGCTTTCTGCGCCCCCAGCACAATCCCGTACAACTCGCGCTGGCGGGCCGAGAATCGTCCGCTAACCGGTATCGTCCGGGTGATGTCGGCCGCGTAAGATCCGCACTCGGCGCCTACGTCCATCAGCAGCAGATCGCCTTTGTCCATGCGGCGGCGGATCCAGCCGTAATGAAGTATGACGGAGTTGGGTCCGGAGGCGATCACGGGCCGGTAGGCGTGACGCTCGCAGCCGCGCTCCAGAAACACGCTCGTGATGCTGGCCGAGAGTTGGAATTCGTGCAGTCCCGCGCGTGCGCGCTTCCAGGCGGCCAGATGGCCTTCGATGCTCACCTGAATCGCCCTCTCCAGCAGAGCGACCTCGGCGGGCGATTTCACCATCCGCAGGCGGGCGATTGCGGGGCCGGCATCCCAGACTTCGCGCGATCCCAGCACCCTTTTTACTTCTTCCATGGCGCCGTTGTGGGAGACACTGTAGATTTTCTCCACCAGCCCGGCATGGCGGCGCAGTTCGGCTTCCCAAAGATCGGCGTTGAGCACCGCGCTAAACCCCGTGTGTTTCTCGACCTGGGGGTCGGCCGGTGCGGCGCGGCGGCCTTCATAGCGTTCTTTGCGTTCATTGCGCGGAGGGAGAAACAGGATTTCGCTGGGTTGCGAAGACTCCGGAAGAATCATCAGCACCGCGCCTGGCTCGGACCATCCGGTGAGGTAGAAAAAATTCGGCTCGGCGAGCAGTTGATTACGCGGGTCCCAGGAGAGATCTTCGGCTGCCTTCAGAACGATGAGAGCATTCGGAAGGGCCTGCCGCAGCTTCGCGCGCCGCTGCCTGTATTCCTCCTGCCCGACGGAGCCTGACACGGCAAGGGCGGCCAACAGCATTGAGACGAACGCGGGCATTAACCTCCAACTTAGTACAATGCGATCTTCATATGCTTTGGCTGCCGGTTATCCTGGCCCTGCTATTGGCGGCGGCATCCTGGAAAGGGGAACGCGCGCGAGCCGCACATTACCGCAAGTACGCCGGCCGCTCCCTGCGGCCGCTTACTGAGCCGCCCGTGACCGTGATTGTGCCGGTCAAAGGCCCGGACGAAGGGTTGCGGGAGAATCTGGCCGCGCTGGCGGCGCTTGATTATCCGGATTTTGAGCTGATCGTCGCCGCGCGCTCGCTTCAGGACATGCCGCCGGACGTCGTGCCCGGGAAAGCGCGTTTGGTGCTGGCCGGCGCGCCCGAAGGCGAGCAGAGCGAGAAAATCCGCAATCTTCTGGAGGCGGTCCGGCAGGCGCGGCCGGAGTCAGCGGTTCTGGCGTTTGCCGATTCCGATGGACGCCCGGACCGCGGCTGGTTGCGCGCGCTTGTCGCGGCGCTCGAACAACCGGATGCCGGCGCGGCCACCGGTTACCGGTGGCATTTGCCGGAAGGCGGTTTCTCGAGCCTGCTGCGGAGCGGTTGGAATGCGGTGATCGCCGGCAACATGGGTCCGGGCGACAATCGTTTTGCCTGGGGCGGAGCCATGGCGATTCGCCGCGAAACGTTCGCGCGCGCCCGTATCGAGGACTACTGGAGAGAGGCCGTCAGCGATGATTACCGGTTGAGCGAAGCCGTGCACGCGCTCGGGCTGCGGGTGGTGTTTGCTCCCGGAGCATTGGTCGCGACTGCGGACCGGACAGGCTTTGCGGAACTGCTGGGCTGGGTGCGCCGGCAATTGAGGATTACGCGTTTCTATGCACCGAAACTCTGGGCGCTGGCGCTCGTCTCTCATGTCTTATATTGCTCCGGTATGGCGGCGGCGGTTTGGCTGGCCGCGCGCGGCTCCTGGCTGGCGGCGGCCGCTTTCTTTCTCCAGATTGGAATCGGAATGGGAAAGGCGGTTTGGCGGTTACAACTTGCCCGCCTGGTAATGCCCGGTTACGAGAGTTGGTTCCGGCGTTGGGGTTGGGTGCATGTGCTGTTGACTCCACTGGCGACCTGGTTGTGGCTCTACGCATCGGCGGCGGCGGGCTTCTCGAACCGCATTCAATGGCGCGGCTACTGTTATCGGCTGCGCAGGCTGGGGAAACCCGGCCGTGCCCCGGAGTTATGATGGGTGCGTGGAGGAGCAACGAATGATGCGCTGGGCCGTGCTTTTCACATTCCCCTTTTCTTTGGCCGCCGCGGAGACCGTTACCTTTCACCGCGACGTCGTTCCGGTTCTTCAATCCCGCTGCCAGAGCTGTCATCGCCCGGGTGAAGCCGCCCCCATGTCGTTTCTGAGCTACAAAGAAACGCGGCCGTGGGCCAAAGCGATGAAGACCGCGGTGCTGGCGCGGAAAATGCCCCCCTGGTTTGCCGAGCCGGGCGTGGGCCATTTTAGGAATGATCGAACGTTGTTGCCCGGCGAGATCGAGACACTAGTGAAGTGGGTGGACTCCGGCGCTCGGGAGGGAAATCCCCGGCATGCGCCGCGGCCGGTGCCGTTTGTCGAGGGCTGGGCCGTCGGCAAGCCGGACGTTGTATTCGAAATGCCGGAGCCGTTTGACGTACCGGCGGCGGGGATCGTGGACTACCAATGGGTGATCCTCCCGACAGGTTTTGCCGAAGACAAGTGGATCCGCTCGATCGAAGTTCGGCCGGGCAACAGGTCCGTGGTGCACCATATCGGGTTGTTTACGCGGCGCGCCGGGTCGAAATGGCTCGCCGAGGCCAGGCCTGGCGTACCGGTGCGTAAGGCGCCGGGCGGTCCCGAATCGGGAGGCTCGGACGGTTTGATAGGCGAATATGTGCCGGGGTTGCCCGCCAAGCCGTTTCCGGCGGAAAGCGCCCTGTTGCTACCGGCTGGATCGGACCTTGTTTTACAGGTTCACTATACGCCCACCGGGACTCAGGCGAAGGACCAATCCAAAGTGGGGATTCAATTCGCCACCGCGCCCCCCAGGCAGCGATTCCTGTTCTTCGGCTTGACCAATGATCGATTTGTCATTCCGCCGCGCCAGGCCGGCCATCGTGTCGAGGCGCAGACTACCCTCGGCGCCGATGTGCGGCTGCTCGATCTGCAACCGCACATGCACTTGCGAGGCAAATCCTTCGAGTTCAGGGCCGTTTATCCCGACGGGAAAACAGAAGTTCTGCTGCGCGTTCCCAACTACGACTTCAACTGGCAGCTTACCTATGAGCTGGCCGAAGAGAAGATCCTGCCTGCCGGCACACGCATTGAGGCAACCGCCGTCTACGACAATTCTCCCAACAACCCAAAAAACCCGAATCCGGAAGCTGAGGTAAGGGCTGGGGATCAGACTACCGACGAGATGATGGCCGGCGTGATACACCTTGCCGTGGCGCCGGATTTCGATTTGCGGCGCCTGTTCCGGCGGCCCGTTACGCCATATCAGCAGGAGAAAAAGACCGGAGAGTGATCAGAAACCTGGCGTTTGCCGATAATGGATTATAATTGTCAGTAGGCTGCGGTCTCTGCGGCCGCTGGAATCTCGAAAGGCCGGATCGAGAATGAATAGCCGATTCAAATTATTTGTTGTCAGTTCTTCCACGTGCTTGATGGTCTTGCTGACCCTCGGCGCGTTCATGGGCACCAGTGCGTCGCCAGACGATGCCTATAAGCACCTTGCTGTATACACCGAGGTTCTCTCACGCATCAAGAGCGACTACGTGGAAGAGCCCGACATGAAAAATGTAACGCTGGGCGCTTTGAACGGTCTGCTCGAGTCTCTCGATCCTTATGCCAGTTATCTGAACGCCGACCAATATAAGCAGTATCTGAAAGTCAGGGGGTCCCGCAAGGCCGACGTCGGCTTGGTGCTCTCAAAGAAATTCGGCTATCTGAACGTTGTGGACGCCATTCCCGGCTCGCCGGCGGGGAAAGCGGGCTTGACAACGGGAGATGTATTGGAAGCCATCGGCGGGGTGACAACGCGGGATATGCCGCTCGCCTACGCGGAAATGCTTCTTCAGGGCGACCCCGGCACAAGTGTGGAACTCACGGTCCTGCGCGTGCGCCGTAGCGCGGAACCGCAAAAGGTGGGCTTGGTCCGCGCCGCGCCCAAGCACCCGCCGGTGACCGTGAAAATGATGCAGGACCAGGTCGGCCACATCCAGATATCGAGCATGGAGCAGGGCAAGGCGCGCGAGATCGCGGATGCAGTTCAGGAGTTGAACAAACAGGGAGCCAAAAAGCTGATTCTGGATTTGCGCAACGCAGCCTCGGGAGCGCCCGAGGAAGGGATTGCCGCGGCAAACTTGTTCATCGAGTCGGCCCTGATCGCATACCTGGAAGGACAGAAGGTTTCGCGCCAGAACTTCCAGGCGCAGCCCTCAAAGGCGATTTACAAGGGGCCGCTCGCGGTGATCACCAACAGAGGAACAGCCAGCGGAGCGGAAATTCTCACTGCGGCGTTGCTTGACTCCAAGCGCGCCGAAGTGATCGGAGAGCGTACTTACGGCGATGCCGCGGTTCGCAAAGCGGTGCTGCTTGACGATGGCGCGGCCGTGATTCTTTCCGTGGCGAAGTATTATTCGCCGTCCGGCAAGGCCTTGCAGGATACCGGCGTCACGCCGTCGCTGCCGGTTGTGGAAAACGAAGCGCTTCCCGATCCCGATGATGAGCCGCCCGTTGAACCGCAGCCTCCAAAGTCCGGCGAAGATCTGCTGCTGAAAAAGGCCGTCGAGATTCTCACATCCGGCAAGCCGGTCGCCTCGGCCGCTCCGGTGGCGGTAGGCGCGCCCGAGCAGAAGAAATAGGTAACGCTTTAGATCAGGATGATGTATGCCTCTTTACGAATACCGTTGCCATAAGTGCGATCAGGTCTTTGAAGTGATTCAGAAATTCGTGGACTCGCCTCTTACGCTACACGAGCAATGCGGAGGGCAGTTGGAGCGTTTGATTTCCGCGCCAGGAATCCATTTCAAGGGTTCGGGATGGTATATCACCGATTATGCCCGCGCCGGTTCCGGCAAGGACGGCAAGGACGGCAAGAACGGCTCCCTTGAAAAGTCCGAGGCCAAGCCCGCGGAAACCAAACCCGCCGAAAGCAAGCAGGAAACCAAATCTACGCCCGCTAAATCGGAATAGCGTTCCTTACTTGTGCAGGCTTTCCCCATTGGCGCCGCCGGAAACCACCGTTACGCCCGTTTCGCTTACGACAAATCCCCGCGCCCGGTCCGCCGCCTCATCCAGACCGATTTCGGTTCCTTCCGGGATGCTTGTCCCCTCGGCAATGATGGCCCGCCGGATGCGGCAATAACGCCCGATCTCGACGTCGTTCAGCAGAATGGAACTGTCGATGTCGCAATAGCTGTTGACCCGTACCCCGGGCGAAAGAACGCTCCGGACAACCCGGCCGCCCGAAATGATACAGCCCGGCGAAACAATGGAATCGATAGCGACGCCCATGCGTCTGCCTTCCTGCGAGAACACGAATTTGGCCGGTGGCTCCTGCACAAGCCGTGTGCGCAGCGGCCATCTCTTGTCGTATAGGTTGAATTCCGGCGTGACGGCGACCAGGTCCAGGTTGGCGTCGTAATAGGCGTCAATGGTTCCCACGTCTCGCCAGTAGCTGACCCGCGTGTTGTTCAGATCATGGAAGTCGTAGGCGGTGACTCGCGCCTTTTCCACCCACGTGGGCAGAATGTCCTTGCCAAAATCGTGCGAAGACCGCGGATCGGCTGCGTCCTGGCGCAACGCGTCCAGCAACACCGCGGTTCGAAAAACATAGATCCCCATCGAAGCGCTGGCCATCTCCGGGTTAAAGGCGCTGGGGAAGGGATGGTCGTGGAGCGGTTTTTCCTCAAAGCCTGTGATCCGGAACCGGGAGTCGATCTGTGCGACTCCGAACCGGTGCGCTTCTTTTGGTGGAATCTGGATGGTGGCGATGGTGATCTCGGAGTTGTGGGCACGATGCCAGTCGATCATCTCCAGGTAGTTCATTTTGTATATGTGGTCGCCGGACAGGATGATCGTAAACTCCGGCGCTTCGGCTTCCACGCTCTCGATGTTCTGGTAAACAGCGTCGGCGGTGCCCAGATACCAGTCATCATGCATGCGCTTCATGGGCGTGATGACTTCGATGAATTCTCCGAGCTCGGGGGAAAAAATCGACCAGCCTTCCCTCAGATGACGGATCAGCTCGAGCGCTTTATATTGAGCGAGTACGAATACACGGCGGATATCGGAATTGATGCAATTGGACAGCGAAAAATCGATGATGCGGTACATGCCGCCAAACGGGACCGCGGGCTTGGCCGTGTGCCGGGTCAATGGATAGAGGCGTTCGCCGACGCCGCCAGCCAGGAGAATCGCCAATGTGTTTCGCATGCAACGTCACTCCCAGTGTAGGTGACGGGGGAGCCTGCTGAAGCGGCGGTTGCCGGATGGGACTGGACCCTGCCACAATGGAGTCAGGAAAATTGCTTCCCAATCTATCCAAGAGACAAAGGGGGTGAATTACGTTTGGCTGAAGTACATGTCCAGGATGGCGAAACTCTGGAGAGCGCCCTGCGGCGCTTCAAACGCAAGGTCCAGCAGGAAGACATCATCAAGGAGATCAAACGGCACTCCTACTACCTGAAGCCGGGCGAAAAGAAGCGCGTAAAACAAGCCCTGGCCCGCAAGCGGAACCGGAAACGGAGACCGCGGGAAATCGAATAACCCCCGCCAGTATTTGGATGGAAGCTCCGGCCCAAACCGAGCCGGAGCTTCTCCCTTAATTCTTCAAAGCACGCATCATCGGATGCTCCACCTGCTTGAAGCCGGCCGGCGGAGCGAATCTTGAAGTGTCGATCGGAGCGGTGGAAAAGGCGCTCATCTCGGTGAGCATTTCCATCAGCACGCCTTGCCCTGCCTGGCCCTGCGCCTGCGCCTGCTGCTGTTGTTGCTGCTGCTCCTGCTGCTGCTGCTGTGCCTGCTCGTCTTTGCTCTTGCGGCCGCGGCCGAATCCACCCAACCGGATTCCGCCGGGCAGACCGATGTTGCCGATGCGGCTTGAAGCTTGCCGCTCGGCCGAGCCTTCGGCGGCTTTGCCGGCCACTTCACCGGCTGTTGGCCCCTGAGGTTGCGTTGAAGGATCAGTAACCTGGGAGGCGGTGGCCGGATCGAGGTTGGAGCCGAACTTGACGATTTGCCGGATGTGGACGCCCTTGAGCTTCTCGGCCTCTTTCGCCATTTTCTGAGCCGAATCGGCCATTTGTGGATTCATGGCCATCATCGTCTCCATCTGCCGGCCTAGCGAGCTGGCCGCGAATGTCCCCGCCATTTTTTTCGCCATGTTTTCATGGAACGCGGTTAACTCTGCGTAGCCGGGAACGGTGTCAACCACCCAGATCGAGCTAATGGTTTCCATTCCTCCCTGCTGCCCGCTTTTCTTATCCTGAACATCCATTCCCATAATCAGCAGCACTTCCCGCGCGTTCAGGCCTGAAATCATCTGTACCTTGCCCGTCTCCTTGACCTCGAAGCGGTATTTGAGGTCCGCGGTGGCCTCCGGAGTCGCGGCTTGTTTTTGCTTGGCCTCTTTCATGGAGGCATTCGCCTTCTGCATGGCCTTCTCCATGGCTTCCTTCATTTGGGCGAAGGTAATCGTCGAGTATGTCTTTTTTTCAAAATCAACGGAAGTGATGGTCTCATTGTCCAGATCCCAGAGTTGGGCATTCATGTCGTTGATATGAGCCATCCGGTTGCCCTTCACCAGCACGGAACTGTTGGTGGGCTCGCTCAGCCGGCGCATGCTCTTCGAGAATGCGCCGAGGCTGCGGCTCATTGCGGTCAGAGCGCCGCCTGTCATCTTGGTGGTTTCCGTGTAGCTGAAATCAGCCAGCATCATGGCGGGCGCCACCAGCAGGCTGCCCACGATCGCTATTATTTTCATTCAAGTCCTCCTCTCTTGAGAGTACACCCGTTGGGAAAACCGCTACAATAGACCCTCTTGGCTAATTCTGCATGACTGACATGAAAATACGTCCCAGCACAAATCTGATCGTGCTCACTTATGTATCGGCGGTGGTGCTGGCGGCCGTGATCTGGTATTTCGGCAGCGGGTTCCAAAACAAGTATTGGATGGCGGCATTCGCCATTCCAGCCTGGATGGCGTTAACTGCCGGGATGAAGCACATCCGGTCGAATTTCACCACGGTCGAAATCGCCGGCGACCGCCTGAAGTTTGAAGACGGCATGTTTTCCAAGCTGACCCGTTCGGTGCCGCTGCATAAAGTGCAGGATGTTACTGTCCGGCAAACTCTGTCCCAGAGGCTGCTGGGTCTGGGAGACTTGTCCATCGAAACGGCTGGGGAAACCAGCCGGCTGACCATTTGCGAGATTGGCTCGCCGCGCGTGGTGGCCGAGCAGATTCTCGATCTTGTTTCCGGGAAAGGTTCAAGGAAAAAGAATAAAGGATGAGCGCACGAATGCTGGAAGGCAAAGTAGCCGTGATCAGCGGAGCCAGCCGCGGTCTGGGAAAAGCGATGGCTCTGGCGCTGGCCGCCGCGGGCGTAAAGCTTGCCCTGGTGGCGCGCGATGCCGCAAAGCTGGAGGAGACCGCCCGGGAGGCGCGCGCCTGCAACACGGAAGCGGAAGTGTTCCTTGCCGACATTTCGAAAGAGGACCAGGTTCTGGCGGCCGGAAAGCAGATCATCGCCCGTTTCGGGGAAGCCAATATCCTGATCAACAACGCGGGCATCAACATCCGTAAGAACCTGGCGGAATTCACTCTTGAAGAGTGGAACCGCGTCATGGACAGCAACCTCACCAGCGTTTTTCTGATGTGCCGTTTTTTCATCCCGCACATGAAGGGCAAGGGTTACGGCAGAATCCTCAACATGACCTCGATCATGAGCCACGTGTCCCTGCCGGGGCGCAGCGCCTACTCTTCGAGCAAGACCGCGTTGCTTGGGCTTACGCGGGCTCTTGCGCTCGAGCTGGCGCCGGACGCAATCACGGTGAACGGCATCAGCCCTGGTCCGTTCGGCACCGAGATGAATACCGCGCTGATGCAGAATCCCGAGGTCAATCAGCAGTTCGTCTCGCGGATTCCATTGGGGCGATGGGGTAAGGTCGAGGAGATCGGAAAGCTGGCGGTATATCTGTGCTCGGATGAGGCAGGATTCATCACGGGCACCGACATTCTGATCGACGGAGGTTGGTGTGCGGTTTAGCCGCCTCTGGCTTGTGCTTTGCCTTCTGGCCGGCTGCTCCGGCGGGCCGAAAAAGAAACAGATTGCGGTAGTTCCAAAGGCCACCTCGCACGTGTTCTGGATTTCTGTGCAGGCGGGCGCTCTTGCCGCTGGCAAGGAATTGGACGTGGATGTGCTCTGGAACGGCCCTGCGGCGGAAACCGAATACGCGCGCCAGATTCAGATCCTCGATTCGATGGTGACGCGTAGAGTGGACGGGATCGCCGTGGCCGCCGCCGAGCGCAAGGCCCTGGTGCAGACCGTGGACCGCGCGGTGGCCGCCGGCATTCCCGTAACGGTGTTCGATTCGGGCCTCGATTCGGAAAATTACATGACGTTTCTTGCCACCAACAACTACGAAGGCGGCCAGATGGCGGCGCGGGAACTGGCCAGGCTGGTTGGCGGCGCCGGGAACGTGGCGCTGCTGATGCACGCCCCGGGCAGCCAGTCGACTATGGACCGCGAGAAGGGATTCGAGGACTCGCTGAGCAAAGAATTTCCGCGGCTCAGGATCATAGCCCGGCAGTTCGGCCTCTCCGATCGCGCCAAAGCTCGCGCGGCCGCCGAGAATTTCTTGGCCGGCCATCCCGATTTGAAGGGAATATTTGCATCCGCCGAGCCGAGCTCGGTCGGCGCTTCACTCGCCGTTAAGGCTCGCAACTTGCAAGGCAAAGTGAAGCTGGTGGGATTCGATTCCAGCGAGACTTTGATCGATGACCTCCGCGATGGCGCCATCGACGCGCTGGTCGTGCAGGACCCGTTTCGCATGGGCTTTGAAGCGGTCCGGACGCTCGTGGACAAACTGAACGGCAAGACCCCGCCTAAACGGATGGATCTGAGCGCGCGCGTCATCCACAAAGAGGACCTCCAAAAAGACGAAGTGCGTCAACTCCTCTCCCCGGACGTAAAGAAGTACCTGAAGCAATAAATGACAGAGCAATTCGTGATCATACACGCCGGGCCTCTTGAGGAGTTTACCCGGCGCATGCTGGAAGGGGCCGGCGTGGCCGATGCCAAATCCAGGCTGGTGGCCCGCTCCTTGGTTGAGGCGAACCTCCGCGGCGTCGACTCGCATGGCGTGCAGTTGCTGAATTTTTATATCGAGCATGTGCGGATGCGATGCGTTGATCTTGAAACGGAAGGCCACGTGGTGTCGGAATCCGGCGGGTCGATGGTGTACAGCGGCGACAACGGGATTGGGCAGGTCATTGCCGACGTATGCTGTGATCATGCAATCCGGCTGGGCAGCGAGCACGGGCTGTCGCTCGTCACGGTCCGCGAGTCGAATCATTTCGGGGCGGCCGCGTTCTGGGCTCAAAAGATCGCGCGCGCGGATCTGATTGCCATTGTGATGTGCAACGCGACGCCGCTGGTGGCCCCTTGGCAGGGCAGGGAACCGAGGTTCGGCACGAATCCGATTTGCGTCGCGCTGCCGGGAGCCGCGGAAGATTCCTGGCTGCTCGACATGGCCACCACCACGGTCGCAATGGGCAGGATTTTCAAGGCGAACTTCGCCGGCGACGCCACCATCCCGCACGGTTGGGCGATGAATTCTGAAGGATTGCCCACCACCAGCACCGCCGAGGCGGTGCAGGGAATGCCCATGCCGCTCGGAGGGTACAAAGGCAGTGGTCTGGCGTTCCTTGTGGAAATCTTGTCGGCGGTGCTGAGCGGCGGCGCCATGTCCACGGAAGTCGGCGGCGTAAGGATTCGCACGCGCCCCATGAGAGTGGGACAATCCTTTTTGGCGATCGACGTTACCCGGTTTCTGCCATTGCAGGAATTCCAGGCGCGCATGAACAGACTGGTATCGCTGGTTAAGTCGGCCCCGCCCGCTCCCGGCTACGGCGAGGTGCTGGTGGCCGGCGAGCCGGAGACCCGCAGCGCGCGAGCAAGATCCCTGGACGGCATCCCGCTATCGAGAGGAGTATGGGAAGAACTTGTCAAAACCGCCTCCACCGTTGGCGTCGAGCCGCCGCCGGTTCAACTGGCGGGTGTCTCCGGTTGACGCCCGGCGCTCCGATTCACTCAGGCTAGAATAAAACGATGGCGGACGAACCCAAGCAGGCGCCCGGTTTCGAGGCCAGCCTCGCGGAATTGGAAGCGGTCGTGAAGGAGTTGGAAAGCGGCGAGCTGCCTCTGGAGAAGGCGCTCGAGCTGTTCGCGCGCGGCACCGAGTTGAGCAACGCCTGCCGTACACAACTCGAAGAAGCGGAAACTCGCGTCGAGCAGCTTGTGCGCAAAGGCAGCCGCGTGGTGGCGGAATCGCTTCGGACGAACGGCGATACCTAGCCATGCCGCTTCGCGAGTATCTGGAACAGCAGCAAAAACGCGTCGAGGCGGCTCTCGACCGGATCGCTCCTCCCGATACGGCTTCTCCGGAGACAATTCACCAGGCGATGCGCTACAGCCTGTTCGCGGGCGGCAAACGTCTTCGACCCATCCTATGCATGGAGGCGGCCCAAACCGTCAGCGGCGATGTCGAAGGCGTGGAAGAGGCCGCGGCGGCCCTCGAGTTGATCCACACCTATTCGCTCATTCATGACGATTTGCCGGCGCTCGATAATGACGATCTGCGCCGCGGCCGTTCCACCAACCACAAAGTCTTCGGTGAGGCGATGGCGATTCTGGCCGGCGATGGGCTGCTCACGCTGGCTTTCTCAGTGCTCGCCCGGCTGCCCGCCGATGCCGCCATCCGGGTGCGGCTCATTACGGAGCTGGCCTCGGCGTCTGGAACCGTGGATGGAATGATCGCCGGACAGGTGCGCGATCTGGAAGGCGAGCACGCCGAGCCAACGGCCCAGCGGTTGGAATCGATTCACCGCGCCAAGACCGGCGCTCTGCTGCGCGCCAGTGTGCGTGTGGGAGGCATTTATGCCGGGGCAGCGACTGGACAGCTTACCGCGCTCACCTGCTTCGGCGAGCATATCGGGCTGGCCTTTCAAATCATCGACGATGTGCTGGACGTCGAGCAGTCCTCGGAAACCTTGGGAAAAACGGCGGGCAAAGACGCCGCGCGGAAAAAGATCACTTTCCCGGCTGTATATGGGTTGCGGCGGTCGCGCGAGATGGCTGCTGAAGAGCTTCAAAGGGCCCATGCATCTTTGCAGCCGTTCGGCGATCGCGCCCGGTGGCTGCGCGCGATCGCGGAACTGATTGTGCACCGCAACGCATGAAGCCGGCGATCAAGGTGCGGATTGATCGATTGCTGGTCGAGCGAGGGCTGGCCGAAACCAGGGAGCGGGCGCAGGCTCTTTTGCTTGCGGGCGCAGTTTTTCTCGACGGGCGGCGCATCGACAAGCCAGGCCGCTTGGTGGCGCCTGACATGCCCATCGAAGTCAAGGGGCGGCTGCGCTACGTCAGCCGCGGCGGGCTGAAGCTTGAAGCCGCTCTGGACGCTTTCCGAGTGGATCCGGCCGGAAAGGTGTGCATCGACATCGGCGCATCCACCGGCGGTTTCACCGACTGCCTGCTGCAACGCGGGGCGGCCCGCGTCTACGCCGTGGATACCGGCGCTGGACAGATCGACTGGAAATTGCGCACCGATCCGCGTGTTAGCCTGCTTGAGAACGTAAACGCGCGCCGTCTCGCTCCACAACAGATCGGCGAACCCGCCAACCTGCTGGTTTGCGACGTAAGCTTCATTTCGGTGACATTGCTGCTGCCGCGGTTCCCGCCGCTGCTGGCGCCCGGAGGAGAATTCATTGTGTTGATTAAGCCTCAGTTTGAGGCCGGAAAAAAACTGGTTGGTAAAGGCGGAATCGTCAGCGATGACGATGTGCGCCGCCAGTGCTGCGAGAAAGTCCAGTCTGAGGTTGAGGCGCTCGGCTATAGAACGTCGACGATTCCCAGCCCGGTTTTAGGCGCCGGAGGAAACCAGGAGTACCTGCTCTATGCCCGTCATTGAAACAGTCGGAATCATGTCAAAGCCGGCTTCGGGAAAGGCGCGAAAGCTGTTGCCCGAGCTGCTGGCGTGGCTCGATGAGCGCAAAATCGGGGTTCGCATGGATGAACAGACCGCGGGCTATAAGAAAGGGCTGCGTCCTTCCCCCCGCGAGGAAGTGCCCGAGGGAACTCAGCTTGTCATTGTGCTGGGCGGCGACGGAACCCTGCTGTCCGCGGCGCGGGCCATCGGGGGACGTGATATTCCCCTGTTCGCCGTCAACCTGGGCGGTTTGGGGTTTCTCACGGGGATTACTACCGCCGGGATCTTCCCGGAGCTCGAGCGCACTCTGCATGGTGAACATCAAATCGACCGCAGGCGGATGCTGTGTTGCGAAGTCAGACGCGGCGAGACGAAAGTGGCCGGCTACGAAGCGCTCAATGACGCAGTGGTCACCAAAGCCGCGCTCGCCCGCATGGTGACTCTGGACACCTTCGTGGATGGTCATTTCGTTTGCACCTATCGCGCCGACGGACTCATTCTGGCGACCCCGACTGGCTCCACCGCCTACTCGCTTTCCGCCGGAGGCCCCATCATCTTTCCTTCCGTGGCCGCCCTGGGGATGACGCCCATTTGCCCGCATATGCTGACGAACCGGCCGGTCGTCGTTCCCGATACCAGCGTCATTGAAGTCGTGTGCCGCGATCTGGACGATTCCGCCTACCTGACCATCGACGGACAAGTGGGCGAGCCGCTCAAACGCGGAGACCGCGTTATTTTGCGCCGGTCGGAGAATTGCATCAACCTCGTGAGGTCTCCGGCGCAACCGTTCTTTGACGTGTTGCGGGCCAAATTGAAATGGGGAGAACGATGAAGCGGCTTTCGCTGACCAGTTGGATCTTTCTTTCGATGGCGATAGGTATTGCGCTGGGCGCCGCTGCGCCGAAGTTCGCCGTACAACTCGCTCCCGTCAGCAACATCTTTCTGCGCCTGATCAAATCGATCATTGCGCCGTTGTTGTTCGGGACGCTGGTGTATGGCATTGCCGGCAGCGGCAGCGTGAAAACTATGGGACGCATCGGAGTGAAGGCGATCGTTTATTTCGAGATTGTCACCACAATCGCCCTGATCCTGGGCCTGGCTGCCGTGAATATCACCAAGCCGGGTCAAGGCATGCAACTGGAAAAAACCGCGGCCGAAGCGGCACTCCCGAAATCGCAGCAGAGTCTGGCCGCCGTGCTCGAGCATACCTTCCCCACCAGCATCATCGACGCGATGGCCAAAGGCGAGGTGCTGCAAATTGTCGTATTCGCCTTTCTATTCGGCGCGGCCTGCGCTTCCATCGGCGGCAAAGCCGCCTCCGTGGTGGAATTCTGCGAATCGCTTGCCGAGGTCATGTTCCGCTACACCAAATACGTGATGTACCTGGCGCCGGCCGGCGTAGGCGCGGCCATCGCAGTTACCGTTGGCTCGAAGGGATTCGGCGTCCTGTTCGGTTTGGGCAAACTGGTGCTGACCATGTACGTCGCGCTGATCCTATTTGTCGTGTTTGTGCTGGGCGCGGTCGTGATGATCGCAAAGATTCCGCTGCGAAGATTCTTCCGCGCCGCTAAGGAGCCGTTCCTGATCGCGTTCTCGACCTCATCCAGTGAAGCCGCGCTGCCGCTTGCCCTCAGCAATATGGAGCGCTTTGGCGTCCCCAAGCATATCGTCGCTTTCGTACTGCCCACCGGGTACAGTTTCAACCTCGATGGCACTACGCTCTATCTCTCGCTTGCCTCGATTTTCGTCGCGCAGGCGGCGGGCATCGAGTTGAGCGTAAGCCAGCAGGTGTTTATGATGCTTACGCTGATGCTGACTAGCAAAGGAGTGGCTGGCGTTCCGCGGGCGGCGCTGGTGATTCTTGCCGGCACGCTGGCCACATTTCAGCTTCCCATTGAGGGAGTGGCGGTGCTGCTGGGCATCGATGCCGTCATGGACATGGCGCGTACGTCGGTGAACGTGCTGGGCAACTGCCTGGCTACGGCGGTCATCGCGCGATGGGAGGGGCTGGATCTTCCCGAATCATGAATACAATTCCTGCGATGCTGAGCTTGATGCTGCCGCTGGCCGCCACCGAACGGCTGTTGGTGGACACCGACTGCGGTTTTCTGGGAGACGACGGGACCACGCTGGTAATGTTGCTCCGGAGTCCCGAAAGAGTGCGCGTCGATGGAATCACGATCGTGAGCGGAAATGTTTGGGCGAGCCGCGGCGCCGTTTATACCGGCGAGATTCTGCGATTGCTGAAAAGCAGCCGCGCGCCAGTGTATCTCGGAGCCGAAATGCCCCTGCTGCACACACCCGCAATGGCGGAGCAGGCGCACCTGAAGTGGGGGCCGGTCGAGTTTCGCGGCGCGTTTGCCGAAAAGCCGCCTCCCGCATCCACAAAACAAGCCGGAGGAGCTATCGAGTATGTCATCCGCTCCATCGAAGCCAGGCCCGGGCAACTGACGGTGGTCGCGCTTGGGCCAATGACGAATCTTGCCATCGCGCTTCGCCTCCGCCCCGCCATTGCGGCGAAGATCCGGCGGCTGGCCTTCATGGGCGGCAACTATCGCGTGCCTGGCAACGCCTCGCGCGAGGCGGAATTCAATTTCTGGTTCGATCCGGAAGCGGCGCAAGCCGTACTGCGCTCCGCAATTCCGGAAAAAATCATGTTCGGTCTGGATGTGTGCAATAAAGCCATGCTCGACAAGGCCGGATTTGAGCAGATCGTCGCGGCTCGCACGCCAATCTCGGAGCGGTTTCGCGAAGACTTCGGTGTTCGCTATCCCGGTTTTGTCAAAAATCCGGAGGCCAAGGTGTCGTTGTGGGACTCGCTGGTCTCGGCGTGGCTCATAAACCCCGGCTTGTTTTCGGCGCCGGAACGGTTGTATCTCGACGTTGATACCCGCTTCGGTCCCACCTACGGAAAAGTAATCCCGCTCGACCGCAAGCTGGCTCCGCAAGCCACGCCGGTGGAGATGATGAACGATCTTGATTTTCCGCGCGTATTTGCGTTGTTTCGCGATCTGCTGATGAGGCGCCAATAAATGTATTCGATTGTTGAAGTGCCCTTCCACCTTGGTATGGAAGGAATCGCCGCAGGCAAAGGCCCGGAGCGGCTGCTCCGCTCGGGAGCCGACCGCATTCTGGCCCATCGTTCCATTCCCGCGCCCGTGACGCATGTGCGCATGCGGGACTTGAGAAGCCGCGGCCTCGATGCCGTCCTGGACATCAATCGTATGCTGCGCTACGCGGTTAAGGACGCGGTCGAGCAGGAGACCGTTCCGGTCGTGCTGGCCGGCAATTGCAATTCCTGTCTGGGGACGCTGGCCGGTATCCCCGAGGCGCGGACGGGAGTCGTCTGGTTTGACCGGCACCCCGATTTCCATACGCCGGAGACCAGCAGAAGCGGCAACGTGGAAGGAATGTCGCTGGCGATCGTGGCCGGACATTGTCACGCCGATCTGCGGGAGCGCGTCGGAATGACGGAAGCGATTGCCGAAGAAAATATCGTGCTGGCCGGCATCTTCGATGTCGAGCCGGGCGAACGCGAGCGGCTTGAGGCATCCTGGGTGAGCGTGCATGCATCGGATTCACTGGGATTGCTTCCGGTGGCGCTTGACCGCTTGCGCGATCGCGTGGACTCGGTTTATCTACACATCGACACGGATTTCCTGGAAAGGGTCGAGCGGCCCGAGAGGCTGATAGCGCTCGTGCGGGAAACGCTGCCCGTGGCGGCGGTCGGCGTTACAAACTACAATCCCGAGCTCGATCCCAGTGGAGAGTGGGAGCGCGCGATTCTCTCGGCGATCGCGGCCCTCGTCTCCGTAACGCACTGATCAGCGAGGCAGGCGGATGCGGTAAAGTGTGAATCCTTTGTACGCGGCCACCGGCTCAACGCCCCAATCGGACGGGCTTGCCGCCATTTGCGCCGAAACAAGCCCGAAGAAGTCCGTGCCCGTTGACCCGAGAATATAGTGGATCCCTTCGCGGTCGAGCAAACGCATGGCCGAAAGGCGCAGGTTGAGCGCGGGCCAAATTTCCGGCCGGGAAGGCGCTGCAAGCGCAACCCAATCCCGCGCCCTTCCCCAAAGCTCGATGGGCAGATCCGCCGTGGAACCGTGTGCAACGACCCGGACTTCGGCCAGCAGGAGCGGCGCGGGGAAGGAAACTTCATAAAACATGCCGGCGCGCACCGGCTCCCAGGAGCGCCACGAGGAGGCCAGGATGCCATCGAGCGCGTACGGCGTTTCCCACTCGTTCGGCCAGGAACGCAGGTACCACGTTGGCATGGGCGCAATCCTTTCACCCGCCGGATTCAGCAGCACAATCTCGTGAATGGCGGCGCTGCCGGGCCGGCTTTGCGGGAAGCGCAGGCGGACAACGCTGAATTCATGCCCTGGGAATGAAGCGCGCCATTCGACAAGCAGGCCGCGGTCAGGCGTGGCGGCGGCTTCCAGCGCGCGAACCAGCACGTCGCCGAGCGAAGTCTGCCATGCACTGACAAGGTGGCGGCGCGTGATCGCGGCCGGTGCGTTGGCAAGATCGAAAATCCTGTTGCCCGGCTCCGTGTGGGCTTCCACCAGTTCCGCCAGCGGAACTTCCGTGGTGATGCGCGTTTGATACTCTTGCTCCCCCTCCAGCCGGAGTGCGGCTCGCCAGGGGATCTCCGGACTGAGTGCCCAGGTATCGCCCGGCGCGTAGCGCGGGATCATTGCGGGCCAGCTCAGAATCGCATGGGCGTAGAGAAGTGTAATGCCCACGCTTCGCGGAACCGCCATCTGGATTGCGAGCGCCGCCAAGGGCAGCCCAGGCATCAGAAAGCGTGTGCCGATATTAAGCAGCCAGGGCAGCGCCAAGAATACGGCCGCGGATACGACCACCGCTCCTGACCTCCGCCGCAGAGCCAGCAAACCTAACGGGGCGAGCAGCCAAACTGGCCCGAGCAGCCCTTGCAACAGGTCGCCGTACATGGTCAGTTCCAGCGGTATCGTCGCCGGATCCACCTCACCGTAGTTGCGCAGGTACTGGCCAAGATAGCGCTCGGATTCGATATGAAACCAAGGGTTCGGAAAAAAACGGTTCAGCAGCGGGGCGAACGGATTGCCCGTCAGCCAAGCCGCGCGAACCATCCACGGCAACGCCATGACCAACACAGCGGCGGCAAATAGGGGTACGGCACGGAATCGGCGCCTTGCCAGAACCAGAAGCGCCGCTGGAGCGATCAGCCCGCCCGTGAACTTGATGGCATAGCAGAAGCCGGCGCAGATTCCGATCGGAA
>Ga0187893_10003894_pt1 | contig 29323 bp, 29 predicted proteins | sample MA1701074metaG_FD_139574 | JGI IMG/M metagenome (GOLD analysis project Ga0187893, IMG submission 139574) | White microbial mat communities from a basaltic lava cave in the Kipuka Kanohina Cave System on the Island of Hawaii, USA - MA170107-4 metaG ...
GGGAAGGAGATCTCGCCGAGGATCTCGTCGCGGAGCGTGACCGCTTCGTGCGGCCAGCGGAAGCGGATCACGTGCTCTTCCTTCGCCATGCGCGCGAGCGCGGCGGCGCGGTCGAAGCCCGCGGGCCGCAGGTAGCGGAACGCGCCCGTCTCGGACTTCGCGCTCTGGCGCAGCGCCTCGAGCGCCTCCGGCGTCTCGAAGGCGGGGTAGGCGAGATCCTCCGCCACGAGCTTCTCAGCGGCCACGCGATAGAGCGCGAGGCGCTCCGACTGGAAGAACGGGCCGACGCCGCGCGGGTCGCCGCCGACCCCGGCGTAGGTCGGGCCCTCGTCCCACGCGATCCCGAGCCAGGCAAGGTCTTCGAGGATCCCCGCCACCGAGGCGTCGCTCGAGCGCAGCACGTCGGTGTCCTCGATGCGGAGCAGGAAGCGGCCGCCGAGCCGCCTGGCCCATGCCCAGTTGAAGAGCGCGGTGCGCGCGCCGCCCACGTGGAGGTGACCGGTCGGCGAGGGCGCGAAGCGCACTACCTCCACTGCGTTCGCCTCACTGCGCCTTCACCACGATCCGCACCACCGCCTTCACGTTCGCGCAACCGGACGGAACCCCGGGCGTGCCGTCCGGGATGAGCAGGCGGAAGGGCCCTCCCTGCTCGCGCGGCAGCGGCGCGCCGCCGAGGCCGTGCACGAGGAGGCCGGCGCCGAGCGCGCCGAGCGGCACGGGCTCGCTCGCGAAGCCGTCCGCCGCGCACACCACCGCGCTCCCCGCCGCGGGCACCGCGTGCGCGGCGAGCAGCGCGGAGATGCGCGCCGCGGCGCCCGCCCGCTTCGGGACGAGCGCCCCGACGTCGGCGACGCCGTCCGGGAGCGCCGCGAGGTCGGCGCGCCGCACGATCCGCACGCGGCCGTCGGGCAGCACGAGCTCGATCTCCTCGGCGCTCTGGCCGCGCTCCTTCTCGGTGAGCACGGCGCCCGCGAGCCAGCCGGCGAGGCGTTCACCTGCGGCCTCCTCCTGCTCGCCCTCGAAGATCGCGTCGGCGCGGCTGTCGCGGCGGTGGAGACTCCGCTCCGCGTGGAGCGTCCCGCCCGCGACCTCGACGAGGAGGAAGCCCTCCTGGGTGCGGAAGATGCCCTTGAAGCGCGCGAGCTTTGCTCCGGCGAGGCCCTGGCTCGCGCGGAGCGCCGCTCGCTCGACGCGCTCGCGCGAGAAAACGAGCTCGGGCGACCAGCGGAAGCTCCGCGCCGAGAAGCCCGCGGTCGAGGCGTGCGCGTGCGCCGCGTCCACGCCCTCGGCCGCGCGCGGGAGCCGGGCGCCCTCGCCGGGCGGCCACTCGAGCGCCGCGGGCGGGAGCCGCCCGTGCGTGGTGTGGTGGACGGCGAGCGGCCCCGGCCAGAGGCTCGCGACGAGCGCGTCGAAGCGCTCGAGCGCGGCGTCGTCGCAGAGGTCGATGCGGTTCGCGACGAGCACGTCCGCGATCCCGGTCTGCTGCGCCACCAGCTCGCGCTCGCCCTCGCTCGCCCGGCTCGCGAGCCGCGCCGGATCGACGAGCACGACCACCGGCGCGATCTCGAACTCGGCCTGGTGCGGCGAGCGGCGGATCGTGTCCACCAGGTCCTGCGGGCGCGCGAGGCCGGTGGGCTCGATCCAGACGCGGTCCGGCTTCTCCTCGAGCACTGCGCCGAGCGCCGCCACGAAGCCCTCGGGCGCCGTGCAGCAGACGCAGCCGCCCGGGATGCTCGTGAGCTTGTAGGGGGCCGCGCCCTCGAGCGTGGCCGCGTCGAGCCCGGCCTCGCCGAAGTCGTTCACGATCACCGCGACGCGCTCGCCCGGCCGCGCCGCGAGCTGGGCGCGGATCGCGCTCGTCTTCCCCGTCCCGAGGAAGCCGCCGAGGATGTGGACCGGAACCGGCATCGGGCCCCCGAGCGCGCGATGTTAGCCGCCATGGCGAACGCCCCGCCCGTGAAGATCCTCGCGGCCGAGCTCGTCACGAGCGCGTCGGCGGCCGCGGGCTTTCCCGCCGAGGGCGCGCCCGAGGTCGCACTGCTCGGCCGCTCGAACGTCGGCAAGTCGAGCCTGCTGAACCGGGTCGTCGGACGGCGAAGCCTCGCGCGCACGAGCAAGACGCCGGGCCGCACGCGTCTCGTGAACTTCTTCCGCGTGCTCCGGCCGGAGGGCGAGCTCCGCCTCGTGGACCTGCCGGGCTACGGCTTCGCGCGCGTGAGCCAGTCGGAGCGCCGCGCGTGGCAGGCGCTGGTCGAGAGCTACCTCGCGAAGCGCGCCTCGCTCCGCATGGCGCTCCTGCTCCAGGACGTGCGGCGCGACCCGGGCACGGACGAGAGTGACCTGCTGCCCTGGCTCGCGGCGCGTGGGATCCCGGTGCTCGGCGTCCTCACCAAGGTGGACCGACTCTCCGCGCGCGAGCGCGCCGCGCGCCTCCGCTTCTTCCGGGAGCAGGGGCTCGGGCTCGACTGGATCGCGACCTCCGCGCGCACGGGCGCGGGGAGCGTAGAGCTCTGGGCCGCGATCGACGCCGCGCTCCGGGGCTGAGGGTCAGCGTTTGCGCCGGGACCGCGCCGCCCGTCCGCGCCTTGCAGCCAGCGTGCCAGCGATCCAGTCCACCAGGCCGGCGGCGGAGGCGCCCGCGCGGGCCCGCTCCTGGAGCTCGATCATCATCGCAGCCAGCCGCTGCGCGGGAATGCGCACGCGTACGCCGTGCGCCTCGAGGAAGACCAGCAGCGCGGCCACACCGCTGCGCTTGTTCCCGTCCAGGAACACGTGGCCCTGCACGATGTAGACGGCGTACGCCGCCGCCAGCTCCTCGAGAGACTCGTAGTAAGAGTTCTTGACGGCCTGGACCGCTGCGTCCACCCCCTCGTGGGCGGCGCCGCGCGCCCCCCCGCCGAGCGACCCCCCGTCCCGCTCGATCAGGGCATCGTGAAGGGCCACGACCTGCTCGGCAGTGAGGAAGCGGACCTTGCGCTTCACGCCTTGCGCCGGCGCCCCTTGCCGCGGTCGTACTCGGCGAGCTGCGTGAAGGCGCGTCCGTGGCGGCGCAGCACGGCGCGGAACGCGCGCTGTACGTCGTTGTCGTCGAGCGCGTCGTCCTCGGGCTCCACGACGACCTGGCGGCCGACGAGCGTGAGACGCACCGGGCTGCCATCGCGCAGGCTCATCGCTTCGGCGAAGTCGCGCGGGATCAGGAGCCCGAGACTCCCGCCGATCCGCTTCACCCGCCGTCGCAGGGTCATGGCCGGAGTTTTACGGGCGTATAACCCCGGGTCAAGCGGGGCCTGCTAGCGGAACAGGTCGAGCTTCGGGTCGCGGAGCAGGACGCGCGCGCTCGCGTCGCCGCTGAGCGCGACGCCCTCGATCCAGACCGCGGGCACGCCCGCGTCCTTCCGCATCAGGAGGCCCGCGGCTCCGGCGAGCGCGTCGGCCGTCGCGACCGTGGTCACCTGGAGCGTGCGGCCGCGCAGGTCCGCGCTGCCCCGGAGGTCGTCGAGGGGCGCCAGGCCTGCGCAGCCGAGTGCTATGTCCACGAGCCCCTCGCGGAAGGGCCGGCCGAAGGTGTCGGTGACGATGACGCCGAGCGGGCCCGCGCCGCGCGCCACGAGGCCGTCGCGCAGCCGCCGCGCGGAGGCGTCGGGATCCACGGGGAGGAGCACGGCCACGTCGTCGGCCGGCGCGTTCGAGAGGTCGACGCCCGCGTTCGCGCACACGAAGCCGTGAACGGTCTCGCAGATCAGCACGCCCGGGCCGCGCCGCACCACGCGCTTCGTCTCGCGGAGGATCACCTCGACCGCGCGCGGGTCCTTGCCGTCCTCGGCCGCGAGCTTCACGGCCTGCTCGCGCGGCTCGATGCCGCGGAGGTCGACGAGCCGCCCCTCCGCCTTCGACACGATCTTCTGACAGACGGCGAGGACGCCGCCCGCGAGCCGGACGCCGTCGCGCGCCGCGGCATCCGCGACGAGCGCGGCGAGGTCGGCGCCGGGCTCGACCGCGGGCAGGCCGCGGAGCGGGCGGAACGCGAGGCGCTCCATCAGCGGGCCTCGAGCACGCGGGCGAGGAGCGCGCGGGTGCGGGGCGCGGGCGCGTCGCTCGCGAGGAGTGCGCGCGCGTCGTCGCTGCGATCGAGGTCGATCGCGAGCGACGCGAGGGGCAGCTCGAGGAAGCGCACGCCCGCGCGCTCGGCGGCGCCGCGATGGGCCTTGGCGCTGCCCTCCCCGAAGCAGGAGGGGATCGCCGCGGGCGGGCGCCGCAGGAGCGCGGCCGTGCCGCCGTCGCGCGCGGGTGCCAGCACCGCGGCCGGCCCGGGCTCGCGCCCGAGCGCCTCGAAGAGGCGCGCGAGGTCGGCGCCAGTCGCCCCGGCCACGTCGCCGAGCAGCACGAGGAGTGCGCCCGCCGGATCCGCGAGCGCGCCTGCCGCGGCGTCGAGCGCGGCGTTGAGCCCCGGGTCGTCCGCGACGCGCGCCTCGGCGCGGAGCGCGCGCGCCGCCTCGCCCACGTCGGGATCGGGCGTCACCACCACGACCCGGTCGGCGCAGTGCGAGGCGTGGATCGCGTCGATCACGTCGCCCAGCATGGCGAGCGTGAGCGCCTCGGTCGTCTCGCGGCCGAGCGCCGCGGCGAGCCGCGACTTCCCCGCGGCGAGGCGCTTCACCGGCACGAGCGCCAGGTTCATGCGCGCGGGCCGAGCGCGCGCGCGAGCTCGAGCGCGCTCGTGGCGAGCGCGGTCGCGACCTCGGGTGTCCGCATCAGCGTGTCCGTGATCCGGCAGGCGAGCCCGAGCGCCTCGACGTCCTCGGCCTGCGCGGCGTCCTTCTGGTCGATCACGAAGCCGTGGCAGAGGCCGCGGTAGAGCTTTGCCACGCCTCGCGCCGAGACCTCGGCGCCGATCCCGCGGAGGAGCCGGTCGGCCGGGCCCTTGACCGGCGCGCCGCCGATGATGGGCGAGATGCCGACCACCGGCGCGCCGCTCGCGCGGATCGCCTCGGCGATCCCGGGCACGGCGAGGATCGGCCCGATCGAGACGACCGGGTTGCTCGGGCAGAGGAGGATCGAGTCGGCGGTGGCGAGCGCGTCGAGGACGCCGGGCGCAGGCCGCGCGCGCGCGGCCGCGGCGAGGTCGACGCCGGCCACGTCGTCCGGCGCGCCGTCGCGCACCAGGTACTCCTCGAAGTGCACGAGCCTGCCGCCCTCGAGCCGCACGTAGGTGGGGCAGGGGTCCTCCGACATCGGGAGGATCCGGGCGGCGACTCCGTACGCGCGGCGGATCTCGTCCGTGATCGCGGCGAGGCCAGCGCCCGCGCGGAGCCGCTCTGTGCGGTGGAGACAGGTGGCGAGGTCGCGGTCGCCGAGCCGGAACCAGGTCGGGTGCCCGAGCGCGCCGAGCGCCTCGATCACGGCGAAGCCGTCGCCCGCGAGCCCGTAGCCGCGCTCCGGATCGACGCGCCCGGCCAGCGTGTAGGTGACGATGTCGAGGTCCGGCGAGACGTGGACGCCGTAGAACTCGTGATCGTCGCCGGTGTTCACGAGCGCCGTGACCGAGCTCGCGGGCACCGCACGCACGAGACCGGAGAGCAGGCGCGCCGCTCCCACTCCGCCGGCGAGCGCGACGACGGGCATGCGCCGGCTAGGGAGTCGCCGCGAGCGCGTCGCGTTCGCGGCGCAGCGCCTCGAGCTCCTGGACGCGCTTCGGGAGCCGCTTCGCGATCTCGCGGAACTCGGGGTTCTCGCCGACCTCGACGGCGTCCTTGCCGGCCGGGTCGCCGATGAACGCGCTGAGCGCGTCCTCGTCGGCAGCGATCGCCGCGGAGAGCCCAGCGATGCGGAGCTCGAGCTGGGCGAGCCGCTCGGCGTCGTCGGCCGCGTTCGCCGCGACCGGCGGGAGGCTCGCCTCCGCGCCAGGGGGCGCGCCCGCGTCCACCGGCGGCGGCTCCGCGCGCTCTTCGGAAATCCACGCGTCGGGGCTCGTTGCCGGCGCAGGGGCGGGCGGCGGCGGTGCGACGTCGGGTGCGCCCGCCGCGAGGGGCTCGGGGGAGAGCGGCTGCGTCGGGAGTCCGAAGCGCCGCCGCAGGCTCGCCGGGATCCGGTCCTCGTCGGTCGTGTAGTGGGCGACGCCGTTCTCGTCGACCCAGCGGTAGATCCGCGGCGCCGGCGTCTCGTCGGCCGCCCAGGCGGGGACGGGAGCAGGCGCGGCGGCGAGGATCCCGAGCGCGAGGAGGAGGGGGCGCATCCGGGCGATTCTTTCGGAGCGCCCCCGGCCAGTCAAGGAGAACGCGGGTCGCTCACGGCGCCGTGACCGGGCGCGCACGCGCGCTCGCGCGGATTCGCGAGGCCTGGGGCCAAGGCGCCGTCGCGGCTCGGCTTTCGGGGTGCGCTCGCGGGGGCCGGAGCTGGCACGCGGGTTGCTCTTGCACCTCGCATGCGCCCCCCGCGTCTCCTCGCGGCCCTGCTCGGAGGGCTCCTCGTCGCGAGCGCCGCCCGTGCGGAGACGGAGCTCTCCTTCGCTCCACTCGCGGGCTTCGAGCGCGCCGAGGGCGCCGCCGCGCTCGCGCTCGACGAGCCGCGTGGCCGGCTCGCGGTGGGCGAGACGCGCGGCGTCTTCCTGCGCGAGGCCGACGGCCGCGTGCGGCGCGCGCTCGGCTCGGGGCCGGTCCACGACCTCGCCTTCGCGCCCGACGGCACGCTCTTCGCGGCGACCGAGCGCGGCCTCTACCAGATCGGGCTCGACGGGCGCGTCACGCGCCGCCCGCTCGGCCCCGGCGGCGCCGGTCGCGCGCGGCGCGTGCTCATGACGGAGGTCGCGCTCTTCGTCGCGACCGACGACGGCGTGCTCGCAGCCAGGCCCGGCGCTCCGTTCCGGCCGCTCGACGGCGCCTTCCCGAGCGGCGAGACGAGCGCCATCGCGTGGCGCGCGAACGGCGGCAGCGCGGGCACGCTCTACGCGATCGTCGCGGGCGACCTCTACGCAGCGGAGCTCGCGGGCGGCGCGGCCGGGCTCACGGCCGCCGCGTTCCACCGCGAGCCCCTTGCCGAGCAGGGCGGCCGCCCGCTCGACCTCGCGGCGCGGAGCCCCGACGGCGCGCCGCTCCTGCTCCGCGAGAGCGCGCTCGCTACGCGGGGCGCAGCGGGCTGGGAGACTTCGCCACTCGTGCTGCCGCCGGGCGTGGTGCCGCTCCGCGCGAGCGCGGGCCCGCTCGGCGTATGGATCGCGAGCGACGCGGGCCTCCTCGGCGCGCCCGGGCCGCCGGGCCCGTTCCAGCGCGCGGCCGGGGCGCCGGGCGGTGCGCCGGCGGGCGCCGTGCTCGTGGCGGCGGGCCGCGTCTTCGCCGCGACCGCGCGCGGCGTGTTCGTGGGCGCAGTGCCCGCGCCGCGCGCCGAGGGCGCGCCCGCCCCGGCGCCCGCGGACTCCGCCCTCGCGGCCGAGCCTCCCGTCGAGGCTGTCCACCGCGTCGCGCTCCGCTACCTCGACCTCGGCCGCGGGCGCCTCTCGCGGCTCCAGCAGAACCTCGCGCGGCGCGCCTACCTCCCCGAGCTCGAGATCCACGGCGACTACGGCGGCTTCCGCAACAGCGACGAGGACCAGGACGACACGGTCTTCGCCTCGGGCGGCCGCTACCGCCTGCTCGACCGGCTGAACGAGCGCGGGCGCGACTTCGTGGTCGGCGCCGATCTCGCCTGGGACCTCGGCAGCCTCGTCTACAACCCCGACGAGGTCACGCTCTCGCGCGAGGTGCGCGAGCTCATCGAGCTGCGCGACGAGGTCCTCGACGAGATCAACCAGCTCTACTTCGAGCGGCGCCGCGTGCTCCTGGAGCGCGCGCAGCTCGCGGACCCGACCGGCCTCGAGGCCGAGCGCTTGGCACTCCGCGCGAAGGAGCTCGCCGCGGGCCTCGACGCCTGGACTGGAGGCTGGTGGAGCCGCCAGCTCCGATCGCCCTCACCCCGTGTGAACTCGGAGGAGGAAGGACCATGAGATGCTCGATCTGGGCGGCGCTCGTCGCCGCGCTCTCCGGCGCCGGGCCGGCGGCGGCCCTGCCGCTCCTGTCGGAGGTCTTCTACGACGCGACGGGCGCGGACGACGGGCAGAGCTTCGTCGAGCTCTACGGGACGCCGGGCACCTCGCTCGACGGACTCGTGCTCGAGGCCGTGAACGGCGCGGACGGGAGCGTCACGCACTCGCTCGCGCTCGCCGGCGCGATCGGCCCCGACGGGATCTTCGTGGTGGCCGACCAGACGAGCGCCGGCACCACCCAGGTGGCCGGCGCGGACCTGCTGCTCGACTTCGACTTCCAGAACGGGCCGGACTCGGTCGTGCTGCGGAGCGTGAGCGCGGTGCTCGACGCGCTCGGCTATGGGAGCTTCCTCGCGACCGAGGTGAACGCGGGGGAGGGCGCGCCGGCGGTCGATCCGCCCGCGGGCCAGAGCGTCGCACGGCGCTTCGCGAACGTGGACACGGACGACAACGCGATCGACTTCGTGGCGGGCGCTCCGACGCCCGGCGCGGCGCCGCTCGCGCTCCCGGAGCCGGCCGCCGCGGGCCTCCTCGGCCTCGGCCTGCTCGGGCTCGCGCGCGCGGGCCGGAGGCGCTGACACCGAGCTCCGGCTTCGCCTCGCTCCACGGGGCGAAGCCGCGAGCCCGCGGCCTACAGCGCGCGCTCCGTCCTGCCGATGCGGCGCACGTCTTCGCGGCCGGGTCGGGTCGTTGAAAAGGGCAACTGCGTCCCGCACACTCGGCGCCCCGACTCGAAAAGCGGCCGATGCTCCCGGGCTTCAACACGAACGTCCGACACCGCGGCGTGCTGTTCCACGTGCAGAGCGAGGACAGCGGGCGCGCTCACCCTCACATCATCACGCACCTGTATCACGGCGGGACCATCCTCTTCTCCGAGAAGTCGAGCTACGCCGAGATCGTCGAGGCCGCCGACCTGCCGGCTCTCGTGCGCGAGCGGATGGAGGCGCAGCATCGCGCCGTGCTCGGGCGGCTCCGCGCCGGCGCGTTCGACGAGGCGATCCGGGAGCGCCTCGGCGCGGTGCTCGACGAGCCCGACGCGCGCGCCTCCACCCGGCCCACAGAGACGTCGCCTCCCGGGGAGACGACCGCACCGCCGGGCCCGCGCGGAGGGACGCGACCGCCGGTCGCGCCGGAGCCCCCCGAAGACCCCGCGCGGCCCTTCGGCGAGGGCATCGTCTCGGCGAAACCGCTCGACGAGGTCATCCTCGAGTACCTGGTGGAGAACGCCCGCAAGCGGCGCCAGAAGCCCGCCTCGTGACGTCGCGCGGGAAGCCGGCCCCATGGCCCGCTGGGGCGCGGACCCGGCGCCGGGCGGGTCGGGCGGGCTCGTCCGGCTCTACCACGTCTCGAAGGCGTACCTCGCGGGGAGCTGGGCGCTCCGCGACGTCAGCCTCGAGCTCGAGAAGGGCGAGATCGCCTTCGTGACGGGCCCGTCCGGCGCGGGCAAGAGCACGCTGATGCGCCTGATGTTCGCCGCCGAGCGCCCGAGCGAGGGCCAGATCCTCCTGCTCGGTCGCAATCTGGGCCGGCTCGGGCCGGTCGGCATCGCGCAGCTCCGGCGCCGCATCGGGGTGGTGTTCCAGGACTTCAAGCTCCTCCACCGGCGCACGGTGGAGGACAACGTCGGGGTGACGCTCGACGTGATGGGCGTGCCCGGGCCCGAGAGGAAGGCGCGCGTGTTCGCGATGCTGAAGCGCGTGGGGCTCCAGCATCGCCGGCACCAGCACCCGCTCTCGCTCTCGGGCGGCGAGCAGCAGCGCCTCGCCCTCGCGCGCGCGCTCGTGAACGACCCGGAGGTGCTGCTCGCGGACGAGCCCACCGGGAACCTCGACCCCGAGCTCACGCTCGAGATCATGGATCTGATCGCGAGCGTGGCGGCGCGCGGCACCGCGGTGTTCGTGGCCACGCACGATCATGCGCTGGTCGACCGCTACGGGAAGCGGCGGCTCCGCCTCGAGGCCGGCCGGCTGGTCGAGGATGTGCGGCTGGGTCGCCCATGAGCGCCCGGGCCCGCGTGCGGCTCTCCCTGGTCGGCGCGCTCCGCGGCGTCGCCGCGAGCCCGGTCACGAGTGCGGTCGCCACCGCCACGATCGCGCTCTGTCTCCTCCTCGCCGGCGCCTTCGCGCTCCTCCTCACGAACATGGAGCAGGTGCTCACGCGCTTCGGCGAGCAGGTGCACGTCTCGGCCTACCTCGACGACGGCCTCGCGCAGGTCGAGCAGGAGCAGCTGCTCGCTCGCGTCCGCGGCGCCGCGGGCGTGGAGAGCGTCACGCTCGTCTCGAAGGAGGCGGCGCTCGAGCGCTTCCGCGCGAGCCCCTTCGGCCGGGCCTCGCTGCTCGACGGCCTCGACGACAACCCGCTCCCGGCCTCGCTCGAGATCGTGCTCGTGCCCGAGGCCCGGAACCGCGGCGGCGTCGAGGCGCTGGTCGCGTCGCTCGGCGGGGTGCCCGGCATCGGCGAGCTCGGCTACGGCCACGAGTGGGTCGAGGGCTACGCGCGCGCGGTCGGCGCGGTGCGTGGCCTCGCGCTGGCGATCGGCGCCGTGCTCGCGCTCGCGACGCTGCTGATCGTGGCCAACACGATCCGCCTCTCGATCTACGCGCGGCGCGACGAGATCGAGATCCTCCGGCTGGTCGGCGCGGGCCGCGTCTTCGTGGCCACCCCGTTCCTGCTCGAGGGGCTGCTCGAGGGCGCGCTCGGCGGCGGGCTCGCGCTCGGGACGCTCGCGCTCGGCTTCCGCGCGGCGCGCGCCGTGCTGGGCGGGGGGCTCGAGCTCCTGCTCGGTTACGCCGAGCCGGCCTTCTTCGGGCTGGGCGGCGCGCTCGCGCTTCTCGGCGCGGGCGCGGCCCTCGGCCTGGTCGGCTCCGCGGCGGCGATGACGATGCTCCGGGTGGCGCGGCCGTGAACCGCCCGGCCTGGGCGCGGCTCGCCCTGCCGCTGCTCCTGTTCGCCCTCGCCGCGCCGGCAGCCGGACAGCGCGAGCCCGCAGGCGAGCTCGAGGCGCTCCGCCGCGCGATCGAGGCGCGTCGCGAGCGCGTCACCGCGTTCGAGCGCCGCGAGCGCGGCCTCTTCGACGCGATCGAGGCGGCCGACGCCGCCGCGCGTGAGATCGCGACGGCGCTCGTCAAGGCCGAGCGGAGCGCGAGCGGCGCCGAGGCCGACGCGCAGGCGCGCGACGAGGAGCTCGCGGAGGTGAAGGAGCGGCTCGCCCGCACCCGGGAGCAGGTCGCGCGGCGCGCGGTGGCGCTCTACAAGGCGGGCGAGCTCGGCCCGATCCAGGTGGTCTTCTCGGCCGGGAGCCTCCGCGACCGCATTGCGCGCATCCAGGCGCTCCAGCTGCTGCTCGACCACGACGAGGCGCTCCTCGCGCGCTTCACGGAGCAGCGCAACGAGCTCGCCCGGGCGCGGATCGCGGCCGAGCAGGCGGGCGTCGCGCGGAGCGAGGCGCGCGCCGCGTTGCTCGCGCGCCGCGCGGAGCTCGAAGAGGAGCGCCGCGCGCGGCGCGCGCTGCTCGAGGACGTGCGCCGGGACCAGGCCCGCGAGCGGGCCTTGCTGAACGAGCTCGAGGCCGCCGCTCGCGAGCTCGAGGCGAAGCTCGAGGGCCTGGCGCGTACGCCCACCGGCCCGCCGCCCGGGTCGCCGCCCTTCGCGAGCCAGCAAGGCGCGCTGGGCCCGCCGGTCGCGGGCCGCGTGCTGCGCCGCTTCGGCCGCGTGCTCGACGCCGAGTACCGCACCGAGACCTTCCGCAAGGGCGTGGACTTCGCGGTCGAGCGGGGCGAGCCCGTCTACGCGGTCGCGGCCGGCGAGGTGCGCTACGCCGGCTGGTTCGCCGGCTACGGCCGCATGGTGATCCTCGACCACGGCGACGGGTACTTCAGCGTGTCGGGGCACCTCGACGAGATCGGCGTCGAGCTCGGTCAGTGGCTCGCGGCGGGCGACGCGCTCGGGAGCGCGGGAGAGACGGGCTCACTCACCGGCGCGCGTCTCTACTTCGAGATCCGCCGCGGCGCCGAGGCGCTCGACCCCGCCGAGTGGCTCCGGCTCCCGCCGGAGCTATAGACTGCCGGATCGCCCGCGCACCGAGCGCGCCGGCGAACAGGAGTGGCCGTTCATGCCGCGTCGTCGTCTGCGCATTCGCTTCGCGTCCGGCTTCTTCGCCGGCGTGTTGGCCGCCGCCGGGCTCGGTCTCGGCCTCTTCGGCGAGCGCACGCTCGCGGCCACGAGCTACGAGGATCTGTCCCTCTTCAGCAGCGTGCTCCGCATCATCCGCGAGAACTACGTGGACGAGGTGGACGAGTCGCGGCTCATCCGCGGCGCCGTGCGCGGGATGCTCGCGGAGCTCGATCCGCACTCCTCCTACCTCGATCCCGAGGCGCACCAGGAGATGCAGATCGACACGCGCGGCGAGTTCCACGGGCTCGGCATCGAGATCAGCAAGCGCAAGGACGGCATGATCGAGGTCGTCTCGCCGATCGAGGGCACCCCGGCCTGGCGCGCCGGCATCCGCGCCCAGGACCAGATCGTGGCGATCTGCCCGACCGAACGGCCCGAGGGCTGGACCGAGCCCTGCCAGTCGACCAAGAACATGGAGCTCCACGAGGCTGTCGCGCTGATGCGCGGCAAGCGCGGCACCTCGATCACGATCGAGCTGTTCCGCGAGGGCTTCGAGAAGCCGACGCCCTTCACGATCGAGCGCGACGTGGTGAAGGTGGTCTCGGTGGACGGCCGGCTCCTCGAGCCGGACTACGGCTACGTCCGCGTGCGCTCGTTCCAGGAGCGGACGGCCGACGACCTGCACGGCAAGCTCTCCGAGCTCGTGACGAAGAACGGGCGCCCGCTCGAGGGGCTCGTCCTCGACCTGCGCGACAACCCGGGCGGGCTCCTGGACCAGGCCGTGCGCGTGGCGGACGAGTGGCTCGCCGACGGCCTGATCGTCTACACGAAGGGCCGCGCCACGACCCAGAAGCAGGAGTTCCCGGCGACGCCCGACTCGGAGGGCACCTACCCGATGGTGGTGCTCGTGAACGCGGGGAGCGCCTCCGCCTCGGAGATCGTGGCCGGCGCGCTCCAGGACCACCATCGCGCGCTCGTGCTCGGCACGCCGACCTTCGGCAAGGGCTCGGTGCAGACCGTGTACCCGCTCCAGGACCGCTCGGGGCTCCGCCTGACGACCGCGCTCTACTACACGCCGGCGGGGCGCTCGATCCAGGAGGTGGGGATTGCGCCCGACATCGAGTTCAAGCCGCCCGCGCCGGAGAGCGAGACGAAAGCCGAGGCAGCGGAGCGGCTTCGCGAGCAGGATCTCGAGGGCCACTTCACCCAGAAGGAGGCCGGCGGGCCGGCGGCTGGCAAGCCAGCGGCCGGGCCCCCGGCGGACGCCCAGCTCGAGCGCGCCCGCGAGGTGCTGAAGAGCTGGACCTACTTCGACCGCTTCCGCGCCACGCCGCCGCAGACGGCCGAGGCGCCGGCGCCGCAAGCGCCTCCGGCGCCCTAGGTTCCCGCGGCCGGTGGTCGAGACCGCGCCCGGCGGCGACCGCCATCGCCGGCCCTTCCGCGTCTCCGAGCTCGTCGGCGGGCTCCGCGAGCTGCTCGAGGAGGAGGTCGGGCGCGTCTGGGTGATCGGCGAGATCAGCAACCTGCGCCGCGCGCCCTCCGGTCACAGCTACTTCACGCTGAAGGACGACCAGGCGCAGCTCCGCGCCGCGCTCTTCCGGAGCGCCGCCGTGCGGTTGCCCTTCGATCCCGAGGACGGGCTCGAGGTCGTGGTGGAGGCGGAGGTCACGCTCTACGCCGCGCGCGGCGATCTCCAGCTCGTGGTGCGGCACATGGAGCCGCGCGGGCAGGGCGCGCTCCAGCTCGCCTTCGAGCAGCTCCGCGCCCGGCTCGAGGCCGAGGGCCTGTTCGACCCCGCGAAGAAGCGTGCGCTCCCGGCGTGGCCGCGGCGGGTCGGCGTCGTCACCTCGCCGGCGGGCGCCGCGCTCCACGACGTGCTCGAGGTTTCGGGCCTCCGCATGCCGTCCATCCCACTGCTCCTCGCGCCGTCGCGCGTGCAGGGCGACGGCGCCGAGCACGAGCTCGCCGCGGCGCTCGCGGCGCTCGGCCGGGTCGAGGGCGTGGACGTGATCCTGCTCGTGCGCGGCGGCGGCTCGCTCGAGGACCTGCGGCCGTTCAACACCGAGCGGCTCGCGCGCGCGATCGCCGCGTCGCCGGTGCCAGTCGTGGCGGGCGTGGGGCACGAGGTGGACGTGACCATCGCCGACCTCGCGGCCGATGCGCGCGCCCCCACGCCGTCCGCGGCGGCGGCGCTCGCGCTCCCGGACGGTGAGGCCTTCCGGGGCCGCGTGCGCGCGCTCGTGCGGCGGCTCGCGAGCGCGGCCTCCGCACGTGTCGCGCGCGCTGGCCGGCGGCTCGCGCAGCTCGGCGGCGCGCTGCGGGCGCACGCGCCCGCGGCGCGCCTCGCGGCGCGCCGCGCGCGCCTCGCGACGCTCGCGCGCGCCCTCGAACGCGACGGCGCGCACGCGATCGCGCTACGGCGCGAGCGGCTCGCGGCGCTCGCGGCCCGCCTCGACGCACTCTCGCCGCTCGCCGTGCTCGGGCGCGGCTATGCCATCGCGCACGCCGCCGACGGCCGCGTGCTCCGGAGCGCGCGCGAGGTCGCGCCCGGCGACGCCCTGACGGTGCGACTCGGCGAGGGCGAGGTGGACGCGACGGCGACCCGCGTCCGCGAGCGCTGACCCCCGCCGCCGGGGGCGGGCCCGCTTTTGTTAGAGTCGGCCGCGATGGCACGCCCCGCAGCACCGGCGGCTCCGGCTGCGCTCTCGTTCGAGAGCGCGCTCGCGAAGCTCGAGGCGATCGTGACGGAGCTCGAGTCAGGCGAGCTCGACCTCGCGCGCGCGCTCACGGCGTTCGAGGAGGGCGTGGCGCTCTCGCGGCGCTGCACGAGCGAGCTCGAGGATGCCGAGCGGCGCATCGAGCGTCTGGTCGGCGGGCCCGACGGCGCGGGCAGCGAGGCCTTCGAGCTCGACGCCGAGGACGAGCCGGGCGAGCCCGGTCCGAGGCGTGGCGAGCCCGGCGGACGCGGGCGCGGACAGCCGGGCGACTGATGGACGCGCGCGGCTACCTCGCGGAGCGGGGGGCTCTGCTCGAGCCCTTCCTGGAAGCCGCGCTCCCCGGCGCGAGCGAGGCGCCGGCGCGCCTCCACGCGGCGATGCGCCACCTGCTCTTCCCGGGCGGGAAGCGCCTCCGGCCCGGCTTCTGCTTCGCCGGCTGCGAGGCGGCCGGCGGCGCGCCCGAGCGCGCGTTGCCCGCCGCCGCAGCCGTCGAGCTGGTCCACACCTACTCCCTCGTCCACGACGACCTGCCGTGCATGGATGACGACGCCACGCGCCGTGGGCGCCCGACCGTGCACGTGGCCCACGGCGAGGCGCTCGCCGTGCTCGCGGGCGACGCGCTCCTCGCGCTCGCCTTCGAGGTCCTGGCAAGGGGTGGCGACGCCGGCGCGGTGGCCGAGCTCGCCCGCGCCGCCGGCTCGCGCGAGCTGGTCGGCGGGCAGGCGGACGATCTCGCGTTCGCGGCGGCCGGGGTCGCAGATGCGGCGGCCGTCGAAGCGGTGCACCGCCGGAAGTCGGCGGCGCTGATCGCCGCGGCGACCGGGCTCGGTGCGCGCGCGGGCGGGGCGGACGCCGCGCTCCAGACGCGCCTCGCCGCCTTCGGCCGCGAGGTCGGGCTTGCGTTCCAGATCGCGGACGATCTCCTCGACGCGGACGGCGACGACACCTGCTCGCTGGTGCGCGCGCTCGGTGGGCCGGCGGCCCGCGCGCGGGCCGAAGCGCTCCTCGAGGGCGCGCTCGCGCGCATCGCGGAGCTCGGCGCCCGGGCCGAGCCGCTGCGCCAGCTCGCCCGCTACGCGGTGCGGAGGGAAGGATGACGCGGCCGGGCGACAAGAGCCTGCGCGAGCTGCTCCGGAGCCTCTCCGTGGTGCGGGGGGACGCATGACGCCGCGGGGCGACAGGAGCCTGCTCGATCTCATCGGGAGCCCGGCCGATCTCCGGCGCTTCCCGCGCGAGAAGCTCCCCGAGGTGACCGCGGCGCTCCGCGCCGAGATCGTGGAGAAGGTCTCGAAGACGGGCGGCCACCTGGCCTCGAGCCTCGGCGCGGTCGAGCTGATCACCGCGCTCCACTACGTCTTCGACACGCCGGACGACCGCCTCGTGCTCGACGTCGGTCACCAGGGCTACGCGCACAAGATGCTAACCGGGCGGCGGGCGGAGTTCGAGCGCATCGGCCAGGAGGGCGGCATCGGGAAGTTCCTGCGCAGGCACGAGTCGCCCTTCGACCACTTCGGCGCGGGCCACGCGGGCACCTCGATCTCGGCCGCGCTCGGCATGGCGCGCGCGTTCCAGCACCAGAAGCAGGACCACTTCGCGATCGCGCTGATCGGCGACGGCGGCATGACCGCGGGCATGGCGTTCGAGGCGCTGAACCACGCCGGCGACCTGCGCCAGCGGAACCTCGTGGTGGTGCTGAACGACAACGAGATGTCGATCTCGCCGAACGTCGGGGCGCTCTCGTCCTACCTCTCGCGGAAGCTCTCGGCGCCGATGGTGCGGCGCATGAAGGGCTGGGCGAAGGAGTTCCTCGGCTCCCTCCCCGGCGACATGCTCCACTGGGCACAGAAGGCCGAGGAATCGCTCAAGGTGTTCTTCTCGCCGGGCCTCCTCTTCGAGGCGCTCGGCTTCAAGTACGTGGGGCCGATCCAGGGCCACCGCGTGGACGTGCTGCTCGAGACCTTCGACAACGTGCGCGCCATGCTCGCGAACGGCGACGGCCCGATCCTGGTGCACGCGCTCACCGCGAAGGGCTACGGCTACGAGCCGGCGCAGCAGGATCCCTTCAAGTACCACGGCGTCGGCGCTTTCGACGTCGAGTCGGGAAAGTTCAAGCCCGGCAAGCCCGGGCTCCCGCCGAAGTACCAGGTGGTCTTCGCGGACACGCTGATCGGCCTCGCGAAGGAGGACCCGCGCATCGTCGCGATCACGGCGGCGATGGCGGACGGCACCAGCCTCGACCGCTTCCAGAAGGTCTTCCCCGAGCGCTTCTACGACGTAGGCATCGCGGAGCAGCACGCGGTCACGTTCGCAGCCGGGCTCGCCGCCGAGGGTATGAAGCCGGTGGCCGCGATCTATTCGACTTTCCTGCAGCGCGCCTACGACCAGGTCGTGCACGACGTCTGCGTGCAGAACCTCGACGTGACGTTCGCGATGGACCGCGCGGGGCTGGTCGGCGCGGACGGCGGCACCCACCAGGGGATGTACGACATCGCCTACCTGCGCGCGCTGCCGAACATCGTAGTGATGGCGCCGAAGGACGAGAACGAGCTCCGCCACATGCTCTGCACCGCGGTCGAGCACCCCGGGCCCGCCGCGGTGCGCTACCCGCGCGGCGAGGGCTTCGGCGTGCCGCTCGATCCCGAGGTGAAGCCGATCCCGATCGGCGAGGCCGAGCTGCTGCGCGACGGCGACGACCTCGCGCTGATCGCCTACGGCACGCTCGCGCACCCGGCGCTCGAAGCGGCGAACGAGCTCGCTGCGGACGGCGTCTCGGTCGCGGTGCTGAACGCGCGCTTCGCGAAGCCGCTCGACGAGACGCGCATCGTCGGCCTCGCGAAGCGCGTGCGCGCGCTCGTGACGGTCGAGGAAGCCGCCGGCCAGGCGGGCTTCGGGAGTGCGGTGCTCGAGGCGCTCGCGCGGGCGGGTGTGACGCTCCCGGTGCGCTGCCTCGGGGTGCCCGACCGGCTGATCGAGCACGGCAACCCCGACAAGCAGCGCGCCGCGCTCGGCCTCGACGCCGAGGGCATCGCGCGCGCGCTCCGCGAGCTGGCGGACGCCACGCGCTGAGGCGGGTCGGGTCGGCGTCGGGCTGGCGCCGCGCTAGCGGGGCGAACGACCTCGCGGGCCCACGAGCAGGAGCAGCGCCGTGACCGCTGCGAGCAGACCGGCGGCGGGCTCGGGGGTGACGTAGGTCCGGAAGTGGAAGTCGAGCTCGGGGGACGCGACGTAGGCCCCGGGAGAGGGATCGGTCGTCGAGTAGAGCGTTCCGCCTGCGTAATCACCTCCCCCAGCCCACCAGAAGCCGGCGGCGGGGGACGCACCTGGCTGGACGATCGCCAGCACGTCGCCGACAGAGACCGGGATCGCGAAGGAGCTGAAGTCGATCGCGACCCACGAGGCGAACCCGGCTGCGAAGTCGACCGACACGGAGGCGAGCGGCGTCGAGCCCAGCACCGGGACGCCACCCGTCGTCGCGTGGATCTCGAACGTTCTCGTGGCGCTGTCCCGCAGCAGCAGCTCCACGCTGTGGAGCACGCCGTCCACCCCGACGGTGAACGTCTGGGCACGCGTCAGCTCCGAGAGCCCGAAGGCCGCCGACTGGCGGACCTCGGCCTGCTGGTCGAGGATCGGAGCCCCGGCCGCGGGGCTTGCGAGTGCCAGCAGGAGCGAGAGAGCGAGGCGGCGCATGAAACCCTCGCGATCGAACGGTGGATCTGACCACAGCGGCGATAGGGAGTCAACCGCGTTGTCGGGGGGCTGATCCTGGCCGGACGCGTGTGGGTCGATGACACGCCCGCCCCGAAGGCCGGCGAGGCCGTGGCGCGCGAGGCGCGGGTGCGGCTCCGGGGAAGGCCCAGCCGACACTGAACGGTGTCGTTTACGCCGTCTTCCCCGTGCTGGTACCGGTCGGCAACAGGCCGGCGTGAGCCGCAGCTCGTGCCCGCTTGATCGCCGGTGATGCCACCGGTAGGGTCGCCCCGTGCTGTCGGCCCTCGGGCGGATTCGAGGCTGGGTCGACTCGGGCGAGCGAGCCGCTTCCGCTGCGGTCCGTGAACCCGATCCGCCCCACCTGGCAGCGCCCCTCGCGGCCGTGGCGATCGGGCTCGGCCACGCGCTGCAGCTGGCCAACGGCACGCTGCACCCGATCGGCATCGCCGTGCTCGTCGCCTCGAGCTGCGTGCTGGCGGTCGGGTTGGCCGCCCGGCACGCGGGCCCGCTCGATCGCTATGGCGAGACCGCTGCGCTCGTCGTGGCGGCGGGAGGTCTCGTCTACCAGGTCGCCGCGCTTCTGACGACGTCGCCCGGCGTGTACCTCCGCGCGTCGCAAGAGGACTACGTCTCGTACCGGTACCTCGTCGCGGCCGCCGCGGTTGTCGTCGGCGTAGGGCTTGCCGCCGATGGCATGGCGCGAAAGCTCGCGGTCCCGGCTCTTCTCGCCACGCACTTCGCACTCGGCATGTGGGTGCTCGACGCCTCGCCGAACCCCCCGATCGACGTCTTCGTCTGGCACCGCGAGGCCTTTCACGCGCTCGTCGCTGGCGCCAACCCGTACGCGATCCAGATCCCCAACCTCTACGGCCACACGGAATTCTACGGTCCAGGTCTCGCCGATGCGGCCACGGTGAAGGTCGGCTTTCCCTATCCGCCGCTTTCCCTCGCCCTCGCAGCACCGGGTCACCTCGTGGGCGACTACCGCTGGGCCAACCTCGCAGCGCTCACCGCGGCCGGCGGCTTGATGGCGTTCATGCGCCGCGGGCGGCTGAGTTTCGCGGCGGCAGCGATCTTCCTGCTCACGCCGCGCCAGTTCTTCGTCCTCGAGCAGGGGTGGACGGAGGCACTGGTGTGCTTCTGCCTCGCACTGGTGGTGTTCGTCGCGTGTCGGGCGCCGCGCGGGCTCTCCGTCGCGCTCGGGCTCCTTCTCGCGGTGAAGCAGTACGCGATCCTGCTCATGCCCCTGGCGCTGCTCCTCCGCCGCCGGCCGTTCTCCTTCGAGGGTCTGGCGCGCTTCTTCGTGCCTGCCGCCGCGCTGGCCGCCGCCAGCGTGCTGCCCTTCCTGCTCTGGGATCCCGACGCGTTCTTCCGCTCGGTCGTGCAGTTCCAGGCGCTCCAGCCGTTCCGGCCGGACGCCTTGAGCCTCATGGCGTACTTCGCGGTGGACGGGAAGCCCGTGCTGCCAGCGTGGCTCTCGTTCGCGGTCATGCCGCTCGCCTGGGGCCTGGCGCTGTGGCGCGCTCCGCGGACGCCAGCGGGATTCGCCGCCTCCGTCGCGCTCCTGCTGCTCCTCTTCTTCGGATTCGCCAAGCAAGCGTTCTGCAACTACTACCTGCTCGTGGTGTCGGCCGCGTGCTGCGCGCTCGCGGCCGTCGAGCGGACGCGGATGGCCGACTCGGGCGGGCTCTCGAGCTCCGCGCGAGGTCCGACGTCCCCGTGATCCGCGGCCGGTCTCCTGGCGTCGCTCACCAGGGGTGCTCCTCCCCGTTCCACTTCAGGAACTTCCCCGTACTCGCGAGCGATGCGTTCGCGATCACCGACGTGATGCCGGCCGCGCTCTCCTCGGGCGTGATCTCGGCATTCGGGCCGCCCATGTCGGTCTTCACGAAGCCCGGGTGGACGAGCAGGACCGTGATCCCCTCTCGCTTCAGCGCGTCGGTCGCCATCTTCATCACCTTGTTGACGGCGCCCTTCGATGAGCAGTAGGCGTACATCACGGGCATCGGGAAGGCGATCGCGCCCATCTGGCTGGTGATCGTGATCGCACGCGGGTTCTTCCCCGCCTTCAGGTTCTCGCGGAAGGTCTGGAGCATGCGCAGCGGCGCCATGGTGTTGACGGCGAAGGTCTCGGCCCAGCCGTCGAAGTCCATCTCCTCGAGCGACTGCTTCTGGATCGGCGGGCCGGCCATGCCGGCGTTGTTGATCAGGACGTCGATGGGGGTGTCGCCGATCTGCCCGGCGAGCGCGGCGACCGAGGCGCCGTCCGACACGCGGACGCCATGGACCGTCACGCTCGGGTTCTTTGCGAGGGCTTGCAGCGCCGTCGCCTGCGCCGGCTCGCGGCAGCAGGCGAGGACGTGATCACCGGCAGCTTCGTACCGCCTGGCGAGCTCGAGTCCGATGCCGCGGTTGGCACCGGTGATCAGGACGGTCTGCATGGTGGGCTCCTCGCTCCCGGGTGAGCGGATCGAGCGGAGGAGGGTGCGCCGGGCGCCGGAGGCTCGCTACAACGCCTGGCTTGGCACCCGAACCTCGACGGCTGCAATCAGTCCCCCGCCTCCTCGCGCTTCTGCTCGCGGCCATCTTCCCGGCGGCTGCCGGCGGAGAGGCGCTCGTTGCGCGTGCCTGGCTACGGGGCGCCGGTGAGGGGAGCGCCACGGTCTTCTTCCTGCCGGTGCCGACGACGCCAGGCGCGGTGGCCGTGGGCGCGTCGCGCAGCTTCGACCTCACCAGCCTCGCCGAGTCGGGCGAGGTCGTGTTCCGTGATGCGGACGGTCGCGAGGTGGCGCGCTCGACGCGCCTCTACGCACCTCCGGGACGGCCCTTCTACGAGGACGGCGCGACGGCCGCTGACGACTACAGCGTGCTGGCCCTCGACGCGGCGCCCGAGGGTGTGCGCGTGCTCGGGCCCGCTGCCGCGCTGCCGACGCCGGGCGACCGCGTGCGCGTGGTCGGTCTGCCGACGGGACGGACGGCCCGCCAGACCGAGCTCGCCGGCCGCGTCGCGCACGCCGACCCGGGCGAGATTGCCGTGGACCTCGCCGCGCCCTTCGACCTCCGAGGCTGGGGTGGCGCGCCCGTGCTCGACGCCTCCGGCCGCGTGCTCGGGCTGCTCCACTCGGCGCGACCCGGCGAGGGCGGGCGCACGCGCCTCGGCGTGGGTCCGGTTCTCGGCGTCGTGTCGGCCTTGGCCGAGCCCTACGAGGGAGGGCTCGGGAGGCTCTTCGCCACGGTTGCACCGCATGCGAGCGCCGCGAACAGCCTGTTCGCTCGCGGCCGCGCGGCGCCGCGGGATGCGGATCCCTCGCTGCACGCCGCCGAGCGCGTGGACACCGCGACCCGGGCCCTGCATTCGCCGCAGGGGCCGCGCACGCTCCGCCTCAGCGTGGAGCAGCCGTCGCCGGACGCCACACTGGGCGAGGTGCCCGGGGTTTTCGTTGCGGGCCGCGCCATCGAGTCCCTGGGCGGGAGCCAGCGCTTCGATCTGGTGGTGGTGATCGACACCTCCGAGTCGACGGCCCTGCCCGCGGGCGTGGACGTGGACGGCGACGGCAGCGTCGGCCAGCCGCTGCCCCCGGGCCGGGCGGCGGGGAGCACCGATCCCGGCGACTCGATCCTCGCGGCCGAGGTCGCCGCGGCGAAGACCCTGGTGGCGGGGCTAGACCCGCGCAGCACGCGCGTGGGCGTGGTCACCTTCGCCGGTCAGGCGGAGACCACCCGCACGGGCCGGGTGCGCATCGAGCGTGCCGCCCTCACCCGCGAGCCTCTCACCTCCGACCCGCGGCGCCTGCGCCGCGCCCTCGACGCCGTGCAGGACGAGGGCGCCTGGGGCATGACCCACATGGCAGCTGGCATCGACCTCGCCACCCTGGAGCTGCTCGGCCTGGCAGGCGCGCTGTCGCGGCACGATCCGGAGAGCACGAGAGCGATCCTGTTCTTCACCGACGGAGAGCCGACGCTCCCCTCGCTCGACTCCGCGGCGGCGAACGTGGGCGCCGTGCTCGCCGCGGCCCAGCGAGCGCGCCGCGCCGGCGTGCGCATCGACTCCTTCGCCATCGGGCCGGAGGCCCTGGCCGGGCCCCTCTCCACCGTGGAGATGGCGTCGATCACCGACGGCCTCTTCACGCCGGTGCGGCACCCCGGCAGCCTCGTGCGCTCGATGGCGCTGGTGAGCTTCGCGCGGATCGAGGCGCTGACGGTGCGCAATCTCACGACGGGACAGAACGCCTACGAGCAGCGTCTTCACGCGGACGGCGCCTGGGACGCGCTCGTGCCCGTGGCCCGCGGCAGGAACGAGCTCGAGGTGCAGGTACGCGGCGCGGGCGGCGCGGAGGCGAGGCAACGGCTCGTCGTGCGGTGCCTGCCCGGTGCGACGGCCCCCGTGCTCCCGGCGGAGCTGGTCCCGCGGCAGAACGCGCTGCTCGAAGCGCGCTTGCGAGAGCTGCGTGCGGAGAAGGTGGACCGGGTGCGCCGGGAGCTGGTTCTCGAGATCGAGGCGGAGCGCGAACAGGCCCAGCTACGTGCGCTGCAGCAGCGCAAGGAGCTCCGCATCGAAGTGGAGCCGCCAGACGAGCAGCTCGCGCGATAGCCTCCGGAGCGGTCATGAAGCGAAGCCGCGAGAGGCTCGACGAGCGCGTCGTGCGGGAAGGCCTCGCGTCCACCCGCGCGCAGGCGCAGGCGCTGATCCTCGCGGGCCGCGTGCTGGTGGACGACGCGCCCGGGCCGAAGGCCGGGCAGGCCGTGGCGCCCGAGGCGCGCGTCCGGCTCCGGGGCGAGGAGCGCCGCTTCGCCTCGCGCGGCGGCGACAAGCTCGCGGGCGCGCTCGCGGATCTTGCTCTCGACCCGGCCGGGAAGGTCTGCCTCGACCTCGGGGCCTCCACGGGCGGCTTCGTGGACTGCCTGCTCCAGCACGGCGCCGCGCGCGTGGTGGCGGTGGACGTGGGCTACGGGCAGCTCGACCTGCGCCTCCGCGACGACCCGCGCGTCCGCCTCCTCGAGCGCACGAACGCGCGCCACCTCACCGAAGCCGACCTCCCCGAGGCCATCGAGCTCGTCACGATCGACGTGTCGTTCATCTCGGCCACGCTGCTCCTCCCGCGCGTCGCCGCGCTCGCGCCGCGGGCCGAGCTCCTCGTGCTGGTGAAGCCCCAGTTCGAGGTGGGCCGCGAGAAGGTGGGGAAGGGCGGCGTGGTGCGGAACGACGCCGACCGCAGGGCGGCGGTCGAGCGCGTCCGGCGCGCGGCCGAGGCGCTCGGCTACCGCCCGCGCGGCGAGGCCGAGAGCCGGCTCCCCGGGCCGAAGGGCAACCGCGAGATCTTCCTGTGGCTCTCGCCCCGCGGGTGAAAGTCAGACCGAACTAGTCTTCATTCAGTCGGGCGCTATTCTCCGCCGATCACCCCACCCGGAGGTCCAGCCGAGCGATGTCCCTCGTGAGCGTCAGCGAATCCGCCGCCAGCCAGATCAAGCGCCTCCTCGACCAGGAGGGGAAGACGGCGAGCCACGCGCTCCGCATGAAGGTCGTCGGCGGCGGCTGCTCGGGCCTCCAATACCAGCTGATGTTCGACGACCAGGCCAAGGAAGGCGACGAGCAGGTGGAGGCGGGCGGCGTCCGCGTGGTGGTGGACGAGAAGAGCGCGCTCTACCTGGTGGGGACCACGCTCGACTTCGTGGACACGCTGATGGAGTCCGGCTTCAAGATCCAGAATCCGAATGCCAAGAACTCGTGTGGCTGTGGCCAGTCGTTTTCCGCGTGAGGCGACGCCAGCGGTCGCGACCGAAGCCCGGGCCGATCGAACCGCCAGCAGAGCGGATGCAGCCGGCGGCGCTGCGCGCCGCGACTGATCCGCCTTGCGAGGCGATCCCATCTACCTCGACCACCACGCCACCACGCCCGTCGATCCGCGCGTGCTCGAGGCGATGGCGCCGTACTGGAGCCGCGACTTCGGTAACGCGGCGAGCCGCACGCATCGCTACGGCTGGCGGGCCGAGGCGGCGGTCGAGCTCGCGCGCGAGCGCCTCGCCGCCGCAATCGGCGCCGCGGATCCGCGCGAGGTCGTGTTCACGAGCGGGGCGACCGAGAGCAACAACCTCGCGCTCCAGGGCGTGCTCGACGCGGGCCGCGGCGATGGCGTCGTCACCACGGCGATCGAGCACGCGTCCGTGCTCGACACCGCCCACGCGCTCGAGCGCCGCGGCGCGCGGCTCAGCGTGCTGCCGGTGGACGCCGAGGGCCTGGTCGATCCCGAGGCCGTCGCGAAGGCGCTCGACGCCCGCACGCTGCTCGTGTCCGTAAGCGCCGCGAACGGCGAGATCGGCACGCTCCAGCCGCTCGCCGCGCTCGGGCGCGTCTGCGCCGAGTCCGGCGTGCTCCTCCACAGCGACGCCGCGCAGGCGGTCGGCAAGACCCCGCTCGACGTCGAGGCGCTCGGCGTGGACCTGCTCTCGTTCTCGGCGCACAAGCTCTACGGGCCGAAGGGCGTGGGCGCGCTCTACGTGCGTACGCGTCGGCGCGACGGCCGCGGGCGCGTGCGGATCGAGCCGCTGCTCCACGGCGGCGGCCACGAGCGCGGGCTCCGCTCGGGCACGCTGCCGGTGCCGCTCGTGGTGGGCTTCGCGGCGGCGGTCGAGCTGTGCCTCGCCGAGCGCGAGGCCGAGGCCGCGCGGCTCGCGGGACTCCGTGAGCGGCTCTTCACCTCGCTCGCGGCGGAGCTGCCCGGCGTCGAGTGGAACGGCCCCGCGGTGGAGCGCCGCCTGCCGGCGAACCTGAACGTGTCGTTCGAGGGCGTCGAGGCCGACGCGCTGCTCGCGCAGCTCGAGGACGTCGCGCTCTCGACCGGCTCGGCGTGCAGCTCGGCGCGGCCGGAGCCGAGTCACGTCCTCGCTGCGCTCGGCCTCGCGAAGGAGCGCATCCGCGGCGCGGTCCGCATCGGGCTCGGGCGTGGCACGAGCAACGAGGACGTGGTGCGGGCCGCGGCCCGCATCGCGACGGAGGTGCGCCGCCTGCGGGAGAGCGGGGCGGCCGTGGGGATCCACCGCTAAGCTCCGCGCTCTTCGGAGGGGCCGTGGCCGAGCAGAAGGCGACGAACATCACCTGGCACACCGGCCACATCGGCCGCACCGAGCGCGAGGCGCTCCTCGGCCAGCGCGGCGCCACGGTCTGGCTCACCGGGCTCTCCGCGTCGGGCAAGTCGACGATCGCGGTGGCCGTCGAGGCCGAGCTCGTGAAGCGCGGCAAGCTCGCCTACGTGCTCGACGGCGACAACGTGCGCCACGGCCTGAACAAGAACCTCGGCTTCTCGCCCGCGGACCGCACCGAGAACATCCGCCGCGTCGCCGAGGTCGCGAGGCTCTTCACCGACTGCGGCATCCTCGCCTTCACGTCCTTCATCTCGCCCTACCGCGCCGACCGCGAGGCCGCCCGCGCGCTCTTCGCGGAGGGCGACTTCGTCGAGGTGTACGTCTCGGCGGACGTCGCCACCTGCGAGGGCCGCGACCCGAAGGGCCTCTACCAGAAGGCGCGCGCCGGCAAGATCCCCGAGTTCACGGGCATCTCGGCGCCCTACGAGGAGCCCGAGGCGCCCGAGCTCGTGCTCGACACCGCGCGGCAGAGCCCGGCCGAGAGCGTGGCGGCGCTGATCGCCTACCTGGAAGGGAAGGGTTACCTCTCGGCCCCGGGACGCCGCTGAGACGGGACGCAGGCAGCGGGAGGAGCGGGTGAAACCGAGGGCCGTCGCGACGCTCGCGGCACTGGTGTTCGGGTTCGGCTGCGCCTCGTTCGCGCCGCAGACCGAGCCGGACGCCCTGCCTGCCGATGCGCCCGCCGAGCTCGACTTCCTGGTCGGCCAGGAGCTCGAGATGGACGGGCGGCTCGAGGAGGCGCGCACCGCCTACGAGGCCGCGCTCCGGAAGGATCCGCAAGCCATCTACCTGCTGAAGCGCCTGGCCGAGCTCTCGGCGCGGACCGACCACATGACCGACTCGCTCGTCTACGCCGAGCGCGCCTTCGAGCTCGATCCGGACGACGAGGGGCTCCGGCTCTTCCTCGGGAGCCTCTACCGGCTCCGCCGCGACCCGGAGTCGGCGGCGCGCGTGCTGCGCAACGCCGAGGGGCAGCCGGTCTCGAGCGACGCCGCGGTGCTCCTGTTCGGGATCCTGCTCGAGGGCGAGCGCTACCCCGAGGCGAAGACGGTCGCCGAGTGGCTGATCGCGCACGAGAGCGAGGGCGTCCGGGGCTACGTCGCGCTCGCCGAGGTGGTCGAGCGCATGGGCGACGCGCCCGGCTCCGAGGCCGTGCTGCGGCGGGGCCTCGCGGCGCATCCCGGCGAGCTCGCGCTCTATGGCGCGCTCGCGCGGAGCCGCCGCGAGCGGGGCGATCGGGTCGGCGAGATCGGGATCTATCGCGAGATCCTGAAGGTCCACCCCGATCATCACGCGACGCTCCTCGCGCTGGCGGACGCGCAGATCGCGCTCGGGCAGGACGCGGAGGCGAACGCGACGCTGGAGCGCATCGCGGCCGCCTACCCGGACGACCTCCGCACGCTCCTCCAGCTCGGCTTCCGCAGCTTCGAGGCGGGCGACTTCGCGAGTGCCGAGAGCCGCTTCGCGCGGGCCCTGGCCCAGCAGCCCGAGCAGCACGAGGTGGCCTACTTCCTCGGCGTGGTGCAGCGGCGCATGGGCAAGTTCGACGAGGCGATCGCGAGCTTCGACCGCATCCCGCCCGAGCACGAGCGCTTCGCCGACGGGCGCGTCCAGGTGGCGGGCATCTACGAGAAGCGGAACGACTTCGCGGGGGCGCAGCTCGAGGTCGAGAAGGCGCGCGAGGTCGAGCCGAGCCGGCCGCTCGACCTCTACGCCGCGAGCCTCCAGGCCAAGGGCGGCGACATGGCGGGCGCGCTCGCCTTCCTCGAGAGCCTGCTCGAGGAGGCTCCCGAGGACGCAGAGGTCCTCTACAACATCGGCGTCATCCACGGCGAGGCGAAGAACGTGGACGAGGCGATCCGCTACATGCGGATCGTGCTCGGCCTCAACCCCGATCACGCCAGCGCGCTCAACTACGTCGGCTACACGTTCGCGGAGCGCGGCGAGAACCTCGACGAGGCCGAGGCGATGATCGCCCGGGCGCTCGAGCTCCGGCCCGACGACGGCTACATCACCGACAGCCTCGGCTGGGTCTACTACATGCGCGCGCGGCCGCTCCTCGAGCAGGGCAACGTGAAAGAGGCGCGGCTCTGGCTCGACAAGGCGGTGGACGAGCTCGAGAAGGCGGCGGAGCTGACCGGCGGAGATCCCGTGATCTCCGAGCACCTGGGCGACGCGCACCTCGCGCTCGGCCAGAAGCTGCGCGCGCTCGAGTACTACGAGGAGGCCGAGCGCCTCGAGCCGCGGCCCGAGGAGCAGCCCGAGCTCCAGCAGAAGCTCGGCCAGCTCCGCCGCGAGCTCGGACGGAAGTGAGCCGCGCGCGAGCCGCGCTCCCCGCGCTCTTCGCGCTCGCGCTCGCCGGCTGCGCGACTGCGCCCGCGGCATCATGGCGAGCGCTCCCCGCGGACGATCCGCGCCCGGCGCGGCTCACCGCCGGGCTCCGCGCGCTCGCGGCGGAGCGGCATGCGCTCCGCGCCAGCGCGCGCGTCGAAGCGGCCGGACCGGAGGGCTCGGGCTTCTCCCGCCAGCTCCTGCTCGTCGAGCGCCCGGCGCGCCTCCGCGTCGAGGTGCTGGGCGGGCTCCTCGAGCAGCGCGTGCTCGTGCTCGCCACGGACGGCGAGCGCTACGAGCTCTATCGCGCGGAGCAGGCGGGCTTCGAGTCGGGCGAGGTGCATCCCGGCGTGCTCGACGAGGTCGCGGGCCTGCCGCTCACGCCCGAGGCCGCGGCGTCGCTCCTCCTCGCGACGCCGCGCGCGCCCGAGGACGCGCCCGTCGCGCGCGTGGACGAGACGGGGGCGCTCTCGCTCGCCTGGCCGGACCAGACGCTCGACTTCGACGCGCAGGGTCGGCTCGTCGCGCTGGCGTTCCATCCCGGCGCGCGCGACGTGCTGCGCGCGCGCTGGAGCGAGTGGCGCGAGAGCGCCGCGGGCGGCGCCTTCCCGCATCGGCTCGAGCTCGAGCGCTTCGAGCCCGAGGCGCACTGGCGGCTCGACTTCCGCCACGTGGAGCTGAACCCCGCGCTCGCGCCCGAGCTGTTTCGACTCCGCGGGGACGGTCGCTAGCCTCCCGCGCCGGGGGGAGGGCGCGTTGACTCGTGCTCGCTCGAGATGAGCGTCGAGCGCTGGCTGATCGTGGTCCCGCTCGCGGTGGTGGCGCTGCTGCTCCAGTCGGCGCTCTGGGTGCCGCGTTACGAGACGCAGGCGGCCACCAACCCGCGGCGCCTCACCACGTACATCGAGGCGAACATCGGGGACGCCGAGATCCTGAATCCGATCCTCTCGGCGGACGACGCGAGCAGCGACGTCGAGTCCCTCGTGTACGAGGGGCTGATCGACATCGACGATAAGACCCGGCAGTGGACGGGTCGGCTCGCCGAGCGCTGGGAGGTCGCGGAGGAGGCGTACCTCGCGGTGCTGCCCGGGCGCGCGCTACCGGACGGGTCGGCGGCGACCGGCCCGCGCGTGGCCGAGCGCGTGCGCGACGCGCTCGCCGGCGGCTCGCTCGCGGACGCCTTCTCGGGCGTGGAGCTGCTGCCCGCCGAGGACCGTCGCAGCGAGCTGTCGCTGATCGAGACGGACGGGGAGGGGAACCCGAAGGAGCGGCGCGTGCCCGTGCGGGTGGAGCTGCCGGA
>Ga0187893_10003895_pt1 | contig 29322 bp, 25 predicted proteins | sample MA1701074metaG_FD_139574 | JGI IMG/M metagenome (GOLD analysis project Ga0187893, IMG submission 139574) | White microbial mat communities from a basaltic lava cave in the Kipuka Kanohina Cave System on the Island of Hawaii, USA - MA170107-4 metaG ...
CCGCTCCCACGTCGTCGGTCTCGGTGAAGCTCGCCGAGTCCCATCTGACGTCCGCTGCGAAGAGCGCCTCGAGGACAAGCCGGAGCCCGGCGACGCCGCCGGGTGCCGGCTCGCCGAGCAGCTGCAGGACCCCGTCGCCGTCCACGGTCCGGTCGCCGATGGTCAGCCCGCCCGCCGAGTCGGCCATCGTCGCCAGTGCTCGATCCTCGATCACGGCGTGATGCTCGACCCAGACGCCGAGGAGGTTGCCGGCGGCGGTGGACGCCTGGTCAGGTGGGAGCTCGAGCGCCTCGCCCACCGTCGCCTCGCCCTGGCCAGGGATGGTCACGACCGATTCGGGAGGGAGCACGACCGCGCCGGTCTTGCCGAACCCGGTCTCCCCCACGAGGGCGGCGAGCGGTTCGGTCTCGGTGGTCACCACGAGCAGGGCGAGCCCGGTGGTGGGTGGCGGCTCGGTCTGCGCAGGCTCGCGCTCGTCGCTCCGAACGACGACGAGCGCCGCGGTCGCAACCGTGACGAGCGCAGCGAGGACCAGCACCACGACCACCCGACGGGTCATCGATACAGCCCGGCCTTCTCGACATAGCTCTTGACGCCCTCGGGGACGAGGTAGCGGATCGGCCGCCCGTCGAGCACGCGGTCTCGGATATCGGTCGAGCTGATCGCCAGGGCCGGGATGCTCATGCGGCTCACATGCGCTTGGCGCGCCGGCTCCATCGACTCGAACCGCGCGAGGTCGTAGCCGGGGCGCGTGGCCGCGATGAAGCGGGCCGTGGTGAGCACCTCCTCGGGATCCTTCCACTCCAAGATCTCGAGCATCGCGTCAGCACCGGTGATGAAGTACAACTCGGCGTCCGGATGCTGCGCCGCCAGTGTCCGCAGCGTGTCGACGGTATACGTGGGTCCGTCGCGGTCGATCTCGACGCGCGAGACCTGGAACCGAGGGTTGCTCGCGGTGGCGATCACGGTCATCAGGTACCGGTCCTCGGCCGGCGAGACCGCTCGGTCCTGTTTCATCCAGGGGCGGCCCGTCGGGACGAACACGACCGCGTCCAGCGTGAACTGGACGAGCGCTTCCTCGGCGGTCACGAGGTGCCCGTAGTGGATCGGGTCGAACGTCCCGCCCATGACGCCGAGGCGTCGTCCCACGCGACCATCCTACGGCCGCTCCGGCTCGGGACGGTGGATGGTCCGGATGCGTCGTTCGAGGTCAGGTCTCGGACTCGGGCAGGAACTCGAAGGCGACCCGCCCGATCACCACCTCGTCGCCCCTCCGGGCTCCGGCCGCCGCGAGCGCTCGCTCCACCCCCTCGCGGACGAGACGCTTCTGGAGGCGTTCGAGGGTCGCCGCGTCATCGAGGTCGGCCTCGGCCACGAGGCGCTCGACGCCGCGCCCGACGACCCGGAACCGATCGCCGTCCCGCTGGACCTCGAACCTCGGGCGGGCGGGCCGCAGCACGATGTTGGGCTCGTCCCGGGGACCCGCCGCGGCGGCCTCGGCAGCCAGCTGCGAGAGCCGTTCCCCGAGCTCATCCATCCCCTGCCCCGTGACGGCCGAGACCGCCATCACGCCGGCTCCGAGGATCGATGCGGGGTCGGCCTCGGGTGCGAGGTCGGCCTTCGCCCCGACGACGAGCGACGGCCTTCCGATCAGGTCGGGGTCGTACGCCTGAAGCTCTTCGCGGACGGTGGCCAGGTCCGCGGCCGGATCGGCGGCGGCCAGATCGACGACCACGACGAGACCCCGGCAGCGGCTCACGTGCCGCAGGAACCGGTGGCCGAGCCCCTTGCCGGCGTGCGCGCCCTCCACCAGCCCGGGGATGTCGGCTACGACGGAGCGATCCCCCGGCTCGCCCGCGACGCCGAGGTTCGGCGACAGCGTGGTGAAGGGATAGTCGGCGATCTTCGGCCGGGCGGCCGTCAGCGCCGCGAGCAGGGTCGACTTGCCGGCGTTCGGCAGGCCGACGAGCCCGACGTCGGCCACCAGGCGGAGCTCGACCCGGAGGCGCCGCTCCTCGCCCCGCTCGCCGGCCTCGGCGCCGGCAGGAACCCGCTCGCGGCCCGAGGCGAGCGACGCGTTCCCCCGACCTCCCCGACCACCGCGAGCGACGATCGCTCGGGAGCCCTCGCCCACGAGGTCGGCGACGAGGCGCCCGTCGTCCTCGACCCGCGTGCCGTCCGGCACCGGGATGAGGAGATCCTCACCCCTGGCTCCCGTCCGCCCTCGCTTGCCGCCGGACCCGCCGCTGCCGGCTCGGGGATGGGGGTGGTCGGCCAGCCAGCCGAGGTCGCGAACCCCGGTCGACACCGCGAACACGACGTCGCCGCCGTCGCCGCCGTCGCCGCCGTCGGGGCCACCCCGCGGCTTGAACGGTTCGCGCAGGATCGACGACGACCCGTCACCCCCTCGGCCGGCCCGGGCGTGCACCGTCACCTCGTCGACGAAAGCCACGGCGAGATTGTGGCGGAAACCGAGGATCTCGCGGCATCATGGTCACCGTGCCGCCGAAACCGATCACCGCCTGGGCGGTCGAGCTCGAGAAGGAGGCGAGGCTCGACGACGTCAAGGGCACCCTACGACTCGCGGAGGGCGCACTGGTGTTCACGCCGCGCGACGAGGTGCGGGCGGAGGTGCGCTTCCCGCTGCAGGAGATCACGAAGGTTCGCCGGCTCCGTGGCTCCCCCGTCCTGATGGTGGTCCGGTCCACGCCGGGCGGTGAGCGGCGCACGGCCTTCTACTTCGCCCAGCCGCCGCCGATCGAGGTGATCACGGGGGAATCCGTCCACCGCCCGCAGACCCGCTCCATCTCCGATCTGCGCAACCCCCGACGCAAGGCGCGCCGGCAGAACGTCAGCTATCTCGGGATCATGAACCGCGAGAAGAAGGCGCTGCTCTCCGAGTGGGTTCGAGCGGTGCGGGAGGCGGCGAACGATCGCTCGAGGCGGCCGGCGGAGGGCTAGCGGGCGTCGACCGAGGCGTACCTGCGCCCGCGAGACTCGTGGTACGCGACGACTCCTGCCTGTGTGGCGAACAACGTGTCGTCTCCGCCCTTGCCGACGCCGCGGCCGGGATGGATCTTGGTCCCCCGCTGTCGCACCAGGATCGAGCCGGCGGTCACTGCTTGACCGCCGAACACCTTGACTCCGAGTCGCTTGGACTCGGAGTCACGCCCGTTGCGGGATGAGCCGCCGCCCTTCTTGTGTGCCATCGCGCGTTCGAGGGTACCAGGGAGCCCCGCGCCTACTCCGAGCTCTCGGACTCCGCTTCGCCCTCGGCCGGCTCTGCCGTCTCGGCCGCGGCTGGCTTCTTCGCCGGGGCCCGCTTCCGCGGTGTTCCGAGCTTGACGTCCGAGATCTCGAGCAGCGTCATGAGCTGCCGGTGGCCCTGTCGCCGGGAGTACCCCGACTTGTTCTTGTACTTGAAGACGTGGACCTTGTCGCCCTTCTGCTCGCCGAGCAACTTCGCGGTCACGACCGCCTGCTGGGCTTCCTTGCCGTAGTGCGTGGTCCCGTCGTCGTCGACGACGAGCACCGGCTGGAAGGTGACCGTCTCACCGTCCGCATGCAGGTACTCGACCTCGATGATGTCCCCGGGCTTGACCTTCTGCTGCTTGCCGCCCGTCTTGATGACCGCGTACATCACGTCCTCCTCGGTTGCGCTTACTCGACGTCGTAGTTGAGGAGCAGGCCTCGCCCTTCGCAGGTCGGGCACGGCTCCGAGAACGCCTCCAGGAGTCCACCAGACACGCGCTTGCGCGTCACCTCGAGGAGTCCGAGCGGGCTGATGTCGAAGACCTGGCTCCGGGACTTGTCCTGGGCCAGGGACTCCTTCATCGAGTCGATCACCTTCTTCTTGTTCTGCTCGAGCAGCATGTCGATGAAGTCGATGACGATCATCCCGCCGATGTCCCGGAGCCGGAGCTGACGGGCCGATTCCCGCGCCGCCTCGACGTTGGTGTTCACGACCGTCTCCTCCAGGTTGGTCTTGCCCACCGACTTGCCCGTGTTCACGTCGATCACGGTGAGCGCCTCGGTCCGCTCGATCACGATGTAGCCGCCCGAGGGGAGCCAGACCTTGCGATCGAGACCCTTGTGGATCTGCTCGACGATGTGGAACTCCTCGAAGGCGGACAGGGAGCCCTCGTGGAGGCGGACCTTCGACAGCAGATCGGGCGCCACGCCGCGTAGATAGTCCGTCACCAGACCGAACACGCGCGGCGAATCGGTGACGAGCTCGCGGAACTCCTCGTCGGTGAACAGGTCGCGAACGACCCGGACGGTCAGCTCCGGCTCCTCGTACAGGACGGCCGGCGCCTTGGCTCGTTTCGAGCGCTTCTCGATCGCAGTCCATTCCGCGAGCAAGCGCTCCAGGTCGGCCGCCAGCGCTGCCTCGGTCGCCCCCTCGGCCGCGGTCCGGACGATCAGGCCGTGCCGGTCCGGCTGCAGCTGTTTGAAGATGGTCTTCAGTCGACGACGTTCGTCGTCGGGCAGCCGGCGGCTGATGCCGGAGACGGCGGAGTTCGGAGCGAGCACGAGGTATCGGCCCGGGAGGGAGATCTGCGCAGTGAGTCGCGCCCCCTTGCCTCCGATCGGATCCTTGGTGACCTGCACCAGGACCGACTGTCCGTTCTTGAGCACCTGTTCGATCCGCGGCGCCGCGCCTTCGAGGTCCTCGGGCGACCAGTTGACCTCCCCGGCATACAGCACGGCGTTCCGCCCGCGGCCGACATCGACGAACGCGGCCTCCATCCCCGGGAGCACGTTCTGCACCCGGCCGAGGTACACGTTGCCGACCATGGACGTGGCGCCGACCCGTGTCACGTAGTGCTGGGCGAGCTCGCGCCCCTCGAGCACCGCGATCTGGTCGCGTTCGCCGTGCTCGGTGATGACCATGAGCTTGTCGGTGATGCGCGGAACCACCGGCATCGCTTCACGGCGACGACGGAGCGATGTTCGCCCCTGCCGCCGGTGCCGGACCCTCGTCGACGTCGTGTCGGAGGCGGCAGGCTGCTCGTTGGATGCTCCCGTCCCCGACCGCTTCGAACGCGTGCGTCCCGTTCGCGTCGGAGGGCGCTGGTCGGCGGGCGTGGGCTGCTCGGGCGCGGCCGCGCTCGATCGACCTCGCCCGCGCCCGCCCCGGCGACGGCGCCGACCCGAGGACGTGGTTCTGGCCGCCGCTGCTTCGCCATCCTGTTCGCCGGGTTCGCCCGCATCTGGCCCGGCGGGCGGTGTTCCGATCCCTGGCGCCCCCGCATCAGCCGTATCGGCCGGCTCGTCGGTCGTGACGGGCTTCGGCCCGCCCCCGCGCCCTCGGCCGCCTCGGCGCCGCCGTCTCCTCGTGCTGGAGCCGGAACCGGCGCCTCCGTTCGATCCCTGCTCGACCCCGCCGGGGACGCGCTCGACCTCTCCGGGTTGCGCATCCAGGTCGACCTCCGGATCCGCGAGCGTGGTGCCCCCCGCTACGGTCGCCTGGTCCTTCGGGGTGCCGGCCGGGGTGCCGGCGCCGGAGCGGCCCTTGCCGCCGCGCCCTCGACCGCCGCGGCTCCTACGTCGACGCGTGGGCGCGGCCTGGCCTTCCGCGGGTACGTCGCTCGCACTGGCGCCATCGCCACCGGCGGCGGTTCCTCCGGACCCCGATTCTTCGGGCCCCTTCGCCTTCGAGCTCGGACGGCGGGTGCGAGGCGCAGGCGCATCCGGGTCGCTCCGGGGCGTTCGGGCTCGTCGGGGACGCGCCGGCGCCTTGGGTTCGGTCGGTTCCTGTTGCTGGCCTTGCTCTTGCACGGGCGCCGGGGCGGTCGCCCCGGGCCCCTGCGGCGCTTCGTTGCGCACGCTGGAATCCTCATCCGGCGGGCCGCCCGGCCGCGCCCCTCCAGGTCTTCTCCCGGGGCCTGCGAAGCCGGCGCCTCGCCTGTCTTCCTCGCCCGAGCGGCCTCGCGGCCGGGTGGCCGCGCGCTCGACGAGCAGGTCTGCCGACCAGCATAGCAACCGGCGGCTTGGCGGCCCGGATGCGGGCGGATCTCGAAACTAGGTAGTTCCGGCTAGGGCCGCTGTGGGTTCCGCGCTCGGGCGAAACCGACGCTCGCCGGATACCGCCCCGCGGGCTCGCACATGACACTTCGCGAGATGGAACCGGCCGTCCTTCCCCGGCCTGCGCGAGCCACCCGGCCGATCCGGGTGCTGGTGGTCGACGACAACGCCGGGTTCCGCGAGTCCCTCCTCACGCTGCTCGAAGCCGGTCACCTCCAGGTGGTCGGCGAGGCCGGCTCCGGGGACGAGGCGCTGCAGCTGATCGCCGCCTCCGAGCCCGACGTCGTCCTGATGGACGTCCGCATGCCGAGCATGGACGGGATCGAGGCGACCCGGCTGCTGAAGTCGGATCACCCCGACGTGGGGGTCGTCGCGCTCTCCGGCCACGAGGACCAGGAGATCGTCCGCGGCATGCTCGTCGCGGGCGCTTCGGGATACGTGTTGAAGGACTCGGACGGCGACGAGATCCTGCGGGCGGTCACCCGTGCCGCGGAGGGCGGGGCGGTGCTCTCGGCCTCGGTCACGCCGCAGGTGATCGAGGACCTCACCGTCGCCCTGGAGCGCGAACGCCGGCGCTCTCGAGAGCTGGAGGCGGCGCAGGAGGCGCTGGTCGAGCGCGCCGTGCGCCGACAAGAGCTCGTCGCGCGGCTGTCCCACGAGCTTCGAACGCCCGTCACGGTGATCCTGGGCGTCGCCCACACGCTTGCGACCCTGCACACGACCCCGGAGCAGGAGTCGGAGCTGCTCTCTCGCCTGGTCACCCGCGCCCAGGATCTCGCGCGGCTCGTCGAGCGGTTCGAGATGACGGTGGATTCGGGCTTCACCGAATGGGTGGACGTCGCCGCGGTCGCGCGCGAGGTCGCCATGGACGGACGCATCCGCGTCGTCACGGACCCGCAGGTCCCCCAGGTCCACCTGAACCCCGGCGTCGCGCGCAGGATCCTCGAAGAGCTCATCGACAACGGCCTTCGTTTCTCGCCCCAGCAGGCCCCGGTCGAGGTCCGGATCGGCGCGTCGGCCGCCGCCATCGCGGTCCGCGTCATCGATCAGGGCCCGGGGATCGACCCCAACGACCACGAGCGGATCTTCGGTCCCCTCGAACAGCTCGAGGAGCTGAACGTTCGGATCCATCAGGGCGCGGGCATGGGCCTCGCGCTCGCGAGGACCGCCGCCCGGGCGATGGGGGGCGATGTCGTGGTCGAGACCTCGGGCGCGTCGGGCTCGACGTTCCTGTGGACGATCGCCCCGTCGCCCTGAACGCAGCTACGCGGACCGGCGCATGTGCAGGTTCAGCAGCAGCCCGATGGCCGCGAAGTTCACGAGCAGCGAGCTGCCGCCGTACGACACGAACGGTAACGGGATCCCGGTGATCGGCATGATCCCGATGTTCATCCCGACGTTCACGAACATCTGCAGCGCGAGCATCGACGCGATCCCCGACGCGAGGAGCGTCGCGAACGGATCTCGCGAGAGCGACGCGATGCGGAACGCCCGCCACAACACCAGCGCGTAGAGCGCGAGCAACGTCGCCGCGCCCGCGAACCCGAACTCCTCTCCGACCACCGTGAACACGAAGTCGGTGTGCTGTTCGGGCACGAAGTCCAGGTTGGTCTGCGTCCCCTGCAGGTAGCCGAGGCCGAGCAGCCCGCCGGAGCCGATCGCGATCTCCGCCTGATCGCGGTTGTAGCGCGCGTTCTGGTCCACGTCCGCCGGGTCCAGGAATGCCCGGAGCCGGTCGACCTGGTACTCCTTGACCAGCCCCACCCGGAACCCGGCGAAGATCAGGACCACCGCGGTGAGCGCGAGGATCCCGAGGTAGCGAGCCCGGGCGCCGGCGACGATCAGGATGCCGAACAGGATCGCCGCGAACACGATCGATGTCCCGAGGTCCGGCTGGAGGAAGACGAGCACGGCGGGGATCGCCGCGAGGCCGGTCGCGCGGAAGACGTCCTGCAGCGTGAGGTCGCCTCGGATCTCGGACAGGAACGCGGCGAGCATCGCGATCAGGGCGAGCTTGGCGATCTCGGACGGCGCGAGCTGGAAGCCGAACAGCTCGAACCACCGCTGCGAGCCCCGGACGGTGGTCCCGAGCGGCGTCCGGACCAGGATGAGCAAGCCGAGCGAGGCCACGTAGGCGATCCCCGCGTACACCTTCAGCAGCCGGTAGTCGAAGCTCGCGGCGATCAACATCACGACGAGCCCGACGCCCAGGAACGTCACCTGGCGCTTGACGTACCGCCCCGGGTCCAGCCCGATCGCGGACAGCGACTGATGCGTCGCCGAGTAGATCGCGAACAGGCCGATGATCGCGAGCGCCAGGACGGCGACGACCAGCACGACGTCGATACCCCGGATCGCGCGATGCCCGCCTGCGGCCCTCCCCGCAGCGAGATCCATCAGTCCGTCCCCTCCACCTCGACGAACTGGGAGAACCCCAGGTCGTAGATCCCCTCGATGATGTGGCGCGCGATCGGCGCCGCGGTGGTCGAGCCGTGACCCCCCTGTTCGACGAGCACCACGACCACGTGGCGCTGGCCGAGACCCTCGGTCATCGCCGCGAACCACGAGTAGTCCTGCTTCGGCTCGACCTCGGCCGTGCCGGTCTTGCCCGCCACCCAGACCGACCCGAACGGGAAGCCGGCGAAGGCCGCGCCGGCCGTGCCCCCTGGCCGGACGGTGCCGGTGAGCGCGCCGCGGACGTAGTCGAGATCCCTCGGCTCCATCGGCAGGCTGCGCCGGCAGTTCTCCTCGTACCTGCGCACGAGCTCGTCGTCGGAGGTGACCACCCGGTCCAGGACGTGGGGGACGCAGAGCTTGCCGTCGTTCTGCACCGCCCCGAACGCGCTCGCCAGTTGCAGCGGCGTGACGAGCGTGTCCCCCTGGCCGATCGTCATGAGGATGAAGTCGCCGGGGAACCATTCGCCCTCGGGGAACGAGTCCGGGTAGGTCTGGTTGATCGTCTTCTTCCACTCGGCGTCTGGGACCCGGCCGGGCTCTTCGAACGGAAGGTCGACCCGGGTCGAGCGGCCGAACCCGAACTCCCGGAGGTCACGCTGGAACGGCTCCCTGGACTCGATGCCACGGGCGTCCTCCTCCGCGTTCACGTAGAATAGGTCCCAGTACTCGTAGCCCATCGGGTAGAAGACCGTGTCGCAGGACTTGGCGAGCGCCGTCGAGAGGTGCATGTACCCGAGGTTCGCGGTCGTCCAATTCTTGAACTCGTATTGGACCGCCTCGGGGTCGCTCTCATCGTAGGGAGCGATCCAGACGGGCGGACACCCGTACGACTGACCGGCCGTGACGATCTCGCGCCGCAGGCTCGAGAGCGCGACGAACGGCTTGTAGGTCGATCCGGGCGGGTACTGGCCCTGGATCGCGCGGTTCAGCTGTGGAGAGCCCCGTGCCGGGCCGAACAGACGGTTCAGCTCCGCGGTGGTGTGGCTCCGGGTGAAGAACGAGGGCCTGAATGTCGGGTAGGACGCCATCGCCTCGATCTCGCCGGTCGTGGGATCGAGCACGATGGCGGTGGCGGCGTTCGCCGCGAGGGTTTTGCCCGAGTCGCTGTCGTACACACCCTGCGCGTACTCCATCCCCGCGATGAGCGACTCCTCGACCAGCCCCTGGATGCCGGCGTCGATCGTCAGCCAGACGTCGTTGCCGGCCATCGGCGGCTGCTCACCGATCAGACCCAGGTTCTCGTCGAGCGAGTTGACGCGGTACTTCCTCAGGCCCGGCGTCCCGGCGAGGTCGCGCTCGTACACGCCCTCGACCCCGGAGACCCCCACCAGGTCGCCGCCCTCGTAGTCCGCGAACGCCGGGGTCGCCAGCTGCTCCTCGGTGACCTGCCCGAGGTAGCCGAGCACATGTGCGGCCAACGACCCAAACTCGTACTTGCGGACCGGGACCTCGACCACGTCCACGCCCGGGAAGTCCGTCTGGCCTGGGGGACCTGCGTGCTCCTTGATGAAGTACGCGACGCGCTTCGGTACGTCGATCGCGATCGGGATGGGGCTGAACGCGTAGTAGTTCGGATCGTCGAGGCGCTCCCCCAGCTCGTCCGCGGGGACGCCGAGCAGCGTCGAGAGGTCGAACAGCACGCGCTCGGTCGCGTCCCCGAGCTCCTGCCGGTTCACCGTGATCACCACGCTCACCCGGTTGTCGACGATGACCTCGCCGTTGGCGTCCTTGATGACCCCGCGGACCGCGGGCGTCTCGACCAGGCGCACCGCGTTGTTTTCAGCGGCGTCCTTGTACTGCTCGGCCGCGAGCACCTGGAGGAACCACAGCCGCGTCGTGAGCGCGGCGAACATGAACGCGATGAGGGCGACGAGCGTCTTGATGCGCACGCCGGTCTTGGGCTCGCTCACGTGGCCGTCACCACCGCGCCACGCGCCGCGACCGCGACCCCTCCCCGGCGCGGCGGATCAGCGGGAACACGAGCGGGGTGAGGATCGCGTTGTACAGCGCCGACAGCACCGCGACGCGGAACAGGTAGAGCCAGGACGTGTCGAGCTGCCCGAGCAGGAATGACACGATCCCGTGGAACACAACCCCCGCGAGGGTCCCGCCGCCCACCAGCAGCACGGGCAGCAGCGGCGAGGGGGTCACGACGAATTGACGCGCCATGCCGACGGCGTAGCCGAGGAGCGTAAGGGTGAGCGCGGTGATGCCCTTCGGCGCGTCGAGCAGGAAGTCCTGCGCCATCCCCCCTGCGAAGCCGGTGACGGCTCCTGAGGCCGGGCCCTCGAGGATCCCGAACGAGATCGTGAGCAGGTACAGGAGCTCGGGTTTGGCGCCGAGCAGGTTGATCTCGGCGAACACCGTGGTCTGCAGCAGCAACGCGGAGAGGATGACGGCCGCGAGCAGGATCACCCGGCGCACCGAGCACGCCCCTACCTCGGTCCGCCACGCGACAGCACCACCAGGACCAGCGAGAGCGTCGAGAAGTCCACCGCGGGTCGCACCGTCAGGAACTTCTCGAGCGCGGACTCCTCCTCGAGGACCCGCGAAACCGTGCCGATCAGGACGTTCGGCGGGTACAGGCTCTGGGCGACACCCGGGATCCGGTAGCCGGCCGTGACCACGCGTTCGTCGGGCATGACCTCGATCGTCGACTCGACCAGACTCATGCGCAGATCGTCGGGACCCTCGCCGGAGAGGAGCCCGGTCTGGCGCGAGATGTCGAGGCGGCCGGCGACGAAGGAGTCGGGGTCGATGATCAGCTGAACGACCGAGGAGCTCGGCCCCACCTGGATCACGTGGCCGACGAGCCCCGCGGCCGCGATCACCGGCAAGTCCTCGGCGACGCCGTCCCCCGAGCCCTGGTCGATCGTGATCGTCCATTCGAAGTTCGAAACACCGTTCGCGATCACCTGCGCGGCCACGGTCTCGATCTTCGGACCGAGGCTCGACTGCAGACCGAGGAGGGCCTCTAGCTCGAGGAGCCGCGCCTGGTCCGCCTGGGTCTCAGCGAGCTGCGTCTCGAGTGCGGCGACCCGGTCCCGAAGGACGTCGCGCTCGTGCCGGATCGACGGGAGTCGGACCAGCGTGGAGAAGAAGTTGCCGACCGGCCGCGTGATCTTCGAGACCGCCTCCTGCAGCGGGCTGATCACCACGAGCGCGGCGTCGCCGAGCGTGGCCAGCGGGCCGTCGTTGCCCTGGCGATAGTCGACCGTGATCGTCACGAGCGAGATCGAGACGAGGGCCACGACCAGGAGACGTGTGCTCCGCGCGCGGCTCCGAAGCGCCACCGCGGGTTACCTCCGGGACGGGCTCACCAGGACCCGCTGGAGGACCTCGAACTCCTCGAGGCACTTGCCCGAGCCGATCGCCACCGAGGACAGGGGGTTGTCGGCGATGTGGACGGGCATGTGCGTCTCGTGGCGAAGGCGCTTGTCCAGTCCCCGGAGCAGCGCGCCGCCGCCGGTCAGCATGATGCCGCGATGCATGATGTCGCCGGCGAGCTCCGGCGGCGTTCGGTCGAGGGTCGCCTTAATCGAGTCGATGATGGCCGTCACGGGCTCCTCGATGGCCGTGCGGATCTCGCCGTCGCCGATCTGGAGCGTCTTCGGGAGCCCGGAGACCAGGTCGCGTCCCGGGATCTCGGCGAGCAGCTCCTCCTCCATCGGATAGGCGGACGCGATCGCGAGCTTGATCTGCTCCGCCGTCCGCTCGCCCAGGAGGAGCGAGTACTCCTTCTTGATGTGGTTGATGATCGCCTCGTCGAGCTCGTCGCCGCCGATCCGGAGCGACGTCGAGGTGACGATGCCGCCGAGCGAGATCACGGCCACCTCGGTGGTCCCGCCGCCGATGTCCACGACCATGTTGCCCGACGGTTCGTGGATCGGCAGGCCCGCCCCGATCGCAGCCGCCATCGGCTCCTCGATGATGTAGGCCCGACGCGCGCCCGCGGCGATCGTCGCCTCTTCGACCGCGCGCTGTTCGACGCCCGTGATGCCGCTCGGCACACACACGACGACGCGCGGCTTCGCGAGCAGACGACGCTTGTGCACCCGCTGGATGAAGTATCGGAGCATCTTCTCGGTGATGTCGAAGTCCGCGATCACACCGTCCTTGAGCGGCCGGACCGCCTGGATGTGCGAGGGGGTACGACCGATCATCCGCTTCGCTTCGTTGCCGACCGCGAGCACGGCACCGGTGAGCGTGTTGATCGCAACGACCGAGGGTTCGTTCAGCAGGATGCCCGAGTGCCGAACGTAGACGAGCGTGTTCGCGGTCCCCAGGTCGACGGCCATATCCTGACCCAAGAACCCGAAGACCCCGTCGCCGCCCGCGTTTCGGCGACCCGGGGATACGGGAAGTTCACGACGAACCTTCTCGGCCATAGGTTCGGCGTCTTTCTATCGCACGGGTTTGGGCGTGGCAACTCTCAACTCCATCTGGAGGCAACCTGAGGGTTGACGGTGCTCCTGACCTGCAGTTCCGCTGTGCCTCGACCGCCGCAGTAGGGTTGGCGCTCGCACGATCGAGAGCGGGGACGTTGAGCATCGCGGTCGTATTCCCGGGTCAAGGTTCACAGTTCGTCGGCATGGCGGACGCGTGGGGCGAAGACGTGCGCGCTCGGGAGGTCCTCGACCGCGCGTCCGGCGTTCTGGGTGACGATATCGTCGAAGGGTCCCGAGACGAACTCGCGCTCGCGACGACCGCGTTCGTGCAGCCGGCTCTGCTCGCGTGCGACCTCGCTGCGTACGCGGTTCTCGTCGCCCGAGGTGTGGTCGCCGTCGGCGCTGCGGGACACTCCCTCGGCGAGTTCGCGGCGCTGGTCGCGGCCGGCAGCCTGAGCCTCGAGGACGCGGTTCGGATCGTCGCGGTTCGTGGACGGGTCATGCAAGAGGCGGCGCGCGAACGCCCGGGGACCATGACCGCGCTCCTGGGCGCCGGAGCCGCCGACGCGGCTGCGATCTGCGATGCGGCGCGCGACGACGACGTGCTGCTCGTCGCCAACGAGAACTCGCCGCAGCAGGTCGTCATCAGCGGCAGCGTCCCCGCGATCGAACGAGCGGAGGCGATCGCGAAGGTCCGGGGGGTTCGCGCGGTTCGGCTTCACGTGGCCGGAGCCTTCCACTCGCCACTCATGGACCCGGCCGTCGCACCGTTGTCGGTCGCCCTCGACGAGGCGGCCTTCGAGGAGGCCCGGATCCCCGTCGCCTCGAACGTCACGGGCGAGCTCGTTCGCGACGCCGAGGAGCTGCGGGCTCTGGCCAAGCGCCACGTCGTCTCGCCCGTTCGGTGGGAGCGATGCGCGAACGCGCTCGCGGAGGCCGGGGCGGAAACGTTCGTCGAGGCCGGTCCGGGTGACGTCCTGACCAAGCTCGCCAAGCGCGTCGTGCCCGGCGCGCGGGCCGTTGCGATCGGCTCTCCCCAGGCCGCGGGGGCGGCCGAGCTCGACTGACGCGCCGGGTCGGTCGAGCAGCGCGGCCGGCACACCCCACGCCGAGTAAGCTCGACGTTCGCGGATGGGGACGGTCGCCTCCGAAGGGAGACCCATGGGTACGCAGCGCCATGCCACGGTTGCCGGCGTGGGCTCGATCCTTCCCGACCGGGTGATCTCGAACACATGGTTCGAGGAGCTCGTGGACACCAGCGACGTGTGGATCCGCGAACGGACCGGGATCCGGGAGCGCCGCTTCGCCGCGGACGGGGAGGCGACGTCGGACCTCGCCGTCGCCGCCGCGCGGAGCGCGCTCGAGACCGCGGGACTGGCCGCGGGACAGATCGACCTCCTCATCTGCGCAACGCTCACCGGCGACACGCCGATCCCGTCGGCCGCCGTCTGGGTGCAACGGAAGCTCGAGATCTCCGCCCCGGCGTTCGACGTCAACGCGGCATGTGCGGGGTTCTCCTACGCACTTTCGACGGGGACGGCCTTCATCGAATCGGGCCAGGCCGAGACGGTGGTCGTGATCGGCGCCGAGGTCCTCTCGCGGGTGATGGACTTCACGGATCGAACCACCTGCGTCCTGTTCGGAGACGGAGCCGGAGCGGTGGTCCTGCGCCGGTCGCCTGATCCCGGGATCCTGGGCTCGGTCTTGGGGGCAGACGGGCGCGCGGCCGAGATCTTGATCATCCCGGCGGGCGGATCAGTGAACCCCCCCACGCACCAGACCGTCGACGCGAACGACCACACGATCCGGATGCCGCAGGGGCGCGAGGTGTTCAAACGCGCCGTCGTCGAGATGGCGAGCGCATGCCGCGAACTGCTCGAGAAGTCGGGATACGGTCCCGACGACGTCGACGTGCTCATCCCCCACCAGGCCAACGCCCGCATCATGATCGCGGTCGCGGAGCGGCTCGGGATCGGCCAGGATCGTTCGGTCGTCGACGTCGAGACGGTGGGCAACACCTCGGCCGCGTCGATCCCGATCGCGCTGGATCGCGCCTGGCGCGCCGGACGCATCCGGAACGGTGACCTGGTCCTGCTCACCTCGTTCGGCGCGGGCCTGGCCTGGGGCGCGAACCTGATCCGATGGACGGGACCGGCGGGACCGTGAGCACCTCGAAGGTGGCGGTGGTCACCGGGGGTTCGCGAGGGATCGGCCGAGCCTGCGCCGAGGCGCTTGCCGCCGGCGGGTGGAAGGTCGCGATCGGCTACCGCTCGAGTGAGGCGGATGCGAAGGAGACCCTCGAGGCGCTCGACGCCGCGGGCACCCCCGGCATGGCGGTCGAGCTGGACGTCACGGAGGAGACGTCGGTGAGTGAGGCGTTCCGGCGCGTGGGCGACGAGCTCGGCAGCGTCACCGGTCTGATCAACAACGCGGGGATGTCGCGCGACGGCCTCCTCCTCAAGTACCCGATGGACGTCTACGAACGCACGCTGGCGACCAACCTGCGGGGTGCCTTCCTGTGCAGCCAGGCAGCGCTCCGAGGGATGCTCCGCGCCAGATGGGGGCGGATCGTCAACATGTCCTCGGCGGTCGCGTTGCGAGGCAACGCCGGGCAGACCGTGTACGCGGCGACCAAGTCCGGCCTTGTTGGGCTCACCAAGTCGCTGGCTCGAGAGGTCGGAGCCAAGGGGATCACGGTGAACGCCCTGTGCCCGGGTCTGCTCGACACGGAGATGACGTCGCACCTCAGCGACGAGGCACGCGCGTATTACCTGGACCAGACGCCGGCGGGCCGTGCAGCGACGCTCGCCGAGGTCGCGGCCGTCGTTCGGTTCGTCATGTCGGAGGAAGCGTCCTACCTGAACGGGGTCGTGCTCCCGGTCGACGGTGGGCTCACCGCGTAGGCGCGCGGACGGCCGGGCCCATTAGCATGACGGCAGCCAGGCACACGACGCACGGGACACAGGAGGAAGGGATGGACAAGGCAGAGATCGATACCCGGGTCCGCAAGGTGCTCGCCGAGCAGCTCGCGGTGGACGAGGCCCTCGTGGTGGCCGACGCCCGGTTCGCCGAGGACCTGAACGCCGACTCGCTCGACCTCGTGGAGGCGGTGCTCGCGCTCGAGGAGGAGTGGAACATCGAGATCCCGGAGGAAGAGATGGAGGGGGTCAAGACCGTCGGTCAGGCCGTGTCGCTGGTCACACAGAAGCTCGGGGTCTCCTAGCTCCGATGCGCGAGCGCGTCGTCGTCACGGGGATCGGCCCCGTCACACCGGTCGGCACCGGCGTCGACGAGTTCTGGACCGGACTCACGTCGGGGCGCAACGGGATCGACCGTATCGAGCGGTTCGACCCTTCCGACCTCTCGGTCACCTTGGCGGGCGACGTCCGAGACTTCGACCCGTCCCGATGGATGGACGCGAAGGAGATCCGCCGCACGGCCCGGTTCACGCACTATGCGATCGCATCCGCCACGCTCGCATGGGAGGACGCCGGAGCACCGGAGGTGCCCTCGGAGCGAGCGGGGATCATCTACGCCACGGGCATCGGCGGCATCGAGTGGCTGCTCGAGCAGCACTCGACGATGCTGCAGAAGGGGCCGGGCCGCGTGTCGCCGTTCATGGTGCCGGCGCTCATGGGCAATGCCGCCGCGGGCCATATCGCGATGCTCCTCGGGTTCACCGGCCCCAACTTCTGCACCGTCTCGGCCTGCGCCTCGGGAGCGCATGCGGTCGGTGAGGGGTACCGGATGGTCCGGGACGGCGACATCGACGTGTGCCTGGTGGGCGGCTCGGAGGCAGCGACCCTGCCGCTGACCGTGGCGGCGTTCGCGAAGATGACCGCGCTCACGAAGAACCCGGACCCCGAGACGGCATCGAGGCCGTTCGACGCGGATCGCGACGGGTTCGTGCTCTCGGAGGGCGCGTGCGCGTTGATCCTGGAACCCGAAACCCGGGCGAAGGCACGCGGCGCACGGATCTACGCCGAGGTGGCGGGCTACGGAGCTTCGGACGACGCGTTCCACATCACCGCACCCGATCCGAAGGGCACCGGTGCCGCGATCGCGATCCGCCGTGCCCTCGAGGACGCCGGCGAGGAGGCGTCCGCCGTGCAGTACGTCAACGCGCACGGCACGTCCACGCAGCTGAACGATGCGGGCGAGACCGCGGCGATCAAGGCTGCGCTCGGCGACGACCACGCGCACCGGGTGGCGGTGTCGTCGACGAAGTCGATGACGGGACACATGCTGGGCGCCGCGGGGGCGGTCGAGGCCGCCGCCTCGATCCTCGCGCTGCATACGAACGTGATCCCGCCGACGATCCACTACGAGACGCCGGATCCCGACTGCGATCTGGACTACGTCCCGAACACCAACCGCGAGGCGGACGTGCGGTTCGCGATCAGCAACTCGTTCGGGTTCGGGGGCCAGAACGCCGTCGTGGCCTTCCGCAGATCGCCCTGAGGCCCGCGACTCAGCCGAAGAACAGCTTCAGCTCGCGCTCGGCCGAGTCCGTCGAGTCGCTGCCATGGACGATGTTTTGGGTGATCACCAGCCCGTAGTCTCCGCGGATCGTCCCCGGAGGTGCCGCGGCGGGGTCGGTCGGGCCCATGAGCTGCCGCCAGACGGCGATCGCTCCCTCGCCCTCGAGCCGGCCGACGACGACGGGGCCGGACGTGATGAACCCCACCAGCTCGTCGAAGAACGGCTTGTCGCGATGCTCGTCGTAGTGCTCCTCGGCGAGCGAGCGGTCGATCGTCATCTGCCGGAGGTCCGCGACCCGGAGCCCCTTCGCCTCGACGCGCCGCAGGACCTCGCCGACGAGACCGCGCGCGACGCCGTCCGGCTTCACGATGAGCAGCGTCGATTCCAGACTCATCCGGATGCTCCAAGCAACGCGCGGCGCGCGTCCGCGACAGTGTACAGAGAGCCCGTGACCAGGATGAGGTCGCGCTCGCCGGCGTGTTCGCGCGCGGCGCCGAGCGCCGTCTCGACGTCCGGGAACGTCTGCGTGGCAACGCCGTTCGCGATGAGCGCTTTCGCGACCTCGCTCGCAGGCCGAGCGCGAACGCTGTCGGTGGTCCCCGCGTACCCCGCATCAGCCAGGGGCGCGAGCGCCGCGATGATGCCCTCGAGATCCTTGTTGGCGAACGTGGCGATCACCAGGTGCAGCCGGTCCCAGGCGAACGCTTCCGGCAACGCACCACTGAGCGAATCGGCCGCGGCGGGGTTGTGCGCGCCGTCGAACACGATCAGCGGATGACGCGCCACGACCTCGAGCCGCCCCGGCGAGCTCGCCCCCGCCAGCGCACCTCGGGCCAGGTCCTCGTCGAGCGCGCGCTCGAGCAGGGCCTCGAGCGCCACGACGGCCGCGGCAGCGTTGCGAGCCGCGAACGCTCCGTACAGCGGGAGGTGCAGGTCCGCGTACGTTCGATGGAGCCCCCGCACCGCGAACACCTGGCCGCCGAGCGCCGGTGCGCGCTCGCGCACGGCCCAGTCCCGCTCCTCGAGCAGCAGGGTCGCGAACTGCTCGTCGCAGCGCCACTCGATCTGCTCCAGGGCGTCCGGAGTCTGCTCGCGAACAACCGCGACCTTGCCCTGTTTGATGATCCCGGCCTTCTCCCGCGCGACGTCGGCGACGGTCGGACCGAGCTCCGGATGATCCAGTCCCACCGGGCAGATGACGGCCACGTCGCCGGCTACGAGGTTCGTCGCGTCCCACGTTCCGCCCATCCCGACCTCGAACACCCCCAGCCCGACCGGCTTGTCCGCGAACCACAGGTAGGCGAGCGCCGTCAGGACCTCGAAGTACGTCACGGCCCCGATGCGCTCGTCCACGTTCCGGATGTACGGGAGCAGCCGTTCGAACTCCTGTCCGAACTCCTCGGGCCCGATCGGCTCGCCACAGACGACGAGACGTTCGGTGACGGCTAGCAGATGTGGCGACGTGAACAGGCCCGTCGTGATGCCGCCCTCGCAGGCGAGACCGGCGCACAGCCGAGCCGTGGTGGTCTTCCCGTTCGTCCCGGTCACATGGACCGTGGGGTACGCGAGCTGCGGATCGTTCAGCAACGCGGCGAGCGCTCGGATCCGCTCGAGGTCGGGCTCGGGCATGTGCTCGGGCTGACGGAGGTCGAGCTCCGCGACCGCCTGGTCGAACCGCACCGGTCAGCCCTGCGGCGGAAGCACGACATCGATCGAGGCCTCGTTGGACACGAGGTACTCGATCGTCGCGATGTTGCCCGCCTCACACAGGTCGCGTTCTGAGCCGCGCAGGACCTTCAGCCGGTCCTCGGTATCTCGAACGACCATGCGCTCGACCTCGGTTCGGAGCGATCGCTTCGAGAGGGCCTTGGCCTTGCGCACCTCGCCGAGCGCCCACGCGGCCACCTCGTAGACGACGGGATCGCCCCCTGCGGACGCGTCGTCGAGCTCCGCTGGGCTGGGCCATGCCGCACGGTGGATCGAACCCTGCTGCCACCACGACCAGACCTCTTCGGTCACGTAGGGCAGGAACGGTGCGAACACCCGGAGCAGCACCGAGAGCGCGCGTCGCAGCGAAGCGATCGCCGAGCCGGCCGCCTCGGGCCCGTGGGTCCCGTACGCCCGGCCCTTCACGAGCTCGAGGTAATCGTCGGTGAACACCCAGAAGAAGCGCTCGACCAGGTCCAGCGCCTTCGCGTGCTCGTACTCCTCGAGCGCGTGGGTGGACGCCCCCACGGTCTCGGACAGGCGCGTGAGCATCGAGCGGTCCAGGGGGTCCGAGATCTCGCCCTCGGGTTGCTCCAACGAGAGTGCGAACCGTGAGGCGTTCAGGACCTTGATCGCGAGTCGACGGCCGATCTTGATCTGGTCTTCCTTGAACGCCGTGTCGATGCCGAGCCGCGCGCTCGCGGCCCAGTATCGAACGGCGTCCGACCCGTGCTCTTCGAGCAGCGGAAGAGGGGTCACGACGTTCCCCTTGGACTTCGACATCTTCTTGCGATGGGGATCGAGCACCCAGCCGCTGATCGCCGCGTCGGTCCACGGCAGCGAGCCGTGCTCGAGCTCGGCCTTCAACACGGTGTAGAAGAGCCAGGTCCGGATGATGTCGTGGGACTGCGGCCGCAGATCCATCGGGAAGACGCGTGCGAACAGATCCGGGTCCTCCTCCCACCTCGCCGCGATCTGCGGCGAGAGCGACGACGTCGCCCACGTGTCCATCACGTCGGGGTCGCCGATGAACCCGCCCGGCTTCCCACGTTGATCCTCCCTGAACCCGGGCGGTGCATCGGAAGACGGATCGACGGGAAGGGCCGCTTCGCTCACCGCGATCGGATGTTCGTTGTCGGGGTTGCCGTCTCCGTCCAACCGATACCACACCGGGAATGACACCCCGAAGAAACGCTGGCGGCTGATGCACCAGTCGCCGTTCAGGCCCTCGACCCAGGAGACGTACCTCCCGCGCATGTGGTCGGGGTGCCAGCGGAGCGTGCGCCCAAGATCGAGCAGGCGTTCACGGAACTCGAGCGTCTTCACGAACCACTGCCGGCTCGAGACGACCTCGAGCGGTCGCTCGCCGCGTTCGTAGAACTTGACGACGTGACGCAACGGCTGCGGCTCACCGAGGAGCGAACCATCCGTGCGCAGGAGCTCGGTGATGCGGCGTCGAGCCTTGCGCGCTGGCAGGCCTGCGATCTCTGCCTGGGCGCGGCGCGCCGCGTCGACGTCGCGCGACTCCCAGCCAGGCTCTCCCCATCGGGGCGGCGCGATCGTCCCGTCGCGCTCCATCACGACCCGGGCGGGCAGGCGGAGCTCCCGCCACCAGGTCACGTCCGTGAGGTCGCCGAACGTGCAGATCATCGCGATCCCGGTCCCCTTCTCCGGATCGGCGAGCTCGTGGGCGACGACCGGCACGGCGGATCGGAACAGCGGTGTCAACACGGTGGTGCCGACCAAGGCGCGATGGCGCTCGTCATCCGGATTGGCGACGAGTGCGACGCACGCCGGGATGAGCTCGGGACGTGACGTCTCGATCTCGACGGATCCTGCGGCGTCGGCCCGGTCGAACCGCACACGGTGATACGTGCCGTCCACCTCCCGATCCTCGATCTCGGCCTGGGCCACGGCGGTCTGGAAGTCGACGTCCCACATCGTGGGCGCCTCTGCTCGGTACGCGAGACCACGTTCGAGCAGGCGCAGGAAGGCTCGCTGCGAGGCGCGCCGGGAGACCTCGTTGATCGTCGTGTAGATCAGCGACCAGTCGACCGAGAGCCCGACCCGGCGGAACAGCTCCTCGAACGCCTGCTCGTCCTCGGCGGTCAGGCGCTCGCAGAGCTCGACGAAGTTCGGGCGGGAGACCGGCACGGCCTCGTCCCCCTTACGCACCAACGCATCCACATCGAAGTCCGGGGCGTGGTGCAGGGAGGGGTCGCAGCGGACCCCGAAGTAGTTCTGGACCCGCCGCTCGGTCGCCAGGCCGTTGTCGTCCCACCCGATCGGATAGAAGACGGTCTTGCCGCGCATCCGCCGGAACCTCGCAACGAGGTCCGTATGCGTGTAGGACATGACGTGGCCGACGTGGATCGAGCCGCTCACCGTTGGCGGCGGCGTGTCGATCGCGTAGACCTCCTCGCGCGTTTTCGTGCGGTCGAAGCGATACGTCTGATCGTGCTCCCATCGCTCGGCCCAGGTCGTCTCGAGCCCGTCGATCGTCGGCTTCTCGGGCACGCCCATGTGCCCGAGTCTACGGGAAGCCTTTGCGCGCCCAGCCCGGGCGTAGACTCGCCGCCGTGAGGGCGTGCGCCACCTGCGGAACACAGAACCCCGACGCCGCGCGCTTCTGCGTCTCGTGCGGCGCGTCGCTCGTTCCGGCATGTCCCGAGTGCGGCGCCGAGGTGCCCGCCGGGGCGAGGTTCTGTCCCGCATGCGGACACACGATCGCGGGGTCGGAGGTCCCGGCGGGCCAGGAGCGACGGCTCGTCACGGTGTTGTTCTGCGACGTGACCGGCTCGACGGGCCTCGGCGAGCAACTCGACCCAGAGCGACTGCAGGAGGTCCTCGCGACCTATTTCGCGGCGATGCGCGAGGAGATCGAGGCCGAGGGCGGAACCGTCGAGAAGTTCATCGGCGATGCCGTGATGGCGGCGTTCGGCGTTCCGACGGCGCATGAGGACGACCCGTCGAGGGCGTTGCGGGCGGCCCTGCGGATGCGGCGGCGGCTCGACGAGGTCAACGCCGGTCTGCAGGCGCGCTTCGGCGTATCGCTCCGGGTCCGGACCGGTGTGAACACCGGCGAGGTGCTCGCGGCACCCAACCCGCTGCCCGGCGAGCCGATGGTGACCGGAGACGCGGTCAACGTCGCGGCACGCCTGGAGCAGACCGCCGAACCCGGTGAGATCGTGGTCGCCGAACGCACCGCTCGAGCCGCGCGGGGGTTCCGGTTCCGCGAGCTCGGCGAGCGGGAGCTCCGCGGGAAGGAGCAGGCCGTCCCGGCGGTCCTACTCCAAGACAAACCCCAACAGGTGCCCGAGCGAGGTGTTCCCGGACTTCGGGCGCAGATGGTCGGTCGCGATGCGGAGCTCGAGCTCCTGCGGAGCGTTTACCAACGTTCGGTCGCGGAGGCGCGACCGAACCTCGTGACGATCTACGGTGACCCCGGTGTCGGGAAGAGCCGTCTCACGGACGAGTTCGTCACCTGGGCCGAGGATCAGACGCCCGCCCCGAGGATCGTCCGCGGCCGATGCCTGCCCTACGGGGACGGCGTCACGTACTGGCCGCTCGCCGAGATCCTGAAGGAACTTGCCCAGATCCGCGACACCGATGCTCCGGCCGAGGCCCTCGAGCGGGTCCAGGTGATCGGCCGCGACCTCATCACGAGCGAGATGGCGACGAACCCCGCGAAGGCGACGGCCGCGCTCGCATACTCGATCGGGGTGGAGGATCCCGACATCGCGTTCCGCGATGCGGAGCCCCGCGAGGTTCGTCTGAAGATCCACGCCGCATGGCGCTCGCTCTTCTCCGCGCTGTCCGCACGCTCGCCCGTGGTCATCGTGATCGATGACATCCACTGGGCCGATCCGGCGCTGCTCGATCTCCTCGAGGAGCTCGCCGAACGGACCGTTGGCCCGGTCACCTTCCTGTGCCCCGCGAGGCCCCAACTCACGGAGCGACGCCCGGGATGGGGGGGCGGACGGCGGAACGTCTCATCGCTCGCACTCGATCCCCTCTCCCCCGAGGAATCAGACCGTTTGGTCGGCTTCCTGCTCACGATCGACGACCTGCCAGAACCCGTGCGCGCATCGATCCTGGCACGCGCCGAAGGCAACCCCTTCTTCCTCGAGGAAATCGTCCGACACCTGATCGACGAAGGCAGGATCTTCCGCGAGGGGGATCGATGGCGCGCGGCCCCGGACATCGGCGATGTTCGCATCCCCGACACCGTGCAGGCGGTGCTCGCCGCTCGGATCGATCTACTCGACCCGATCGAGAAGCGAGCGCTCCAGCGGGCGGCGGTCGTGGGCCGCGTGTTCTGGCCGGGACCGGTCGGACGTCTCCTGAACGGGGATCGCGACCGGCTTCGAGACACGCTCGACCGGCTGGAGGGCCGTGAGCTCGTGCTCTCCCGGCTCTCCTCGTCGATCGCCGGCGAGCAGGAGTTCATCTTCAAGCACATCCTGACCCGCGAGGTCGCATACGAGAGCCTCCCGAGGAGGGAGCGATCCGGGGCGCACGCGACGGTCGCCTCGTGGATCGAGGAGACGGCAGGCGAGCGCTCACGGGAGTTCCTCGAGCTGCTCGCGTACCACTACCTGGAGGCCTACCGCAGCGCGCGCGAGGACGCGAGCTCTCCCGAGGAGACCGAGGGTCTGCGGTGCCGAGCGTTCGCCTCGGTGCTGGGGGTGGCGGGCGAGGCCCGGAGCCGGTTCGCGCAGGGCAAGGCCACGGCGATGGCCGAGAAGGCGCTCAGCCTGGCAGCGGACCCGCTCGAACGGATCCACGCGCTCGAGGAGTTGGGGCTCGTCGCCTTGAACGATTACCGGGGCGATCGGTCCTGGGGATCGCTGAAGGAAGCCGTCGACCTCCGTCTCAAGCACACGCCCGATGAACGCCGGGCGATCGCATGGACGTGCGCTCGGGCCATCGAAACCCCGTTGCGATGGCCCGGATCCATGACGACCCCGCCCGAGGTCGATGAGGTGAAGCGTTACCTCGAGATCGGGTTCGAGCACGTCGACGAGGAAGAGACCGAGGAAGCCGTACGCCTGCTCACCCTTCGAGCGTTCGAGCCGTTCGGATTCGGGTGGCAACTACCGATCGACACCGAGGAACGCGAGATCGCCGCGGAGGCCGGTCTCCGTGCGGCCGACATCGCGAAGCGGATCGGACGGCTCGATCTCGAGTCGGCGGCTCTGGACGGAGCCGGCTCTGTGCCGCTCAACATCGGACTGTACGGACGCACGATCGGGGCCATCGAGCGGCGCCTGGAGATCGCGGAGCAGATCGAGGACCCGTGGGAGCTGGGCGACATCTACGGCATGGGCTCCTGGCACCACTCGATGCTAGGACGGTACGACGAGTCGGTGCGGCTCGGTCTGATCGGCCGCAGCCGCACCGCGGGCGAAGCCGAGGGACTCGGAGGCCACTGCCTGAACTGGGTGGGGGCGAGCCTGTTCCACCAGGGCGAGTGGGACCGGATGCTCGAGGTCTTCGCCGAGAGCCGAGCGCTGCTGGGTGAGCGAGCCGACGAGCCACCGTACTTCATGATGAACGTGTTCGGCGCGGCTGCCTTCGTGCACGAAGCGCGCTCTCTGGCTGGTGCCGACCACCTCCTCGACCTGCTCAATCGCTCGCGCGGTTCGATCCACGGCGGCTCGGTCATGGCGAGCTATTGGCTCGCGTGGTCGGTCGCGCGGCGAGGCGAGCATGAGCGCGCCTGGGATCTCGTCCACACCGCGGAAGTGGAGTCGATGACGATCCGACCGTTCCAGGACGAGGTCGCCGCCGAGCTGCTGGCCTTGACGGGTCGGTGGGAAGAGGTCCCCCCCTTTCTCGAAGGCGACCGCGCGTACTCGGCGGAGGCCGAGCTCCTTGCCCTACCGATCCATCTGGACCGGCTCGAAGGCCGGACCGCGCTCGCCGCCGGTGACCTCGATCAGGGGGCCTCGATGCTCGAGAAGGCTCGGTCGGGGTTCGAAGCTCTCAGCGCGACGTGGGAGCGCGCGCGAACCGAGCTGGACCTGGCCGAGGCGCTCGGGGCGGCTGGTCGCGCCGACGAAGCACGTTCGTGGCTAGACGCGGCGACACCCGACATCGAGCGCGTCGGCGCCCTCATCGAGATCGAGCGGTTGCGGGACCTCTACGCGCGGCTGTCCTGAGATCCGCCGCTAGGCGGAGCGCTCTTGGCGCTCCCGGCGCTTGGTTTCCTTCACTGGGACGAGCGTCGGGTTCACCTTCGTGCGAACCACATCGCCGTCGATCAGACACTTCGTGACGTCCTGCCGGGACGGCAGCTCGTACATCGTGTTCAACAGCACTTCCTCCATGATGGCTCGCAGACCGCGAGCGCCGGTGGCTCGCAGGATCGCTTGGTCCGCGATCGCCTCCAGCGCATCGTCGCTGAACTCCAGCTCCACCCCGTCGAACTCGAAGAACCGGTGGTACTGCTTCACGAGCGCGTTCTTCGGCTTGGTCAAGATGTCGATCAGGGCGCTCTTGTCGAGGTTGTGCACGTTGGTGATGACCGGCAACCGCCCGACGAACTCGGGGATCAGCCCGTACTTCAGCAGATCCTCGGGCAGCACCTGGCCCAGGATCGCGCCGAGGTCCTTGTCCTCGACCCGCCGCACATCCGCCCCGAACCCGATCCCGCGGCTGCCGATCCGGCTCTCGACGATCTTCTCGAGTCCCGCGAACGCTCCGCCGCAGATGAACAGCACGTTCGTCGTGTCGATCTGGATGAACTCCTGGTGCGGATGCTTCCGGCCGCCCTGCGGCGGCACCGACGCCGTGGTTCCTTCGAGAATCTTCAGCAGCGCTTGCTGGACCCCCTCGCCCGACACGTCGCGCGTGATCGACGGGTTCTCGGACTTCCGGGCGATCTTGTCCACCTCGTCGATGTAGATGATCCCGGTCTCGGCCTTCTTCACGTCGTAGTCGGCGGCCTGGATCAGCTTCAGCAGGATGTTCTCGACGTCCTCGCCGACGTAGCCGGCCTCGGTGAGCGCGGTCGCGTCGGCGATCGCGAACGGGACGTTCAGCATCCGGGCGAGCGTCTGCGCGAGCAGGGTCTTGCCGCACCCGGTCGGCCCCAGGATCATGATGTTGGACTTCTGGAGCTCGACCTCCGAGTCCTTCGCGCCGACCTGGATCCGCTTGTAATGGTTGTAGACGGCGACCGACAGGACCTTCCTGGCGGTCTCCTGTCCGATCACGTACTCGTCCAGGAAGGTGTAGATCTCCTGCGGCTTGGGGAGCTCCTCGAGCTTGAGCTCCGAGCTCTCGGAGAGCTCCTCCTCGATGATCTCGTTGCACAGATCGATGCACTCGTCGCAGATGTAGACGCCCGGGCCGGCGATGAGCTTCTTGACGTGCTTCTGCGACTTGCCGCAGAACGAGCACTTCAGCAGGTCCGAGTCGCCTATCCTCGCCATGGCCCCAGTTGCCCCCTGAGCCCAACGGCCGGGCTGACCCGGCCGCTCCGGACCCGAATCCTACGACGTGGCGGCGGCCGCCGCTGCGAGTTCGGGTTTGATCTTCCGGCTGGAGATGACCTCGTCCACGATGCCGTACTCGACGGCTTCCTCCGCCGTGAGGATGAAGTCGCGGTCCGTATCCTTGGCGACCTTGTCGAGCGGCTGGCCGGTGTGCTCGGCGATCAGCTGTTCCATCAGCTTGCGGTATCGGGTCATCTCCTTGGCCTGGATCTCGATGTCGACGGACTGGCCCTGCGCCCCTCCGTGCGGCTGGTGCAGCAGGATCCGAGAATGCGGCAGCGCGTAGCGCTTGCCCTTGGTCCCCGCGAGCACGAGCACGGCGGCCGCGGACGCCGCTTGGCCCATGCAGATCGTCGAGACGTCCGGCTTGATGTACTGCATCGTGTCGTAGATCGCGAACAACGACGTGATGTCGCCGCCCGGCGAGTTGACGTACAGGTTGATGTCCTTCTCGGGGTCCTCGGACTCCAGGTGCAGGAGCTGCGCCATGATGAGGTTGCCGACCGCGTCGTCGATCGGTGTGCCGAGGAACACGATCCGCTCCTTGAGCAAGCGCGAGTAGATGTCGAACGACCGCTCGCCGCGGCTGGTCTGCTCGACGACGACGGGGACGAGGTAGTTCTTCATGACGGCTCCTCTGTGGTCTCGCCGGTGGCGGGGGAACCTTCGGCAGGCGCTTCGGGCTCGCGCCCCCCGGCGTCCGAACGGATGTCTGCGTGCTCGACGAGCAGGTCGAGCGCCTTCGAGCGGATGATATCACCGGCCAGTGCTACGACCTGACCGCTCCGCTCCAAGCTCTTCGCCACGTCTTTCGGGTCTCGGCCGAGCGCACCCGCGAGCGTCGAGATCTCGCGCCCGATCTCTTCGGGCGAGACCTGGAGGTCCTCCTGTCGGGCGATGGCCTCGAGCACGAGGTCGGCCTTGATCGCCCGGATCGCGTGATCGCGTGCGTCGACGCGGAACCGAAGCTCATCGAACCCTTGTGCTTCGAGCAGCCGTTCGAGCGTCGTGCCCGCCTGCTGCGCGCGCTCCGTCGCGTGCGACACGCGATGCTCGACCTCTTCGTCGACCAGCGTGTCGGGGAGCTCGACCTCGACGCCGTCGACCAGCGTCTGCAGGACCCGGTCGCGAACCTCGGCGTCGGTGATGCGCTCCCGGTTGCGGCGAAGCTGCTCCCGCAGGTTCGTCTTCAGCTCGTCGAGGGTGTCGAACTCGGAGGCGACCTTCGCGAACTCGTCGTCCGCCGGCAGCAGCTTCTTGGCCTTGACCTCCTTGATCAGCACCCGGAAGGAGATCTCGTCCCCCGCTCGCTCGCCGGCGCCCGGCCCCAGCGTGTCGTTGAACGCGAGGATCTCCCCGGCCCGTTTGCCCTCGAGCTGCGTGTCGAGCTTGTCCCCGAACTCACCGGATCCGATCTCGTAGAGCATGTCGGGTCGAGTGGCCTCGGGGATCTCCGCGTCGTGCACGGCGCCCCGCAGATCGACCACCGCGTAGTCGCCCTTCCGCGCCGGGCGCCCGACGGTCTCGAGCTCCGCGAACCGCTCTCTCAGCGAGTCGAGGTAGCGGTCGACGTCCTCGTCGGTGATCTCGACCTTCGGCCGGTCGACCTCGATGCCCCGATAGTCCGACTCCTCGAGCTTGAGTCGGGGCCGGACCTCGACGACGGCGGTGAAGACGAGCGGTCGCCCCTCCTCGACGTCGCCGAGCTCGATATCGGGGTCGGCGATCGGAGCGAGGTCGTGCTCTCGGAGCGCTTCGCGATAGTAGGTGGGGACCGAGTCCTCGAGGAACTCGCCCAGGACGGCATCGCGCCCGAGCTGCGCGTCGATCACCTGTCGCGGAACCTTGCCCTTGCGGAACCCAGGGATCTTCACCTGCTGGGCGATCTTGCGGTACGCGCGGTCGAGGTCCTTGCCGAACTCGTCCGGCGGGACCTCAATGGTCAACTTGACCCGGTGCTTGTCGGTGGATTCGAGCGTGGTCTGCATGCGCCTTCCGAGCGTATCGGAAAGGAGGTTTCGGTATCGTGCGCGGAAGCCCGACCGGCAACAAGCGACCGAGGACCGACATGTTCGAAGAGGAGCTCGCGTTCGCGAACGATCTCGCCGATCGAGCCGGCGAGATCGGGCTGCGGTTCTTCGAAAGCTCGTTCGAGGTTCGACTCAAACCCGACAGCACGCCCGTCACCGATGCCGACATCGCCATCGAAGGCGCCATCCGAGAGGCCGTGACCGCTCGCTTCCCCGACGACGCAGTGCTCGGGGAGGAAGGCGGCATGCAGGGAGCCGGACGCCGTCGATGGATCGTGGATCCGATCGACGGGACGAAGAACTTCGCAGATGGGGTCCAGATCTGGTCCAACCTGATCGCGCTGGCCGTGGACGACGTGCCGGTCGTGGGCATCGTGAACCTGCCCGCGCTGGGCGAGCGGTACGAGGCGGTCCGAGGTGGCGGCGCTCGGCTGAACGGACATCCGATCTCGGTCTCGCGCGCGGACCGGCTGTCTCGCTCGTTCGTCGTCCTCGCGGGGATGGAGGATTGGCTCGATGGCCCGGTCGCCGATGCCGTCCAGGATCTCGTTCGCCAAGCGCGTCGCAACCGGGGGTTCGGGGACGCGTGGGGCCATTGCCTCGTCGCCCGTGGCTCGGCGGACGTGATGCTCGAGCTGGAGCTGGCCACGTGGGACTTCGCGGCACTCCAGGTGATCGTGGAGGAGGCGGGCGGCCGGATGACCCAGTTCGACGGCTCGCCGCTCGAGC